>Ga0265340_10001629_pt1 | contig 12888 bp, 10 predicted proteins | sample 4CB225metaG_FD_202082 | JGI IMG/M metagenome (GOLD analysis project Ga0265340, IMG submission 202082) | Rhizosphere microbial communities from Carex aquatilis grown in University of Washington, Seatle, WA, United States - 4-CB2-25 metaG | ecosystem: Host-associated > Plants > Roots >...
AAGAATCTGAGCCGGTACCGCAATACGTACTCCTCGCCCCCAATGAAATGTATAGCTCAACCTCGAGGAGGGGTAACCCTCGCGGGCGCTTTCGCGAGCCCCCATGTAAGCATAGGAGCGCAGGTCGCTCCGTGAACGAGAGCGAAAAAGAGCAGGTCTCCAAGATTTGCCGGGAGATCCTGGCCCCGCTTGTCCGTACCGACGGCGGGGAAATGTATTTCGTCCGCTACGAAGGCGACGACCTCCATATCCACCTCTCGGGCACGTGTGCCGGCTGCCCCGGCGTCTCCATCACCGGTGACAAGGTGATCCTCCCCGCCCTTCGCACGGCGGCGCCCAAGCTCCGCCTCGTGGTGACCAGCGGAGTCAACGTGCCACCGGGCGCCGAGCAATTCTAGAACCCTGGTGATTTTCGTCGAGAGCGAGCGAGCCTGGCGGCGAGCGCGCGGAGCCTACTTCTGTAGGCGAGCACGCTCGACGCCGGGATCGCGAAGCTATCGGCGAAAAGCGCCAGGGTTCTACTTCGCTTTCTTGCCCTTGCCGGCGCCGGCGTCACCGGCTTTCGCGTCTCGACCGGCGTTGGGATCCGAGATCCCCTGCTTGGTGATGGCCGCGATCGAAGGGTCGATCGCAAAGGGATCGACCGCCTTCGTAGACCGCAGGGAGGCGATGTTCGCGAGCGTGTTGCGGTCTTCGAGCACGAGGCCGAGGAGGTGTTCGTTCGAGCGATCGAGCGCGCGCACGTGCGTCGTCCGGTCCTGCCAATCGGCCGTCGTGCGGTCCAGGCCCTGCGAGGAATCCACGGGTCGGATCCGGGCGGGCACGACCATCGCCGCGTTGAGCTTGGCCACCGCGTCCTGGAAGGTCGCGCCGAGAGGCCCCTCGGCTTTGAGCGGAACTTCTTCGTAGATCTTCCAGAGCTTGTCCTTGATGTAAAAGAGGTAGCGCTGCCTTCCGTCCTTGAAGAGCTTTTGAAGCGCCTCGTCGTTTCGATAAGTGTACTCGTTCTTGAGCGGAGTCGTGTCGTACCCGGTCGGCGTGTCTCCGAAGCGGGTGTAGCTCCGCTCGAGGTTCACCTTTCGGTTGTCTCGGTCAGCCTCGAGCTGTTGCTGCTCGTAGCCGGGTTGCACGTGCATGAGCTGGGGGGCGTATTCCTGATCGAAGAGCCCGCCCGTCTTGTTGTACGCATCGGTGACCTCGTCGTGCGTCAGGCCCCACCGCAGGCCTTTCATCGTCTTTTCGAGGCCGCCCAGGTTCTGAACCACAGGAGCCTCGCTGGCCGCCGCGTGCGACCCCCCTTTCGCAGACTGGCTCGGAGGCGCAGCGACCACCGAGGCGGCGAGCGCGGCCCCCGCGGTAAGTACCGAAATGGCGACGACAGCGCGTTTCATGTTTGGTGCCTCCTCCGAGCGCGGGAATGCGGGCCCGAGCGGGCGCAACCTATCATAAGAACTTCGCCAATCGCACGCCGTCGGTGCGCTCGGGAAGCAAGGTTCCCGATTTGCGCGCGGCCGGCTTCGGAGTACAGCGTCCAGGATGTTCCGCTTCATCGGGTTCTCCCTCCCGCCGATTGCGCTGGCGGTCGCCGCATGCGCCAGCAGCGCAATTGGTTCGCGCGAGCCGGGCAAGACACCTCCGTCCTATGCCGCCCATGCGACCGAACTGTTCGACGACGCAATCGAGCCGTCGGCGGTCGGATACGAGCTCGACCTGGCGCCCACCCCGACGACCCCACGCAATAGCAACCTGCTGCGCGAGCGGGCCCAGGTGGGCGACGCCGTCGTGCGCGCGCACGTGACGACGGTCACGTCGAAAGAAGAAGACAAGGGACGAAGCTGGCAAATCGGCCTCCACACGGTAGAGAGGCTGGCCGGCTCGAATTCGTTCCCTGCCGACTTCACGGTCGAAGTCCTTCCGACGGGTCCCTCCGCCGGGATTCTGCGGGCTTTCGAAGCGCGCCTCATCGGCAAGACCTTCGTCGCGTTCGTGCGGGAATTCGCTCGACCGGGGCTGAGCGGGGACGCCGAGCTTCACTTCCACTTGGCGCCCGATGCCCGGCCCGATATCGCCGCTGTGCTGGCCGCATCGACGATCGATCCCGTGCGCTGAGCGCCTTGCGATGCTACCGATAGGGCGGTCGAGGGTACGCCGTGGCGATTGAGATAAAGAGCCCGAAAGAGATCGTGGCGATGCGCACAGTCTGCCGGCTCGCGGCGGAAACGCTGCTGGTCGTCGGCGACAAGATCCGCATCGGAATGACTACCCTGGATATCGACCGGATCGTACACGAGCACACGCTCTCCCAGGGAGCGCGGCCGGCGCCGCTCCATTACAAGGGGTTTCCCAAGAGCGTTTGCACCAGTGTCAACGAGATCGTCTGTCACGGCATCCCGGACGGCTACGCCCTTCGCAACGGCGACATCGTGAACGTCGACGTGACCCACGTCTACGACGGGTTCCACGGGGACACGAGCGCGACGTTCTACGTCGGAACGCCTACGGCCGAGGCGCGCCACGTCGTGGAGGTCGCCCGCCGCGCCCTGGACGTCGGCGTCGAACAAGTGCGCGACGGAGCCCGGCTCGGGGACATCGGCGGTGCGATCCAAGAGTATGTCGAGGCGCAGGGGTGCAGCGTCGTCCGCGACTTCGTCGGCCACGGGATTGGCCGCAAGTTCCACGACGCGCCACAGGTGAAGCACTACGGCAAGCGCGGGACGGGCGAGCGGCTGCGCACCGGGATGACCTTCACGATCGAGCCGATGGTCAATCTCGGCGGTTGGGAAGTGAAGGTCGACCCGGACGACAAGTGGACGGTCCGCACCGCCGACGGCAGCCTGAGCGCCCAGTTCGAACACACGATGCTCGTTACCCGGGACGGGTACGAGGTGATGACCGTCCGCGACCGTACGCTCCGGAGCAGCGAGAACATCGCCGCGCTCTTCGTCGCGTAGCCCGAACGGGCCCTAAGGCGCCTTGGGGACTCGCCCGGCGAGAAGCTCGGCTGCCGCGTGGCGTGCGGCGTCGCCAACCTTGATGCCACCGATCATGCGGGCGATCTCGTCGACGCGCTCGGAGGACGACAGCCGCCGCACGGTCGTGTGCGTACGTCCACGCGTCTCGCTCTTGTCCACGACGAAGTGGGCGTCGGCCAAGGCGGCGATCTGGGGCAGGTGCGTGATGCAAACTACTTGGCGGTGCCTCGCGATGTCGGCAATGGCGCGTCCGATGACCTCAGCAACCGCTCCGCCGACCCCCGCATCGACTTCGTCGAACACGTAGGTCCCGGCTGGTCCCTCGCTCGCGAGCACGCGCTTGAGGGCGAGTAGCGCGCGCGACAGCTCGCCACCGCTGGCAATCTTGCGAAGTGGGCGGGGCTCTTCTCCGCGGTTGGGAGCGATCAGGAACTCGACACGATCCATCCCCGACCGGGTCAACCGCGCGCCGTCCACGGTCAACGAATCGCCCATCGCGGCCGTGGGCGTCACCTCCACCACCACCCGCGCACGCCCCATCCCGAGCTGGGCCAGCTCCCGACCGATTGCGTCAGCCAGCTTCTCCGCAGCGTCGCGCCGCTTGCGGGACAGCGCGCGCGCAGCCGCTGCGACTTGGATGACCCGCCTGGATTTGTCGAGCTCCAGCTCCGCGACTCGTTCGGAGGCGCTGGCGAGGGACCCGAGCTCCCGCGCGAGGGCGGAGCGGTGGGCAATCAGGTCGGCGGTCGTCGGCCCGTGCTTGCGCAGCAGCTTTTGCAATCGAGACGAACGCTCTTCGACTTCTTGGAGCCGTTCGGGACTCGCCTCGACCGAATCTGCGTACCGCGCGAGCGCCCTCGCCGCGTCGGCGAGCTCCGCCCGAGCCGACTCGATCGTCCGCGCGAAGAGGGCGAGCGCACCGTCGATCGCAGCGGCCTGATCGAGCTCCGCCGAGACGCGCGCCAACTCGTCGCACGCCGCGCTCTCGCCCTCGTAGAGTCGTTCCGCGGCGCCTCGAGTCGCGGCCTGGAGCTTGTCCGCGTGGCGCAGGCGCGCGAGCTCGCTGGCCAGCTCCGTTTCCTCTCCCTCTCGGGGCTCGACCTCGTCGATTTCACGGATCTGCCAATTGAGGAAGTCTTCGCGCTCGGCCCTCCCGCGCTCCTGCGCGCTCACCGCGTCGAGCTCACGTACCACGGTCGCGAGCGAATCCACCTGCTCGGTCATGCGCGCGCGATCTGCCTCGAGGCGGCCGAATGCGTCGAGGTACTCGATGTGCGTCGACGGATCGGTCAGCGCGACACTCTCGTGCTGCGACGCGATGTCGCAGAGGTCGGCCGCGAGATCCGCGAGCTGCGAAGCCGTGCAAATGCGGCCGTTGATGTACGCGCGGCTTCGACCTTCCGCCTGCACCACGCGACGCACGACCAGTTCGCGTTCTCCCGGGATTCCCCCCGCGTCGAGCTTCGCGGCGACGCGCGAACTCGGCGAGAGCTCGAACAGCGCCTCCACTTCCGCTTCCTCGGCGCCGCTGCGGACCAGCTCGGGTCGGGCACGGCCGCCTAGGACGAGGGACAGCGCATCGACCACCATGGACTTGCCCGCCCCCGTTTCGCCGGTGACTGCATTGAAGCCGGGGGTGAGCTCGAGCACGAGTCGCTCGATGAGCACGACGTTGCGGATCGATAGCTGGAGCAGCACGGGGGGCGATTGTAGAGGTGTTCCCTGACGCGTGCCCGTGCCCGCTTTGCAACACACGAAATCCCGTTGCAAAGAAGCTTCACGAAGGCCGGCGCTGGACCGTCGTCACCGTGGCTCGTTCAGCCGTTTCTCGATCGAGTCTCGAAGTTTGGCATATCCCGCGGTGAGTGAGACCGTCTTCGCGAAGTCGAGCGCCGCGCGCAGGGCCTCGCGGGCCGCAGGCCCGTTTCCCATCGCCTCGTAGGCGTCGGCTTCGAGCGACCATAGGCGCAGCTTGCGCGGCCCGTATGCCTTCTCGAGCGCGCGTTTCACTGCAGCGAGGGCCTCGTCGTTCCGCTTCATCGCCAGGTACGTGGACGCCAAGCGCGCGGGCGGGTTGTAGTCGGCGGGAAAGTCTCGCTCGCTCTCCTCGAGCATCGGCACGGAGCGTTGCGGTTCGCCAAGCGCCTTGTAGGCGAGCACCCGATGCGCGTCGAACACGGCCCGGGCCGCCGGGCTTTGGGCCCGCCCGGCCTGCTCCTCGAGAAACGCGGCCCACTCCGCCGCGATGCCTTTCACCTCGTCGTCCTGGCCGAGCTCTCGATACGCGCCGATGACGAAGTCGTAGAGGTCGGACCGGTCGTCGGCCAGAATCGGCTGCGTACGGTCGGAAGCGGCGTGATGACCGAGCGCCGCGAGATCGCCGAGCCGCCCCCTCCCGGGAGCTCCTGCCGGAAGCTCCTCGGCGCACCCGATCGCCGCTCGCAGCACGTCGGCGAGCGCGGTTCCCGCGGGCATCTTCGGCGCCTCTTCGAGCCCCGTCTCCACACAGGCGCCGAGCTGGCGGTCGTCCGCCAGTTGGGCGACGAGTGCGTCCACCGATTGGGGCCGCCTGGGCCAATCGGGCGGTGCGGCCGCGAGCGCCTGCCTATAGGCGGCGATCGCCTCCTTCGCCATTCCCCCGGCGCTCGCCCGGTATCCCCGCAAGAGGGCGGAAGACGCAGCGCCTCCTTCATCGCCCTGGCGGACCGATGCAGCCGAGTCTTCGAGGAGCACCGCGAGCTCGTTCGCCGTCAGCGACCCCGGCCACGCGAGTATCGGCTTTTCGTTCGTGGGTTCGATCACATAAAGCGTGGGAAGGGCTCGAACTCCCAACTTCGAGACCACCCCGGCGTTGCCTTCGCGCTCGGTGTCGATGGCGAGCCAGACGAACTGCTCGCGAAGGGGCCGGAGCGCAGCGTCGGAGAGCACGTAGCTCCGCATGCTGAGGCAGGTGTGACACCAGGGTGCCCATGCGTCGACGAAGAGAGGCAATCGGCGCGCGCGCGCGATCGCGAGCGCCCCTGCATAGTCGTCTTCGATGAACCGAATTGGCTTGTCCTCCGGCGCGCCCACGACGCCGGCGCGCGGCGCCGGGAGCGTCGGCGCGACGCATCCGGAGATCGAGAGACACCACCACGCTGCGTGAGCGGCTCGGCAAACGCCGCCCCTTCGTGCCTTCGGCGCGGCTTTCGTGGTCATCCTGGTGTGCGGCTCCTGGTTGCCACCGAGTATAGGGAGCCGCCGCTCCCGACTCTACCCGCAGGCGTCGCTACAGTCCCCGAGGTCGGACGCCCAAGAAGGCGGCGTACCGCCTGAACGCGATCGCGATGGACTTGACATCCGTCCCGTCCGACGCGTCGAGGAGGGTCGGCGAAAAGATCACCTCGCCTCGAACAAAGCGGCGCTTCCACGTCCCGACGATCTGCCCATCGACGACGATGGTCGGATTGAGAATGCCGCCACCGGCGTTTACGCGCGTCGCGTGGTGGCCTCCGAGGACCGCGCTCCGATCGGCAAAACCCACGAGAAACTCGTCGAACGCCGGCAAGAGATGCGCGCGTGGACGCGAGGCCGCCGAGAGCGCCGCGGCGCCGACGAGCCAGTAGCGCTTTCCTCCGATGGACTCCTCGTCGAGTCGCCCGCCGGCGAGGTGAACGGCGTTCCTCGCTTCGGCAATCGCGAGACCGGACCACCAGGCGAAATCCTGTACGGTCGCGGGGCCGTGCCCTTGGAAATACCGGCATGCGAGGCGGGCGAGGGCCTCGTCGCGGGCCACGCGCCTCGTCGGTGGCAGCCATTCGTCGGCCAGCACGAACGTGTGTTGCTTGCCTTCTCGGGGGCCAAAACAGAGAACGATCTCGTGTGCAAGACGCCAGAGAATGTGGATGCCGCGCTGTCCAGCCACGGAGATCTTCGCGCGCTCGAGCATTTCATAGGCGACCGGCCGGGTCACGCGCCTTCCCCCCTCGAGGCCCTTTACCAAGACACCGCGTGCGCGCGCAAAGGTCGCCTCGTCTAGACCGAGAGCGCGAAACCGACCCGCCGCTCGCGCGACGACCCGCTGCCCGAGCAGCTCGAGCATCCAACGCGCATCGGAGGCCGCGACGAAATGCAGCGTGCCGCGAAGCGGCCAGGTGCGCACGATGCTTCTCTCTGCAAGGGCGCCCTCGACATCCGGCTCGGACGCCCCGACGAGCCGGAGCCCGACGGCCCATAAAGCGCCCAAGTAATCCTGCGCTTGTACGGCCCCGAGCCAGCTCACGATTTCGCTCGGCCGCGTGAATTCGGTCACCGAGATGCGCTGGGCCTCGAGCCGCAGCCTTGCGACATCTGCCGGGCCATTCGGCGAGCACACCGTACCGCGAGGCAAATGCCGCCCCGGCCGGGAAGGTCAGACCGTGGGAGGGCGCGACGAACGCCGGTCCGCCCGAGTCGCATCGCCGGCGTCGTATTGATCGAGGAGCTTCTCGATCGACGCCAGGCTGTTCTCGATCGCATCTTGCACGATCGCCAGCATGGTCGAGCTCGAGCCTTTCAGCGCCTCGTAGTACCGCTGCCGCTCGGTCGAATGGATGATCGCCGGAGGGCACCCGCTGCGCAGAAGCAAGAGATTCATGAAGAGCCGCGCGACCTTCCCGCTATCGCTCGCGAAGGGAAAAATGCGGAGGAGGTCATAATGCGCTCTCGCGGCAAGTCGGACCGGCGGGCGCGTTCTACGGGTTTCCGGGTCGTTCACCCAATCGACGACCTGGCGCAGCTTGTATGCGATCTTGTCGGGAGGCGTGTACTCGTGGAAGTAGAGGCGGTGCTGGGGGATGTCTTTGCGGTATTTCACCGTTTTGACGTCCCCCTCTTCGGGATGGAGCACGCAATAGATGCTCTTGACCACGTCCACGGTGACAGGCTGCCGCCGCTTGACCGCGAGTTCGCGAACGAAGTTGAGCGCCTCCCGGTGACGGCGAATCTCTTCGACGACGGGCTGCGCCGTGGCGTCGAAGGCAACGCTCGCGTCGGATGAGCCGATCGCCGTACGAAGCTCCGTGAGCGTGTAGACCACCCCTTCGAGCGCGCTGTCGTGCGCGACCCAGCTGATGTCCAAATCGGTGCGGTATTTCGCCTGGACCTCGGCGGGAGCGGCCTTCAGCCGCTCCTCGAGGAACGCCGTACGCTCCTCCACGGAAGGCGCCTTTTTCGGGGGCGCGGGAGCGGCGACCGGGGCCTTCTTTTTTGCGGACGTTCGGGGCGGCATCGCGCCAGGGTGGGCCATGGAAGAGGCAGGCGGCAGAGCTTGAATGAGCAGACCGGAGAAAGCCGGGCGGTACTTCCGCGAAAAGGCTCGCTTTTTACGGCGAATGCGGAGCGAGGCCCGCGTAGGCTAATGAAGTACGGACAAGCACGTCAAGGTAGTCTTCTCCACGAGGCGCTGCTCCGCCCCCCGGCGTGTCCTTCGGTTCCAATCCATTTGGGCTTCGCTCGGCGGCTCCCTCGCGCCGGGTGGGCCCCGCAGTTTTCTTTCCGAGGTCCCCCGCTCCCCGCGGCTTTACGAAGCCTATTGCGACGGGGTAAGCCTCTCCACGATGCTCGCGAAGCGGGTGATCCCGTGCCTGGATGTGCAAGGGGGGCGGGTGGTAAAGGGCGTGCGGTTCGTCGGGCTGCGCGACGCCGGGGACCCCGTCGAGCAGGCCGCGCGGTACGACTTCGAGGGGGCGGACGAAGTGGCGCTGCTCGACATCGGCGCCTCGCACGAAGGCCGTGGAACGCTCCTCGACGTCGTCGCCCGCACGGCGGACGCGGTCTTCGTTCCCTTCACCGTCGGTGGAGGCGTCCGCACCCAAGACGACGTACGCAGTCTTCTCGCCGCCGGGGCCGACAAAGTGAGCATCAATACGGCCGCGGTCAAAACCCCACTCCTGCTCCGGCACTGCAGCGACGCGTGGGGGGCGCAGGCGATCGTCGTCGCCATCGACGCGAAGAAGCGAGAAAACGGGAGGGGCTGGGGCGTGTTCGTGCACGGCGGCCGAACCGACTCGGGGCTCGACGCGGTGAAGTGGGCGGAGGAGGCCGTCGCGCTCGGGGCGGGTGAAATTCTCCTGACCAGTATGGACCGCGATGGAACGCTCTCGGGTTACGACATCGAGCTGACACGGGCCGTGTCCGATGCCGTGCCGGTCCCGGTCATCGCCAGCGGCGGTGTTGGAACGCTCGATCACCTTCGCGGCGGCCTCGTCGAGGGACGCGCGAGCGCTGTCCTCGCGGCGAGCATCTTTCATGGTGGGACGTGCTCGATCGGCGAAGCCAAGCGCTTTCTCGCGCGCGCCGGCGTGCTCGTGCGACCGGTCGCCGAATCGGAGCCGCCCGAATGAGCGGCGGCGCGCTCGATGCCTCGGTCACGCTCGACGAAGTGCTCGCGGTCGTGGAAGCCAAGCGCGTCCCCCTCGCGCCCGAGCTGGCTGGGTATTTGGTCCTCGAGATTGCCGAGCAGGCCGACCCAATAGGCGGCAACATCGATCCCAAGAGCGTATTCGTCGGCGAAGAGGGCACGGTGGCTCTGGTCAAACCGAAGCGAGATCGCAGGAGCGGCGACGCCGAGGCATCGATTCGTGAAGTCCTCGGCCGCCTGCTCGACGCGAGCGGGTCCCAGACGCCGGCGCTCGCCGCCGCGAGCAAGCGCAAGAACGGCGCGGGGTTGCCGGCCCTCGCCGAGGAGCTCGACGCGGCCCTCATCCCCGTCAATCGCGCGGCGGGACGGCGCGCCCTTGCCCGCTTGGCCCGGGAGGTCAAGCGGGTCACGCTGGGCGTCGGCCGCCATACCCTTCCCTCCATTGCGGCGCCTCAGTCCCCGCGAAGGGCGCCGGCGTCGGCGTTCTCCGCGGAAGAAGAACCAACGGTCGCGCGCGCGCCGAAGCACCCCACCCCGGCCAACGCGACCGAATTGCCGACTACGGAGTTCGTCCCTGACCGCGGAGGACTGCCGTACTCGGAGGCCGATGTCGACTCGCTGATCGCTCAATTTGGGGTGTCCGGCGGCGGCGAGCAGCAGCATGCGCGCGCGCTGAGGGCCATTGCCGAGCTCGAACCCACACCGGCGCCCCCTCCTCGCTTCGTGGACCGCCCGGAACCCAACGAATCGGCCGTCGAGGAGCTACTGGCCATACGCAGCGACCCCCCGTCCGTCGCAGCGCCCGCTCCTCCGACCAAGCGCGTGCCGCTCGCCACGCGCGAGTTCGAGCGGCAGCTCCCGACGCAGCCCTCTCACCTGAAGAAGGGTCGCGCAACCTCGGCGAGCGCGCCCCACCTCGACCCGAGGCGCGGGTGGTGGTCGGCCGCTGGATTGGCCGTTGCGGCCGTCGCCGCAGGATCGTACGCGGTGGGATGGCTGCGTTCCGACGCGGTCGTGCGGCGCGAGCCCACCGACGCGGCTCCGATTCCGCCGTCGTCTCCCAAGCATGACGTACCGCCCGCTTGCGTCGGGGCGCTCCTCGTCACCGATGTGCCCGTCCACACGGAAGTGCTCCTGCGTGAGGGGCAGGCCCCGGTCGACATCCCCCGAATGCCCGTGGGCGCCCGGCTGGAGTTCATCGCGACGGCGGAAGGCTATGCACCCAAACGCGTGGTCGTCCCCCCGGGTTCCGCTGGCTGGGATCCGGGGCCCGACGGCAAGCCACGCTTCGAAGCGGCCGTGCAGCTCGACCCGTCCCACCCCCGGGCCGGAGCGGGCGACCCATGGCCCCCGGGCGAGCCCGGGAGCGCGGTCGGCGGTGAAGGACCGCCGGGCACGGTGCGCGTCGTCGCGACCCCGCGAGGCGCCGAAGTCTGGATGCTCGCGGGGATTGGACCGGAGGCGCAGATCGAGCACCTCGGCTGCGATCAGGACATCGAGCTACTCTTGGCGGGGCCGGCCACGTACCGAAAACGGCTCCGTGTTCGGGCAGCCGATTTCCTTGCCGCGGATCCTGTCCCCCCGGGCGAATCGGGAAAGCCGCGCGTAGCGCGGATCAGCGCCAAGTGAAATCGGGCCTCGGGCGTCCTGACTATTTGACCCGCACCCGTGCGCTCTCGCGCACCGGGATCCACTCGATCTCTTTGAGCAAGGCCGTCGGACTGAACGGCTTCGTATAGTAGGCGGTCGCGCCGGCATCGAGCGCGCGCTGCTTGGACGTGTCGTCCGCCAGCGCACTGATGACGATGATAGGCACGGCTCGCGTGGGCCCCTCCTTGCGTAGCCTCCTGCAGACCTCGAAACCGTCGAAGGTCCCGGGCAGGTGCAGATCGAGCAGGATTGCGTCGGGCGGCTGCGTGAGCGCGCTGTCGATGCCCTTGGCGCCGCTGGATACGGCTTCGACCTCGTGCCCGCGGGCCCGCACCAACGCCTCGATCATATGCCGGATCGAGTCCGAGTCTTCGATGACGAGAATGCGCATCGCCCTTGTCCGCGGATCGCGAGGAGCATCGCACACGAGGCTCAGCGAGGGAAGGTGACGATGACCCTTACCCCGCCGCCGGTCCCCCGCCCGCCGCCGCTTGCCGGGCTGCGTGCGCCCGCGGACGTTTCTGGAAGAGCGTCGGAAAGTTCGAGGAGCGCTCCTTGAGCCGCGGCCATTTCGGCCGCGATGAAGAGGGGCACACTGCTCGGGCGCCCGAATGTCCCTGGCTCGACCTCCAGCGCGAGGATGGCGCGACGCGCGGACGCCGGGAGGATCGTTCCCGCGTCGTCGACGACGATTCGCGGGCCGAGCGCCTGATCGTCGTTGCGCGCACCACTTGCGACCACCGTGGCGACGACGCCGGAACCGCGTGGGGTGGCCGAAATACCGTACGCGATAAGCTCCCGGGCCAATACCGCGGCCAGGCGGGGGGCAACGCGCGAGGGAACCCGCGCGCTGGGCTCGTCCGGGACCGTCCGCACCCGAAGCTCGACCCCCGCTCGCAGGGCCCGCGCCTCGAGGTTTCTCACTTCTCCTCGCACCAGTTCGACAAGGTCGACTTCGCGCGACGGCTCGAGGGAGTCGCTTTCGCCTACGGCCGCGAGCTCAGCGACGAACTCTTGCACCGAGAGCAGCCGGCGGCGAATGACTTCGAGGCGTTCGTCTACTTCTCCACGTGCCGCCATTTCAAGATCCGGCGAGCTTTTCCGCGGTCCAGGGTACGCCCGCAGTTCGGCGAGCTCCCGGGCCGCGGGCGAGAGCATCGCCCTCAGGGACGCCGCGATGGCGCCGGCGAGTCGCGCGATGGTGCCCACCCGGTCCGTGACCGGCGACGAGGCGGGGGGATAGGTCGACGGCGCCATCGGCTCATCACCCGCCGCCCACACGGCCGCCAGCTCCCGAGCATAGGCCTCCCCTTGCTTTCTCGCCTCGTCGAGCTCCTTGCGCAGCTTCGCGAGGTCGTCGCGCGCCTCGACGCCTTCGGCCGGCAAAGCCAAGACTTCCATGCTTCCGTCGAGTTCGTAGCGACCGCCATAACGCAGCGACATGCGCGCGAGCCACGCGCGTTCGGTCTCGGAGGTCGCAGAGCTGTCCGGGCCGAGCATGACGCCGACGACGACTTCGTCGCCGTCGCCACGGATGGTGACCGCGCTGCCGCTGCTGCTCCCGTGCCCGAGCATGACGTGAAGCATTCGCCGCAGTTCGGCTTCGTCGCCGAAGACTTCGGTACCGCCGCCGGGCTCGATCGAGACCCGCGCTTCGGGCGCGACTTCCCAGAGAAGCGAAGCCAGATCGATCCGCCCCCGGCGCCCACGGAGCCCGACGGGCCGCGCGTGCAGACTCGAGAGCATCTTCATCGTGTCGTCGAGGACCGAGAGTGTGGCGTCGACACCGCTGGCATCCGCACCGGGCGGCGGGGGCGCCTGCGTGAGCGCCGTGACGCCCTTTCGCAGGCGCTCGGCGGCGCCTTGGGCCTCTTGCGTCAGCAACCA
>Ga0265340_10001630_pt1 | contig 12885 bp, 9 predicted proteins | sample 4CB225metaG_FD_202082 | JGI IMG/M metagenome (GOLD analysis project Ga0265340, IMG submission 202082) | Rhizosphere microbial communities from Carex aquatilis grown in University of Washington, Seatle, WA, United States - 4-CB2-25 metaG | ecosystem: Host-associated > Plants > Roots > Rhizosphere...
TGACGAAGAGACTGATTCTACGACCGTCAGCCGCACCTCTCATTCTTCGGAGAATGCGGTGACGTTTTCGGGAAACACGAGCATCGATCAGGCTGATACGATCGACGGAAATGTTGTGGTAAAAGGGGGAACGCTTACCGTCGTCGGCCTGGTGAACGGAGACGCCCTGGCGATCAACGGCGATATCGTTGTAAAAGACGGCGGAAAGATCACCGGGGACGCGCGTGCCATCAACGGCAAAGTGATCAAAGAAGGGAAGGGAACCATTGATGGATCTCTGGAGGAAACTTCTTCAGCACGGGACGCCGTTTATATGAGGCCCGGATATGAACCGAACCGGTCGTACAAATTCAACCAGTTCTGGCTCGACGAGAACCAATTTCCGGACCATTTCCTGTTTCGTTACGATAGAGTGGACGGATTGTTCCTGGGATTAGGGACCGAAAAGAAATTTTATTGGGATGGAAGCAGAGCCATATCAGGGTTCGGTTCTGCGGGATATGCGTTCCGGATTCATCGGTGGCGTCTTAATTTGGGCCTGGACAGACAGTTCGCAGCGGAGAATGCGCTCTACGAGGTCGGTGCAGAAGGACACAGCCTCACCGACACAAAAGATGAATGGATCATGAAGCTGGGCGAAAACAACATCACGTCGATCCTCTGGCATGAAGATTACCGCGATTATTTTACTCGGGAAGGTTTTTCTGTGAACGCCGCCAGGTACACAAAAGAAGACGATTTCACTTCTCAGCTTAGGGTTCAGTACCTTATCGACGATTACTCATCGCTGTCGAAAGAAACAGACTGGTCGTTGTTCAGGCCGAGCCACAGTTTCCGGGATAACCCTGCCGTCGCTGAGGGAACGATGCACAGTATTTTGGGGACTGCCGGTTTGAGCACGGTTGAAGGACACGGACGACGGAGCGTTGGATGGAATCTCTTTGCAAGCGTTGAACGCGCGGGCGACCAATTCGGCGGCGATTTTACATTCACTGAAGCCATTATCGACATCCGGCGTTTTCAGCCGCTTTCTGAATATGACAAGATCAATGTCAGAGTCCGCGCCGGGTCTCTCGAGGGAGATTACATTCCGCAAAAATCTTTCGAGGTCGGAGGAGCGAACACGCTCCCGGCGTATAGTTTCAAGGAGTTCGCGGGAAACAGAATGCTTCTGGGAAATTTCGAATATGTTCTGAGCGGCCGATTGATGGAGGATGAATTCTTCTGGCCGAACAGTTTGAATTTTATCGTCCTTGCCGATGCAGGTGCGGCATCGCTGGTGGCGACGACGAAATCAATAACCGACGGCTTTTCGACGATCAATGAAAAGACGATCAAGTCCGACGTGGGTTTTGCACTTGGCTGGCATGATGAAAGCTGGCGGCTCGGGTTTGCGTGGCGCACCGACGTCAAGGCACCCGTCAGCGTCTTTCTGCGATTGAACAGACCGTTCTGATTTGGAAAATACTTGCGCCGACAACAAAAAACTCAACCTGCGGGTTGAGTTTTTTGTTGGAAGCCATCTAAAAAAGTCCGCGAAATCTCATTCTGATCCTCGGCGAGTCGTCTATCTACGATTCTACGAATCGTAGATTCGTAAAACGACCCTACGGGTCATAGACCCGGAGGGAGTCGTCGATCGCCGCTTTTTGGCGGCATCAGAATCCATGACAAGCATGCATTGTGAATCTACGAGACTTCAGTGTTATGGATGCTCCCAAGGGGATGCCTTCGGCATTCGCTACGCTCAGCATGACATTTACAAATGCATTCTACATCGGAACCATTTTTAGATAGCTTCTAATTTCTCACGACATACTGCAAACGTTCGGGCTCTTGCCGCACGATCTTTATGTTCCTGGGAGTGGTCACAACCGGCTGAATGGACCCGGTAGTGTCGAGCAAAATTGATTTGTAGTCGATATAGGCCGAAAAATCTTTTTGTTCGACCGCGGCCACTTCTTCTATTCCTCCCCGCACAATGATATCGATCTTCGGCGGAATGAGGACCACGAGCCGATTACCCTGCACCTGATTCACTTCAACAGGAATTCCCTTAAAGGTCTTTTCCGCGATCGGCTGTACATCGATCTGGACGGCAACCGCTGCAGGAAATGGAGTAATGCCGAAGGACATCGAATCGGAGACGCCGACACGAACGTTCACATCGCTTTTTAGGTTTGAAAAAACGAGTTGGTCGGTCTCCCACCGGTCGATCTTGTCGAGCAGGCTCTGGGCACCGGTGAGGGTGACGCTGTCTGGAATGGATTTGAGGTCTCCGACGACGCCGTAACCCTCGCGAAACGTCATCGTGACAACCGGTTCGACGGGGACGGTCTTCTTCACCTTTTCATCCAGGACAACCAGAACAGTATCCGGTTTAATGTCGATCGTGCGGATTCCCTCTGGCAGCTTCAGTCGTTCCAGGAGGTCTTTGTTCGTTAGAAAACTGAACCGGCTGGAGATATCTGAGATATCAAGCACGTATCGAGCGTCGGGAACGAAATACAATCCGAGAAGCTGCCAGCCTGAAGCGCGGACTTTTATGTTGATAGTCGGAGGGACCGGTTTTGCGAGCGAGCGATTCGGTTTGACGTTCTCCAACACAAGAGGTAGGGAAACGGCCGTTTGGTATTCGTATCCCATATTAATGGAAAACCATAACGCTATGGCAAAGAGCGTCGAGAATATAACGATGTGAAGGTTCTTATTCTTCATTCAGGGTGCCGCGGCTGCAGAAACAAAAAATCCATCTTCGTTTCGAAATGGGGGGAAGATGGAGCAGAATTGATTTCACCTTAGATGGTATTATTCACGAAATTTGGCCTTCATGACCTCGTCGAGAAGCTGTTCTTTATTTGCCATCGAGATTGCCCGACCAAAAATCGCCAACCCTTTGAATTTTCTGGCGTATGACCGCAGTTCATGGACTGTCATCGCGTTGAGCTCGGCCATGTATGAATCCCGTTCGTCGGATTGCGGCTCAACGAACGCCACGTCTTCATCGCTGCCGTCATCAGCTTCGCTTTCCGCAGCCGGCGGGAGTAGATCGCCGTGCATCAGTATTGAGATCTCTTCTTCGCTGAGAATCGACTTCGCAAAGACCAGCTCTTCAACTCCTTCCGCCGGACGCGGAATAACATGCTGCGACACCAGTTCACCGACGCGTTTTGCCGCCGCGGCTCCCGCTTCGACGGCAGAGCGTACCGCAGCCGTGTCGCCGATGATCTTTATCGTGATCATGGCAGGGTCCGTCCGCTCTTTCCCGATCAGCCGGACGTTCGAGGTTTTTACCATCGCATCAGCAGCTTCGATCGCGGCGATCAGGCCCCTCGTTTCTATCATGCCGAAAGCAAAGTCCATCATACTGTATATTCTTTTATGAATGGATCACTAAAAAGTAAAATTACTTTGCGGCAGGGCGTTTCGGAAGAATTAATTCAACGTCGCTGTGCGGCCTTGGGATCACGTGCACTGAAACCAGTTCTCCGACCCGCTGCGCTGCTGCTGCTCCTGCATCGGTCGCCGCTTTCACTGCTCCCACATCGCCCCGGACCATCACGGTAACATATCCGCCGCCAATTTGCTCCTTGCCGATTAATGTTACTTTTGCGGCTTTCACCATTGCATCTGCGGCCTCAATTGAACCGACAAGCCCCTTTGTTTCGACCATTCCGAGGGCATCGAGTGAAATGTCTGACATTTGTGTCTCCTGCAATTGTAGTTGATATGTTGATTGCCTTGTAAAGTGGGGGAAATATAAATAAGAATGAAATGAGAGTCAACCGGCTGTCATCGAATATGCTCCCGGGTCAGGTGGCGGGAGCAATGGACAAAAAGTCATGACTTCTCTTTTTTTGCCAGCGCGATAATGGATAATCCAAAGGGAAGCGAAGTTGATCGCAAAAGGAATCGTTCGAACCCAAAGATGGATCTGAGGGCGGAATTGAGAAATCGAGGGGGGAGATCGAGCGTCGTGTCGGTCTTAGGTTTTAACACCCTTTCAGAGACCCGGGATACCAGAGCGGTCGGAAACAAAAGAGTGTTATAGTACGATATCTTCTTAACAGTAAATCCGCTGACTTCAAGCAATCTCCGCAGCTGTGGTTTATAGTACCGGCGCTTATGATGATTAAGATCGTCATGCCTGCTCCAGAGGAATTCGTATGCCGGAACAGTCACAAGAATATGCCCGTCCGGTTTGATTAATCCGTAAACCTGACGCAATATCCCGCCGTCGTCATCGATGTGTTCGATGACGTCGAGAAGCGTGACAAGGTCGAATCGCAAATCCGGGCGTGGAAAAGTGTCGAGTGTGCAGCAGTATGCGTTCGTCAGGCCCCGTTTGTGACAAAAATCAACAGCAAGCTCCGACATGTCGGTGCCGTATGCTTCAAAGTTCTCCGAGAACATTGCGAGGATCGCGCCCGTGCCGCAGCCGACATCGAGGACCTTTGCCCCCGATGGAAGAGCGATGTTTTGCATGAGCACGTCTGAAACGATTTTCTGACGCGCAGTGAACCACCAATGTGTGCTTTCGATTTCGAAAAATTTCCGGTATAACTCCTCTTCCATAGATTATTCCTGTCCCAGGATCATTGATCAACCGTCTCAAATGTAAATACCTCGGGCTGCAGCGCAATTGCATTCCACTTGAAATGCAGCATGAGTGACGGTTCTTTCGAGCCGTATGATTTTGAAACCCAGCCTTCTTCGACCTTCAAGTTCAGACGGCCGGAATAGACGCATCGTGCGATCACAGCACCAGACCTTCGAAAAAGCAGCGAGGATCCATCGACCGTCGCGGTCACACCGTGGTCAAGGTGAAAATACGTTTGAATATCTGCGACGTTCCTTGTGAACAGATCTTCCACCGTGAAAACGTGGCGGCCGGATTGATACACAATGGTTCTCGTGTAATAATCGAGAGACGGACTTTTGAATGCGCATCTAACCCGGAATTCCTTTTCCGTCCGGGTTGATGAGAGTATGATCCCGTCAAGGCACTTCTTCCATCCAAACCAGCGCTTGCTCTCAAAGAAATCCCACGATGCTGAAAAAGTCGTGTTGTGCGCGGCAGCGGACCGAAGGTAATCTCGTTCCATGTCGTTTCCAAGATACACGGAATTGCCCGTATCGGTGAGAATTGAATTTCCTTTCAGGAAAATAATTGGAGAGAAGAGATCGTTGTGACTGTGCGATGAGAATCCGCGGCCGCCTAATCCAAATTCTCCGGCGCGGAAAAAGCAATAATCCCCTGCCTCTCTGTCCGCGATAATGACATGCCGGCTGTCGGCGAGAATGAAACATGATTCGACCGATGTATCGGGTTGACCATGCTTAAGGATGTTCCGCTCCGATTCATTCAACAGCCAAAACGATTCCTCATTAAAAAGGGATGCGTTCGCCAGGTCTTTGTTTTGCAAGATTATTCCGCCAGCTGCTATTAAGCCCCTCGAGTCCCAAAAATTCAGGGAAGGAGCCAGCAAGAATCCCCGTCCGTTGTCGCAATCGCCGTACACAGGGAGGGAGGAGTCGGGTGATTGGAGAATGAGGAGGTAGCGGATCATTTTTTGAAGCCGTTCTGCGTAGCGGAAAGTGAATAGATGAGAAGATTCCTTTGACTTTATGAATGAGAGGAGGAAAAAGTCGATGTCGAATCTGTGGTACGACGAGGACTCTTCCTTTGATACTCCGTCTTCAAAGGTCTGGGAGAGGATCTCACGTGATAGGATCTCCTTCCCTCGATTTGTCCATTTTCCCGATTCATGAAACGAGAACGAGCACGCGGTAATATACAATCCGGCAGCCTCGCCGATCAAATGGTTGGTCCGTACTATTTTGTCCGACGACAGGTGGGACGCGAGGTACGATAATTGTTGCCAAACACTTTTCGCGATCGCCTCCCGGTCCTGCTGCGAGAGATGGCCTTCGATGAATTGGAAAGCCAGCGTCCACGAGATCAATCGAACGCCGATCTCTAAAGGACTTGCCCAGTTGATGCCGATGCCGTAAGGATTATCCTTTATCCAGGACAGCCATTGCGCAACAAGTTCGTCCAGGTACGTTCTATCGCCCGAAATGCAATACGCCTGGCCCAGCGTGACAAAATACTGATGTCGATTCAATTCCCATACATGCTTGGCGTCGGCGGGCGAGCCTTCGTATTGAAGCGCGATTTCATCATAGGATTTCTTTTGCCATTCCTTCATCGATGCCGGGTCTAAATGCCAATTGATCTCCCGGCCGTGTTGAATTGTGCGGCCTAAGAAATCGAAGCGATGGGTTCTGATGGATTGCGCTTTTGCAATGAGCGATGTGAATGCATCAGGGAAGAATGCCTTGAACTGCGGACCCGCTTCATTTCCGACGGGGAGTACTGGATTGAAGGCGGCCGAGGAAAAGGGTTTCCGAGACGCATACTCAATTGAATGCTTGCGGTATTTCGCGGAGGCCATTCGATAAATTTTCAATCCGACGATCGAAATGAATCGCGGGAGGCCTGCTTCTCGGATGCCGCTTATGCAGTAGTGGAAAAAGTTCACAATGGCGTAACGCTCACGAAGATGGCGAAAAGAATTGGATCTGGGTTGACTACCGATTGCCGGAAGATCAGGAACTGGGCGGCGCGATCTCCTTCATCTCCTTAAGTCCTTCGGCGAGAGTGTATGCCGGTTTCCAGCCGGTTCCATTTTGGATCTTTCGTGTGTCCAAAACGTTATAGGGCACATCGAATTTCCGTTCTTGTTGATACATAATGCGGCATTCGACGCTAAACGTCGTTTGAATGAGTTTGACTACTTCATTCAATGAGGTTCCTTTATTTGTCCCGACATTATAGACGCCCTGGAGGGACGGTTTCTTCACGATGGACACGACAGCCGTTGCCAGGTCATTTTCATAGATGTAGTCTCTCACAGTCGTGCCGTCGCCCCAAATCACTATCTCTTCTCCCTTCAGCGCTTTGTTCAGGAAAACACCGACCGCGCCTTGGGGCCGCAAAGCGTTCTGGCTCGGCCCGTACGGGTTTGAGAATCGAAGTATTGCGTATGGAAGGCCGTAGTTGAATGAGAAGAGTTTAATGAACTTTTCAACGGCCAATTTCGAAATTCCGTATGCAGAGATGGGTTCGGTCGGATCATTTTCTGAAAGCGGATGTTCCGGCGCCGATGTTCCATACACCGTTCCCCCGGACGACGCAAAGACGATCCGGGTGGATGGATGATCTTTCAAGAGTTCGAGCAGGCGGACGGTGGGGATAACATTTGTTTCAACGTCGTACTTGATATCGTTCATCGATGATTGTGGAATCGTCGTGCCGATGAAGTGAAGCACGGTCGAAACGCCGTCGAGCGCACGCGTCAGGTCGCCAAGGTTTGAGAAATCGCCGAACTGGAGATCGACCTTTCCGAGCACGGATTTTATCCGGTAGGTATCCTGCCCCTCTTTGTCAAAGACTCTCACGTTTATTCCGTCGTTGACCAGACGCCGTGCAATGACCGAGCCGAGAAAACCGCAGCCGCCCAATACCAGGCAAATGTTATTTTCGCTTTCGGCCACCGTGCTGAGATCCTTTTTTGATTTCGCGGATAACAAATTTCGGCGAGCTGTTTGAATTCATCAGAATTCTGCCGGTGTATTCACCGATAAGACCGAGGAACACGATCTGCATCCCGCCGATGACCAGAACGACGACCATGATGGATGTCCAGCCCTGAACGGGAACTCCGTAAAGTATTTTCTGCGCAACAACAATTCCCGCGCCAATCAAGCCGGCAAATGCACTTACTAACCCCAGCATGGAAGCGATCTGAAGCGGCTTGATCGAGAAATTCACGAGGAGATTAAGTCCATGATTGATCAATCGAAGGAGCGTATAGTGCGATTCGAAATTGGACTTATCGTTCCGAACGGTGATTCCGCCGATGTTTGTCGTGGTCCAACTGATAAGTCCGTCGATATAGGTGTACGACGAATTATATTTTACGATCTCGTCGACAACCCATTTTTTTAAGATGCGAAAACTGCTGAAATTACCGTTCAATGCTGTTGTAAGGATCTTCCTGGATATCCATTTGCTGAAATCAGACGTGATATTCCGGAAAAGATTGTGCGCACGTTCTTCCGGCAAGCCGTAAACGACATCGAACCCTTCTGTAATCTTCTCGATCATCTGCGGGATTTCCTCCGGAGGATTTTGCAGATCCTGGTCCAGCGTCACGATAAGCTCACCTTGCGCGCACGAAAGTCCTGCTAGTGTCGCGTTGTGCTGACCGAAATTCCTGCTGAGTTCGACCGCACACACGTGTGGGTCTTTTGACTGGAGTTCTTTTAAAACGGAGTAGCTGCCGTCCTTACTGCCGTCGTCAACAAAGATCAACTCGTATTTGCCGAGGTTTTTTGCAACGGGAACCAATTGGCGGTACAGCTGCTCGACCATCAGAGCGCCATTGTAGACGGGGATGACATAGGAAATGAGTTTCATAGGGTGTACTTTTTTGGAGTCACGGAAACCAAGATAGTGAACAGCAGTGTTTGATTCAACTGCCGCTTACCATCGCAGTCGGTATACCTTCAGCGTGCCGTAGCAGTTTTCCGGAAGCTCGGCGACGAGAGAACCGCGTTCCCTGGCGAGGCTGTCTGCCCGGTCTCGCACGGGTTTCCAGAAGTCTTTTCCCCAGATTTCTGCATCTCCGGTAATCATGTAGTCCGGCTTGAAGGTGCTGACTTCCCGGAGCTGTGTGTATTGTGTGCGAAGGGGCTGGTGCTGAAATCCAAACCAAAATGTTATCGATCCCCATACTTTTGCATCGCGCGGAATAGCAGTCTGAAGTTGTCCGATTGTTTTATCGTACGAGCAATTCCTGTTTCTCCACAATAACTGACTATCGCCCGCGCACTGGTTCAGGGAGAGGATGATGAAAAGTCCCACACCTAGCGACTGGCGCATATGCCGTGAAGACAACATATCCTTTAATCGCGCAGCAATAACTTTCGGTGCTCCGATCATATCGTCGACAGTAACAGCAGCAAGGATGCACAGCATCGGAAGAACGGAGGTCGTGTAGAGTACGGTTTTGTTCGATATCATCAGAAGCGAAAGAAGAATGTGGGTCCCCACGGCAATCCCTATATAAAGAGTTTCCCTTTTTTTCGACATAACGGATCGCAGCCAAACGCCGACGAACGCAACAACGATGGGCACTCGAAATGGGAACTGAGTGTATTCCAAAATACGATTCCACTCTCCTCTCGCGCTGACGAGAAGCCACCCTTGTTGGGTCAAGGCACTCGTCCTGTTATCCAGCTGAAGATAGAAGGTAGAAAAAGAGTTGCCGGCGTCGTTAACAACAACGTACACGAGGTACGGAATCACTGCAGCAATAATGGCGGCGGCAAACGTCCAGCTAAACCGGGAGGTGAATGCTCCGAATTTGTATGTCAGCAGCAAGATCAACGCGACAGACCCCAGGTGCAGGACGGCGTTCGGGTGTGTCCAGAGAGCAACGCCGGCGAGAAGTCCTGACCAGAGAAAAAATTTTCGCGAATTTGCCCGCATTCCCTGGAACAGAAAGAGCATCGAATAGCTTTCCAGCGTCACCAGATAGATCTCCGGGCGAATCGTGCGGTAGGAGATGAACATCATTGTTTCGATCATCCCAAACCAGACCGCGAGCAGCGCTGCACGCTTTGAAAAGAATTTCAAAGTGAAGAGATACACTGCAAACATCAACAATGCTCCGCACACGGCCGAAACGAGTCTTCCCTGCACAGGTCCGACACCAAACAGCGCGAAGACGGGGGCCACCGCAATGCTGAGGAGGAGCCGTGGCTGGAGGAGGACTTTATCGAACCCTGTATAGTTTTCCAGCACGGGATTGTACATCCTTCCCTCATGGGCAAGCGTAGAAGCCGTGATCGATTCCCACGGTTCATCGACCCACACACGCGGATACTTGTCCAGCATGAAGGTCGAAAGGAAAACGTAGAACGCCATGAGCAGAAGAAAGTATTTATGCTCGTGCATTTTGGTTGTCATCGCGGAACGAAAGCTATCCAACATCGAAAACCCTCATCCACATCTCGAGGTTGATGATTTGCCACAATTCACTATGGGCGATTGACAAATGAGTCTTGGTGAGCTGCTGCTCAAGACTGTTTCGGTTCAGAAATTGGCTCGAACGAAGAGGTTCATCCAGCAGGAAGGTTCGTATCCTTGGAAGAAGCGTGCGGATCCACTCATTTTGCGGAGTGACGAACCCCATTTTGTCTTTGCGCCATTGAATTTCTTTCGGCAGGATTCCTTCTCCCGCGCGCCGCAGCGGGTATTTGGACCAGCCATTGTGAATCTTGTATGTTGCCGGGATGCTCATTGCATATTCCACAACGCGGTAATCGACAAACGGTACTCGCGCTTCGATTGAAAATGCCATCGAGTTGCGGTCCTCGTAGTGGAGGAGCTGTTGAAGATTGAACGCCGTCTCCTCCTGAAGAAGCCGTTCCTGCAGGCTGTCGTTGCGTTTTGCAATTACCGTTGAATGACGCCTATGCGCGGAGGCAAACTCCTGATTCATCATTCCAAAACGGGATGCAAGGAGCTCGTATGCCGACTGCGGCAGAATATTTCGTCCCGCTTTGCCGAACAGGTCGATGAGTTGTCTGGTCACGGATCGATGCGTTATGGATGAAGCTGCCGCCAATTCTCTCGCAAGGGTTCCGAATCGCATCGTGCGCAGCAGCTCTGCCTGATAAATAGGAAGGTGCCATGCATATCCTCCCAGGATCTCATCTCCTCCCTGTCCGTCCAACATCACGGTCATATGCTGCTCGGACGCGAGACGCATGACATTCCATTGCGCATAGACAGACGTCGAGTTGAACGGTTCGTCCTGATGATACACGACTTTTTTGAGTTCATCCCATAATTTTTCGCCGTCGGGGCTGACAAAATGAGGCTCGGCATTCGTACGCGCGATCACTTTTTCGACAAATGGTTTTTCGCTGTATACCGTGTCGTCGTACACCGCCGTGAATGTTTTCTGCCGTTCGCCGACGAGACTGCGGTCGATAACTCCGTCTTTGAACATCAACGAGTTTGCCATGCAGACGATCGTGGACGAATCGAGTCCGCCGCTGAGGCAGCTTCCCAGGGGCACATCGGCACGAAGGCGTAGTTTTATCGAATTGAAAAGAAGATCTCTGAATCTATCGGCGTACTTCTTACTCTCCGTCTCCCGGTACCGCTCGAGGTCGGAATTGCCGTGCAAGGTGTAATACCGTTTGATCGTGAACGCTCCTGCGCCATCAGCGATGAGATAATGCGACGGGGGCAATTGCCTGATGTCCGAAAAAAATGTTTCGTCTGTATGATCGATCACCGCATAGGCAAGATAGTCGTAGACGATTTGGGGGTTCGCTCTGCGCACAACGTCGGGATGGAGCAGGAGGGCTTTGATCTCCGAAGCGAAAGCGAACGTCGTATGATTGTTGACATAATAGAAAGGTTTCACGCCGAACCGGTCTCTTGCACAGAATAAAGATTTCGTTCTTGCATCCCATATGGCAAATGCCCACATACCGTTGAAGTGAGAGAGGCATTCTGTTCCCCATTCTTCGTACGAGCGGATGATGACCTCGGAGTCGGTCTTCGTCCGGAATGAGTGTCCTTTTGCCGTCAGCTGATCGCGGAGTTCGATGTAATTGTAGATCTCCCCGTTGAACATCAGCCACACCGTCTCTTCGGCGTTTGACATCGGCTGATGGCCGGCCGGAGAAAGATCGATAATGCTCAAACGGCGGTAGCCGAATCCCAGATCGTAGGTTCCTTGAAGGGAGGCGGAAATATTCGGATGATTAGCTTTTGCCGGGGGAATCGAATCGTTCCCCGATCGATGATCGCAGCGGTTGTTCGCCGTGTCCACGAGCAAATAGCCTTCGTCATCCGGGCCTCGGTGGCGGATGCTGTTCGTCATTTTCAGCAGCAGCGACGGATCAACGCGGCTGCCATGTCGGGATAGTATGCCTGTAATGCCGCACATTTATTTTCCTAAGAGCTGGTTCATGGTTGTGAGCATTCCGGACGATCTCTTTTCGATAGAAAAATTCTCCACAATTCTCTTTCGGACGGCGGATGCCCGGCTCTCTGATTTCACGGCTGAACGGATCGCATCGACAGTTGCCGGTATATCGTTAAAGGGAACAAGATAGCCTGTTTCACCGATCACTTCCTGCAGCGATGTATTGTATGTCCCGACAGGTATGCAGCCGCATGCCATCGCCTCAGCGCAGGCGATGCCGAATCCTTCATGCGCGGAAGCCTGAACGTACACACGAGCACCCTGGTACAACGAAAGCAGCTCGTCATCGGAAACGTATTTTCCCGTAAATCGCAGGTTCGCTGATGATTTGCGAACAAATTCTCCAGCGACAGCGTCAGAAGTGTCGACCCTGCCGATGATGAGGAAGCTGAATTCCGGCAATGCTGCGGCACACCGGGCGAACACGTCGAGACCTTTTTGAATGATGGTATGTCGATTGATGACGTTGCATGCAGTGAGAATGATATCTTCTTTTTCGCCCCGTGGGATGAAACGTTTGAGATCGATACCCGGGTATAGTGTGCTCGTGATGTTCTCCGGAGCATACCGGAGCGTCTCGATGCGCGACAAATTGGAAAACGGAAGAATGCGGTCGACACGGCGGAGCGCGAACCGCTGCAACAGTCGATTCCACCTTGAACCCATTTCACCCCAAGCGATGGCCGGGACGTATGCAACGTCATATCCACCGGTGATCGCGAGAATTTTTACGCCAAAGATCTTCGCAAGAACCACAATAACCGGAGCAAGATGAGGGACAGAAAACCACATCACGATACAGGCCACG
>Ga0265340_10001631_pt1 | contig 12884 bp, 10 predicted proteins | sample 4CB225metaG_FD_202082 | JGI IMG/M metagenome (GOLD analysis project Ga0265340, IMG submission 202082) | Rhizosphere microbial communities from Carex aquatilis grown in University of Washington, Seatle, WA, United States - 4-CB2-25 metaG | ecosystem: Host-associated > Plants > Roots >...
GCCGCGCCGTTCGTGTTCTGGCTGGTGGCGCGGATCACCCGCGGCGCCGACCCGGAGCGCGCCCCGGCGCCGGAGTTCAGCGTTGAGCAGCGGCTCGCCCTGGTGTTCCGGTCGGCGGCGGCCGGCGCGGCGCCGGGCCTGCGGCTGGCCGGCACGGGGGAGAACTATCACAAGCCGCCGGCGGCGGGCCGGGCACCGCGGTTGCGGCTATCCGACGGCCGCGCAGGATCAAGGACGTACGCGGCCGCACCCGGCGGCGCCGCCAGTCCACTGGCGGGCGGACGGGCGCGCAGGCTCAGCTTCGGCGGGGACCTGCCCGCCCGCACCGGGCAGGTCCAAACCGGGCCGCGCGCATCGCGCGGACCGGGCAGCGGCTGGCTCACGACGGGGACCCTGGGCGGCCCGCCCGCGCGGCGCAGGCCGCGGGCCCCGGGCGCCGGCTGGATCAGGGCGGCGGGCGGGGCCGGGCTGGCCGGACCGCCGGTGAAGCGCGGGTCGCGGAGTCCGGGCAAGGGGTGGATCACCGCGGTAGGCTCGGCGCTTCCGGCCGGTAAGCGCGCGTCCCGTGCCCCTGGCCAGGGCTGGATCACGACGGGGAGCCTCGCCGCGCCGTCCGTGCGGCGCGCTTCGCGGGGTCTGGGCAAGCGCTGGATCACGGCGGGGAGCCTTGCCGGCCCGTCCGCGCGGCGCAACGCCCGCGGCCCGGGGCGAGACTGGCTGCGGGCCGCGCGTCCCGGCGCCCCTGGTGGCCTGGCCGCGGCGGGCGGCGTTGGCGTCCCGCGCTCCGCGGCCGAGGCCCTCGCCGCCCGGTCGGCCCCGTCGGGTCTGTCGGCGCTGGCCGGCCGCGGAACGCCGATGGCCGCCACGTCGAGGCCGCACCGGGCGCCGCGGTCCGGCTGGCTCGGCACCGCCCGCTCCGCCGCGGCGGCCGGGGCCGCGCCGCGGCTCGCGCCGCGCCGCGGCTGGCTGCGCGGCGCGAGCCGTCCGCCTGGCCGCGCGTATCGCGGCAACTGGTACGCCGCGGCGCCCTCAGGCCAGTGGCTCCGGCGCGGCCGCCGTCCCTGGCGCAAGCGCAGTTTTCTCCCGGGGGGACGACCCCCCGTACCCCCCGGGGCGCGCCCGATGGCTTCGCCATCGTATCGGGCGCGCGGTCGTCAAGGCTGGATGCGACCCCCCGGTGCGCGCCCGATGGCAAATAGCGCCGTTGTATCGGCGGCGCGGAGACTCGGCATCTTCGGAGGACGCAGGTGATCCCGCGCTCGCGCAGGCGGCTCGTCGGCCTGTCCGCCATCGCGCTGGCCATGCTGGTCGCGCTCAGCGGCCGGCTGTGGTACCTGCAGGTACTCGACACCGGCCAGTACAAGGCCCTCGCGCAGGTGAACGGGACCAGGTCGATCGTCGTGCCCGCGGTGCGCGGCATGATCACCGATGACGGCGGGACGGCGCTGGTTACCGACCATACCTCGATGACCGTCGCGGTGAACATGATGCAGCTGTCGCAGACGACCCGCGACGACGGCAAGGCGGTACTCGCCCGGCTCGCCCCGCTGCTCGGCATGTCCGACACGACGCTCACCGAGAAGGTGCGGCTGTGCACCCGCGGGGTCCCGCAGCCCTGCTGGACAGGCTCGCCGTACCAGCCCATCCCGGTCGCGGAGAACGTGAGCGACGCGATCGCGCTGCAGATCATGGAGGAACCCACGCTGTTCCCCGGCGTCACCGCGCAGGTGTCGCCGATCGTGGACTACCCGATGCCCGCCGGGGCCAACCCGGCGCAGGCCCTCGGCTACCTGCAGCCGATCACCCAGGCGGAGATGGCCAAGGACCACCTGCCGGAGACCGGGTTCGCGGGCGATGACCTGGTCGGCCAGTCCGGGCTCGAGGCGGAGTACAACGCGGCGCTGACCGGCAAGGCGGGCACCCGCATCGTGTCGGTGAACGCGGCGGGCGATGTGCTCGGCACGGTCGGCGGTGCCGCGCCGCAGACCGGCGACACGCTGGTGACCTCGCTGAACGCGAATGTCCAGGCGGTCGCGCAGCAGGCGCTTAGCAGCGCGATCGCCAAGGCGCGCGCGGCGGGCAACGCCGCCGACCAGGGCGCGGCGATCGTGGAGACGACTACGGGCCAGATCGTGGCGATGGCCAGCTACCCGGACTACAACCCCAACGTGTGGTCAAGCTCGATCTCACAGCATGAGGTCAACTACCTGTTCGGGCTCGGCGGCCAGTCCGGCTCCGGCGAGCCGGCGCTGAACTGGGCGACCCAGGGCCAGTACGCGCCGGGCTCGACGTTCAAGGTCACCTCGACCGCCGCGGCGGTCGCCGACGGCTTCCCGCTGCACGGGCTTTACGCCTGCCCGGCGTCGGTGAACATCGACGGGGCCACGTTCATCAACGACGGCGAGCCAGGCATGGGTGACATGACGTTCGCCGAGGCGCTGATCAAGTCCTGCGACACCGTTTACTACAACCTCGGCTACGAGATGTACCAGAGCGACGACCGGGCGGCGAACAACGTGCTCAGCGCCAAGGCGCCCACGCAGAAGATGCAGCAGATGGAGCTCGACTGGGGCTTCGGCAAGTACACGGGCGTCGACCTGCCCGAAGAGTCCGCCGGCACGATCCCGACCCGCCAGTGGCTCTACTGGATGTGGGAGGACAACGCGCACAAGGGCCAGAACTGGTGCAAGAACGGCCGGGAGCACGGCTCGTACGTGCAGCAGATCGAGTGGCAGAACTGCCAGGACGGCTGGGTCTGGGAGCCGGGCCAGGCGGCGATCGCCGCGATCGGCCAGGGCTACGTGACCGTCACGCCGCTGCAGCTTGCCAACGCCTACACCGCCCTGGCCGACGGCGGCACGCTGTACGCGCCGCGGCTCGGCGAGGCACTGGTCAGCCCGGCGGGCAAGGTAGTGCAGCAAATCAACCCGCCGGTGATCAGGCACCTGCCGGTCTCCGCGGAGACCCTCTCCTACATGCGCACCGCGCTGGCGGGCGTGGTGACGTCGGGCACCGCGGCCGGCGCGTTCAGCGGCTTCCCGCTGAACAAGGTCTGCGTGGCGGGCAAGACCGGTACCGCGCAGATCATGGGCAAGGTCGCGACCTCGGTGTTCGCGTCCTTCGCCCCCTGCAACGACCCCAAGTACGTCGTATTGGTCATGCTGCCGAACTCCGGCTACGGCGCGGACGCCGCGGCGCCCGCGGTCCGCCAGATCTGGGACGGCATCTACGGCCTGGAAGGCAAGACGGCGGCCCTGCCCGGCGGCACCCTGCCAGGGCTGCAGGAGGCGGCCGCAACGCTCAAGAAGGGCGGCGTCCAGTGAGCGTCGGGCTGCCGTCACGTGGCTGGGCCGGCCCGCGGCCGGGCACGTTCACGCCCCGCCGGCGCTCGTTCCTCGCCCGGGCGTTCGCCAAGGGCGGCGTGGCCCGGACCTGGGACTGGCCGCTGATCTTCGTCACCTGCGGGCTCACGGCGGCCGGCGTCGTGCTTGTCTGGGCGGCGACCGCGCCGTCGCTCCGCGCGGTCGGCCTTGACCCGCACACCTACCTCAAGAAGGCGGCGCTGTGGGGGTTCATCGGCCTGATCCTCATGTTCGTCACCGCGTCCATGGACTACCGGCGGATCAGGCGCCTGGCGCCCGCACTCTATGGCCTGTCGCTGTTGCTGCTCATCGCCGTGCTCGCCGTCGGCCAGTCGGTCAACGGCGCCAAGGCCTGGATCGCGGTGCCCGGCGGCTTCCAGATTGAGCCGTCGGAGTTCGCCAAGCTCGGGCTGATCCTCATCGCGGCGTGGCTGCTGTCGCGGCGGAAGCTGCCCACGGGCTACCCCACGATCAGGGACGTCTGCTACGCCGCGCTCGCCGCCGCGCCGCTGATCGCCCTGGTTGAGAAGGAGCCGGCGCTCGGCGTCACCTTCGTCCTCGTGTTCACGCTGGCCGGCATGATCGTGGTGTCCGGCATCCGGAGCTACTGGGTCCTCGGCGGCGTCACCGCCGTCGCCATCGGCATCTACCTGGTCGGCAAGGAGCACCTGCTCAAGGGCTACCAGCTGACCCGGCTTACCGCGTTCCTGCACCCGGGGCAGGACCTGGCCGGGGCCGGCTATAACGGACTGCAGGCCAAGATCGCGGTCGGCTCCGGCGGCCTGTTCGGCCAGGGCCTGTTCCACGGCGGGTTCACCGGGGGCAGCTTCGTCCCCTCGGTGCAGACCGACTTCATCTTCACCGTGGCGGGGGAGGAGCTTGGCTTCGTCGGCTGCGCGGTCATCGTCGCGTTGCTCGCGTTCATCGTGGCGCGCGCGATCCGCGCCGCCCAGCTCGCCGACGACATGTTCGGCATGCTCGTCGCGTCCGGCGTGGCGATCTGGTTCGCCTTCCAGTCCTTCGTCAACATCGGCATGACGATCGGCATCATGCCGATTACGGGACTGCCGCTCCCGTTCGTCTCCTACGGAGGCTCCGCGATCGTCGCCGACATGATCGCGATCGGCCTCCTCCAGTCCGTCCGCCGCCACCACACCCTGTTCGGCTGACCGCCGTCACCTCCCCGCTCTGTTCGGCTGACCGCCGTCACCTCCCCGCTCTGTTCACCCGGCCCCGCCGCTCACCCACCCCGTCCGCCCGGCCCGCCCCGCATCCACCACTGGATGACAGCTTTCCGGCATGATTGCGCCGTGGGTGCCTAACCGCTCGCCAGCCGTCAAGGAGGTCACGTTGCCGCGATACCGGGTGGTCGAGGTCTGCGCCGGCGCGGGCGGGCAGTCGCTCGGGCTTGAGATCGCGGGATTCGAGCACGAGCTGGCGGTGGAGCTGGACCAGAACGCGTGCGCGACGCTCCGGCACAACCGGCCGCACTGGAAGGTCGCGCAGGGGGACGTCGCGAGCCCGGGTGTCTGGGATCCCGCCGCGTACGCCGGCGTCGACCTGCTCGCGGGCGGGGTGCCCTGCCCGCCGTTCACCATCGCCGGCAAGCAACTCGGCGCCACCGACGAGCGGGACCTCTTTGCCTGGGCCATCGAGCTGTGCGCCGTGATCGGGCCGCGCGCGTTGCTGCTCGAGAACGTCCGCGGGCTGTCGCTGCACCGGTTCGCGGCATACCGGCAGCACGTCCTCGACCGGTTGGCCGAGCTAGGCTACGCCGCCGACTGGCGGCTACTGCACGCCGCCGACTACGGGGTGCCGCAGCTGCGGCCCAGGTTCGTGCTCGTCGCGATGCGGCCAGACGACTTCGCGTACTTCCGCTGGCCGGAGCCGCATTCAGGCAGCACCCCAACCGTGGGCGAGGCACTGCTCGACCTGATGGCGGGCAACGGGTGGGCGGGGGCCGCCACGTGGGCGGCGAAGGCGAACGACATCGCGCCGACTATCGTCGGCGGGTCCAAGAAGCACGGCGGGGCCGACCTGGGGCCGACCCGGGCCAAGCGGGCCTGGCGCGTGCTGGGCGTGGACGCGCTCGGTGTGGCCGACGCCGCGCCGACGGTTTCCGACCCAGCGGCGTTGCTGCCCAAGCTCACCTGCGAGATGGTCGCCAGGATCCAGGGCTGGGACGGCCGCGAGTACCGGTGGGAGTTCACCGGCAGGAAGACCTCGAACTACCGGCAGATCGGCAACGCCTTCCCCCCGCCGGTCGCCCGTGCGCTCGGCGACCAGGTACGGCGCGCGCTTGACCATGACGGCGAGGCCCTCGACCTAGTGGAGCGCTCCGACAGCGTGCACGACCCGGTGTACGCGGTGCTGCGCGACGACGGCGGGTTCCTCACCATAGACCAGGTCGTGCGCCGCCTCGCCTCCCCGCTCGACGTCCCCGCCTTCGAACGGCGCCTCGCCCACCTCAAGCGCGACTTCCATATCGACGTGCGCCCAGGGAAGTCCGGCGACGCCTACCGCCTCGGTGCCTTCAAGGCCTTCGTGGGCCAAGACGACCATCTCCGCCACGAGGCCTTCGTTCACCCAGCCAAGATCAGCTGACGTCATGATGAGCCCGCAGCGCCACGAATAGGCGGATACCTGGTATCTCGCGAGTCTCACCAGTCTCTGTAATCCCGTCAGTAGCCTCCCTGCCGCGCAGGTCGGCGCACCGGTGCCACCGGCAGCAGGCCGGCCGTCGGCCGCCTGGCGTCTGCGGGCGCCCGGTCGAGAGCTTAGGCCGGGCGAACCGTCATCTGGCCCACTCTCTAGGGTGGTGGATATGCGCTTTGGACTCTTCGTGCCGCAAGGCTGGCGGCTGGACCTGGCAGGCATCGACACCGCGGACCACTGGGCGACCATGCTCGGGGTGGCGAAGGCGGCCGAGGACGGGCCGTTCGAGTCCGTCTGGGTCTTCGACCACTTTCACACCGTGCCGGTGCCCACGCAGGAGGCGACGCACGAGGCGTGGACGCTGATGGCCGGGCTCGCCGCCGCCACCAGCCGGGTGCGGCTCGGGCAGATGTGCACCTGCATGGGGTATCGCAATCCGGCCTACCTCGCCAAGGTCGCGGCGACGGTGGACGTGATCTCCGGCGGGCGGGTCGAGATGGGCATCGGGGCGGGCTGGTACGAGCACGAGTGGCGCGCCTACGGCTACGGGTTCCCCGGAGCGGGTGACCGCATCGGCATGCTCGACGAGGGCGTGCAGATCATGCACCAGCTCTGGACGACGGGCACGGCCACCCTCGACGGCAAGCACTACCAGGTCAACGGGGCGATCTGCCGGCCGCTGCCGCTGCAGGACGGCGGCATCCCGCTCTGGATCGCCGGCGGCGGCGAGAAGAAGACGCTACGGATCGCCGCGCGGTACGCGCGGTACACCAACTTCGACTCGGCACCGGACGGGTTCCGCCGCAAGTCGGAGATACTCGCCGAGCATTGCCGCGAACTCGGCACCGACTTCGACGCGATCACCCGGTCGGCGAACTACAACGTGATCCTCGGCGAAACGGACAAGGACGTGCAGGACCGCCTCGCCTGGATGAAGGCCCACCAGATCCGTTACGGCGTCCCGGAGAACACCGCCGAGGCGCGAGTGCGCATGTTCGCGGACGGGCCGCTCGTCGGTACGCCCGAGCTGGTCGCCGAGCGCCTGGCCGAGCTCGGCGGGCTCGGCATGAGCTACGCCATACTCAACTTCGCCGAGGTCGCCTACGACCGCACCGCGCTCACCCTCTTCACCGAGAAGGTGGCACCGGAGTTCAGCTGAAGGTGACCCAGGGCCCGCGGTCACCTGCTGCTGCGCGCGGGCGCCGGTGGTTCCGTGGGTCGCTTACCCGGCCGTAAGGGCGGCGGCGAGCGACCGCGCCGCGTCGAGCGAGCCGACCAGGGGGTGGGCCGCGAACGCGCGCAGCGCGAGGGCTGCCGCGCGTGCCGCGGCGTCGGCCGCAGCCCCCGGCCCGGCCGCGGTCTCCGGCCCGCCTGGGGTCCCGAGTCCGGCCGCGGTCAGCGCGGCGTCGGCGATGTCGCGCTCGCAGGAGCGCACCGCCGCCATCAGGCCGAGCTGATGAGCCGACGGCGCCGACACGGGGAGCGGGACCGCCCCGGAGGCGTCCGCCCGGCAGGGCACCTCGATCACCATGTCTGGTGGCAGCGCGGGCACCGTGTCACCGTTCCGCACGTTCAGAATCAGGCGGGCGGCCGGCCCACCGGAGAGCGCCGACGCCAGGGCGATCGCGACGGACTCGTACCCGCCCGCCGCCACATCGGCCTCGTCACGCGAGCCCGCGCGTTCCCCGGTCCGCAGTTCCGCGAAGTAGCTGCGGTTGCGCTCGTCGTTCGCCGCCTGCCACAGCGCCGCCGCGCTAGCCGGGCCAGCCGCGCTAGCCGGGCCACTCGCGCTAGCCGGGCCAGCCGCGCTAGCCGGGCCACTCGCGCCGGTCAGGCCAGCCGGCCCGGCGGCCGCCGCCGCCGCGGCGTAGAACGCCTGCTGTCGCTCCCGCACGTGCTCGCCGCGGGTCCGCCCGGCGGCCAGGACGTCGCGCAGCGCCTCGTCGTGCGCGTAGTACCAGTACAGGTACTCGTTCGGTATGGCGCCGAGCGCGGACAGGAGGTCCGGGCCGAACAGCCGCCCCTCCTCCGTCGACCCGGCCCGGGCCGGGCCGTCAAGCAGCCGGGGAAGCAGGTCGCTACCGGCCACCCGCAGCGCGCGCAGCCAGCCCAGGTGATTGATGCCGAGGTAGTCAGCGTCGACCCGGTCCGTCACCGCGCCGAGGGACGGCCCGGGATCGACGCCCAAAGCTGCGCAGGCCCGGCGGATCAGGCCTACGGGAGAGTCGCAGACGCCGATGACCCGCGGGCCGAGGGTCGCGGCCATCACCTCGGTGACGATGCCGGCCGGGTTGGTCATCGAGATCACCCACGCGGCCGGCGCAAGCGCGGCGATCCGGCGGGCGATCACGGAAGCGACGGGCACCGTGCGGAAGGCGCTGGAAAGGCCGCCGGCCCCGACCGTCTCCTGGCCGAGCACCCCGCGGGCGAGCGCGGCGCGCTCGTCGCTGACCCGGCCGTTCAGGCCACCCGGCCGCAGGGCGGAGAATATGACATCGGCTCCGCGCAGCGCCGCGTCGAGTTCGGTGGCGGTGGCCAGTGGCAGCGCGGACGTGACCGCGTCGCCGCGCAGCACGCTGGCGATCACCGCCAGACGGCCCGGGTCGGTGTCGAACAGGTACACCTGGGACACCGGCAGCCCGCTGACCGCGAGTTGCCTGGCGATAAGCGGTACCCGGAAGCCGCCACCGCCGAGAATGGTTACGCGCACGCACCGGACACTACCGTCCGCCACCGCGCTGCCGCCGAGGAGGGGCGATGCACGATCACACGTTCGACCTATTCGTTAACGGCACCGTGTTCTTCGACGTCGTCTTCACCGGGCTGTCCTCGCTGCCGCTGCGCGGCACCGAGGTGCAGGCGTCCGGCATGGGGTCGTGCCCGGGCGGCATCGCCAACCTCGCGATCGCCGCCAGCCGCCTCGGGGTGCGGACGTCGCTCGCCGCCGCGTTCGGCGACGACGTGTACGGCGACTTCTGCTGGTCGACCCTGACGGAACAGGAGGGCGTCGACCTGACCTACTCGCAGCGGTTCTCCGACTGGCACTCGCCGGTCACCGTCTCCATGGTGGTGGAGCGGGACCGGGCACTGCTCACCCACATGCACCCCGCGCCGGTGCCGGGCAGCGAGCTGCCTGCCGCGGTGCCGGACGCGGCGATCGGCTTCGCCCACCTGGACGCCGTGCCACGGGACTGGTTCAAGCCGGCCCGCGAGGCTGGGATGCTGCTGTTCGCCGACACCGGCTGGGACGAGGAGGAGAAGTGGTCGCCGGTGCTGCTCGAGCAGCTGACCGACTTCTACTGCTTCCTGCCGAACAGCGACGAGGCGATGGCGTACACCCGCACCGACGACCCGAACGACGCGCTGCGCGCCCTCGCCGACCGGGTCCCTGTCGCGGTGGTCACCTGCGGCGGGCAGGGCGCCCTCGCCATCGACTCCGTCACGGGCGAGCAGGAGTGGGTGCCGTCGCTGCCGGTCAACGCGCACGACCCGACCGGCGCGGGCGACGTGTTCGGCGCCGGGTTCGTGCTCGGCACGCTGCGCGGCTGGCCGCTGCGCCAGCGGCTCGCGTTCGCCAACCTGTGCGCCGCGCTGTCGGTGCAGTACGTCGGCGGCTCCCTGGCCGCGCCGGGCTGGGGCGACATCATCGACTGGCTCGCCCGCACCCAGGCCAAGGCGGCCGACGGCTCGGCCTACGCCGCCGAGCTCGCCGCGGCGTACGGCTTCGTCTCCGACGTGCTCCCGGCGACCGGCCGCATCTCGGTCCGCCGCGCCCGCGCCACGATCGCCCGTGCCTCCGACGCCGAGCCGCAGCGCCGCCGGTAGGTCAGGCTGGCGGGTCAGGTGGCGTCCTGTGACCGGCGTTGGCCGGGAAGGCTGAGGACGGGCGGCAGCGCGGCCGCCACGTCGGCCACGATCCCGCGCAGCCAGGTGAGCGCCGGGTCGGTCGCGTGCAGCGGATGCCACCAGGCGGCCTCGACCAGCTCGATGATGCCGAACGGCGGCTCGACGAGCGTCACCCCTGCCGCTGCCCCCGTCCGGCGGGCGAGGCGCTCGGGGACGGCGGCGACCAGGTCGGTGCCGGCGACCAGGAAGGGCAACGGCAGCCAGCCGCCCGTGGTGAGGACGACGTTCGGGGTGATGCCGCGGCGCAGCAGCGCCATGCCCGGGTGGTCAGACCCCGGGTCGGGGAACCGGGCGGCGGCGTGCGGCAGCGCGGCCAGGTCCTCGGCGCTGAGCCGCCACCTACCGTCCGCACTGGCGCGCAGCCGCGGGTTGGCTGGGTCGGCCACGTACACGAACCGGTCCCGCATGATCACCTCGGGCTGGCCCGCCGACTGCAGCCGCGGCGGCCCGATCAGCAGGTCGTGCCCAAGCGAGACGCGGTCGGCGTCCGCCAGCTCCCTGGTGGCCAGGCGCAGCTGGATCCGCGCGTCGGGCGCGACCTCGTGCACGCGCCGCAGCAGCGGCTCGCCGAGCACGGTCATCGAGTAGTCGGAAAGGCAGATGGTGAACATCCGGTCGCCGACCGGGGGCTGGACGGCCTGCCCGGGAGCGAATGTGCGTCCGATGAGCCGCGTCGCTTCCTGCACCGCGGGCAGCAGTGACCGGGCCAGCGGGGTGAGGTCGTAGCCGTTGCCCGCCCGGAGCAGCAGCTCGTCTTGGTAATGCCTGCGCAGCCGGGCGAGGGCATTGCTAACCGCGGGCTGCGGCATGCCCAGGCGCACGCCCGCGCGCGTGACGTTGCCCTCCTCGAGCAGCGCCTGCAGGACGACAAGCAGGTTCAGGTCGATGCCACCAAGCGCCATTCAGTGACCCCTGTCGATATCGAACCGTAATCATCTGTGGAAATGATATGGTTAAAATGCGAATAAGTTACTAATTGTCGGCTTTTGGCCAGAAAGGAAGTCTCGTGACGAGCGCGGCTGGCATCGACCTCAACCTCCTGGCCGTGCTTGGCGCGCTACTCGAACACCGCAACCTGACGCGGGCGGGCAAACGGCTTAGCCTCAGCCAGCCGACGATGAGCGGCGCCCTGGCCAGGCTGCGCCAGCACTTCGGCGATGAGCTGCTGGTCAGGTCCGGGCGCGAGCACCAGCTCACCCCGCTGGCCAGCGGCCTGCTGCCCGCCGTGCGGGAGGCCCTGGACCAGGTCGAGCGGACGCTCAGCCTGCCGGCCGAGTTCGATCCGGCCACCAGCCGACGCCGGTTCACCATCGCGATCTCGGCGCAGTCCATCCTCGCGCTGAGCGGAGTGCTGCGGCGGGTGCACGAGCTGGCGCCCGGGGTGCATCTCGACACGTGGCCGATCACCACCACGCTCATGGAGACCGGGCACCACCTGCTCGGATACGACGTGCTCTTCGGGCCGGAAGGGTTCCGCGCCGACGGTGACCCTGAGGTGGTCCTGCGGGACCGGATCATGTTCGTCGCCGACCCCGCCAACCCGCGGCTGCGGGCCAGTGCGGACGGTAGGTGGCGGCTCAGCGCCGAGGACCTGGCCGCGCTGCCGCACGCCGCGGCCGGGCTGCCGCAGGCGGCGCTGGTCACCGCGGCGCTCCACCGGATCGGCGTCACCCCGCACGTGGTGGCGACCACCGGGGGCTGGCTGCCGCTGCCGTTCCTGGTCGCCGGGACCGACCTGGTCGCCGCCGTCCCTGAGCGGCTGGCGCGCCGGGTGAGCGGAGCGGCCGGCGTCACGGTCTGCGAGCCACCGTTCGGAACGGTCGAACTGGTCGAGTCCGCCTGGTGGCACCCCATGCACGTCACCGACCCGGCCCTGTCCTGGCTCCGCGGCAGCATCCTCGACTCCCTCGGGTCACTGGCGCGTGGCCGGGGTGAGCTCGCGCCCGACCCGCTCGACGAGCAGGCTCATCTCGTATGCGACGAGGCCTAGGTCGCACTGGGCCGTGGCGAGGACGGCCAGGCTTGAGCCGTTGCTGATCGTCATGACCACGAACAGCCCGGCCTCCATCTCCACGGCGGTCTGGATCACCCGGCCCCCCTCGAACACGCGCGCCGCGCCCAGGGTGAGGCTCGCGAGCCCCGACGTTATCGCGGCGAGCTTGTCCGCGTGATCGCGCGGGAACCTGGTGTTGAACGCCAACGGAAGCCCGTCGGCGGACACGACAACCGCGTGCGCCACGTCACGGACCCGTTCCACGAAGTCAGTAACCAGCCAGTCAAGATCATGCACGGCATGCTCCGTCGCGCTCACCCGCGCTCCTTATCGATCGCTGCCCACTGGCCCGGGCTCGCGCCGGCCATCGGTGCTTGCTTAGTTCTCATCGGTGCCTGGCCCCTGTGATCCCGGTCCCTGGGCCGGCGCGCGCCCTTCCCTGCCGTGTACCTGGAAACCCATCAGCCGGGCGCGTACCGCCTCCGGTGACCGGCTGGCCGCGCCGCCGGCCGACGGCGCGGCCAGCCCGGCTCGCTGGGCCGCCGGGCGGGCGCCGACCGAGCCGGGGACGAGGTTGGCGCTCGGCACCCGCTGCGGCAGTCCCGCGTTCGTCGTGTGTCCCGCGACCGGGGCGGCGACCGTCTGCGCGGCGCGCCGGAAGCCCGCGTCAGCGGGCGATGACCAGGAGCGGCCGCCTGCTGAACCGCTTGCGCTGAAGGTCGTGCTGCCGCGCCGGAACCACTCCGACTCGATCGAGTCGTAGATCGGCAGCCGCACCCCGGGAACGTCGTCGGCCGCGGTAGCGCCGGGTGCGGGAGCGGCCGCGGCGGGCTCCGGCTCGGCGACGGGCGGGTCCACGACCACGACGGGGGCGGGCGGGTCCGGCTCCTGCCCCGGGTCCTCTTCCCCGGTGTCGAACCAGATGGACTTGGGCCGTGCCGCTGTCCGCACTCCCATCACGGGCGTCC
>Ga0265340_10001633_pt1 | contig 12879 bp, 6 predicted proteins | sample 4CB225metaG_FD_202082 | JGI IMG/M metagenome (GOLD analysis project Ga0265340, IMG submission 202082) | Rhizosphere microbial communities from Carex aquatilis grown in University of Washington, Seatle, WA, United States - 4-CB2-25 metaG | ecosystem: Host-associated > Plants > Roots > Rhizosphere...
ACAAGATCGTCTTTGGATTGTCGAGCGACCAGGCAAGACTTCTGTCGTACAAGCGATGCACACACGTGAAGGCTCGTTCGGACGCGCGCATCAGTCTGCCCTGCTTCTCGCGCGGTTTGTGACTGACCAGGAACGCACACATCATCGGCGTGGTGGAAAGCGACACTACCAGAGAGATCAACACCGCGATGGACAGCGTGATTGCGAATTCATGGAACAGGCGTCCCACCAATCCGCCCATGAACAGGATCGGCACGAACACCGCGATCAAAGACACACTCATGGAAAGAACGGTGAAGCTTACCTCGCGCGCGCCCACAAACGCCGCCTGAAGTTTCGGCATACCCTCTTCCACATGGCGCGTGACGTTTTCGAGGACGACGATCGCGTCATCGACGACAAAGCCCGTCGCCACCGTCAGCGCCATCAGCGACAGATTATCGAGACTGAAACCTATCAGGTACATCACGCCCAACGTGCCGAGCAGCGATAGCGGCACCGCGACGCTGGGAATCAGCGCCGTGCGGCCGTTGCGCAAAAACAGAAACACCACCAGCACGACGAGGATGACGGAGATAAACAGGGTCCGCTCAACATCGCGCAACGAAGCGCGGATCGTCGTCGTGCGGTCGTTGTTGGGCGTGATCTTGATGCTGGGCGAAATCGACGCCTGCAATTGCGGGATCAGCGCGCGAATTCTGTCCACTACCTGGATGATGTTGGCGCCGGGCTGGCGGTAAAGCGTAACAATGACGGCAGATTTGCCGTCGGACAGTCCAAGGTTGCGGACGTTCTCAACGCCGTCGGAGACGGTCGCCACATCCTGCAAGCGGACGGCGGCACCATTGCGATAGGCAACGATCAACGTGCGGTACTGATCGGCCGTCGTCGCCGTATCGTTGACATAAATCTGATAGCGCTTGGATCCTTCTTCGACGGCGCCTTTGGGGCTGTTCGCATTAGCGGCGGAAAGCGCGGCGCGCACGTCTTCCAGACCGATGCCGTATTTGAACAGCGCACGCGGATTGAGCTCGACGCGCACGGCAGGCAGCGAGCTTCCACCGATCTGTACGTCACCGATGCCGGTCACCTGCGAGAGCTTCTGCTGCAAGATTGTCGACGCGGAGTCGTAAATTTGCCCTGTGGTCAGTGTGTCGGACGTCAGAGCCAGAATGAGGATCGGCGCGTCCGACGGATTCACTTTACGATAGGTGGGATTGCTGCGCAGCGCTGCGGGAAGATCGACGCGCGCGGCATTGATTGCCGCCTGCACATCCCGTGCGGCGCCATCGATGTCGCGATCAAGACCGAATTGCAGCGTCACATGCGTCGAGCCGACCGAGCTTTGCGATGTCATCTCCGTCACGTCTGCGATGGAGCCGAGATGGCGCTCGAGTGGCGTGGCCACGCTGGTGGACATTGTTTCCGGCGAGGCGCCAGCCATCGACGCCGTCACCGAGATCGTCGGTATGTCGATATTCGGCAGGGGCGACACCGGCAGCAGGAAAAACGCGATGATGCCTGCAATAGCTAGCCCAGCCGTCAGCAGGCTCGTTGCGATGGGCCGTCGGATGAAGGGCTTCGAGATGCTCATGCCGGCTCTTCTTCGCCGCGGAACCGCTGGCCGAGACGGTCGAAGTAGAGATAGATCACCGGTGTGGTGAAGAGCGTGAGCAACTGGCTCATGAGCAACCCGCCGACAATAGCGATGCCGAGCGGCTGGCGAAGCTCAGAACCCGTGCCCGTGCCCAGCATCAAGGGTAGCGCGCCGAAGATGGCGGCCACCGTCGTCATAAGGATCGGCCGGAAACGCAGCAGTGCGGCCTGATGGATGGCTTCGCGCGGCGGCTTGCCTTCCACGCGCTCGGCCTCGAGCGCGAAGTCGATCATCATGATCGCGTTCTTCTTCACGATGCCGATAAGAAGCACGATGCCGATGATCGAAACGATATCGAGCTGATCGCCGAACAGGATCAGCGCCAGAAGCGCGCCGACGCCGGCCGACGGCAGCGTCGAAAGAATCGTGATCGGGTGGATGTAGCTCTCATAGAGCACGCCCAGCACGATATAGACGGTGACGATGGCGGCAAGGATCAAGAGCAGCTCATTGCCGAGCGCGGACTGAAACGCCAGCGCGGAGCCTTCGAAATTCGTGTCGATGGCCTGCGGCAGGCCTATATCTTTTTCCGCGCCTTGCACCGCATCTATCGCCGCGCCGAGCGAAGAACTACTTGCTACGTCGAACGAAATCGTGGCTGCCGGGAACTGGCCGAGATGATCCTGTTCCAGCGGAACCGATTGTTCCTTCACGGTCGCAATGGCGTTCAGCGGCACCTGTCCTTCGGAAGCCGACGGCAAATAAACTGAATCCAACGACGCGACAGAATTCTGCAATTGCGGGCTCGCTTCCAGGATCACACGATACTGATTGGACTGGGTGAAGATCGTGGAGGCTATGCGCTGGCCGAACGCATCGTACAGCGCGTTGTCGATGGTGGCCGCCGTGATGCCGAACCGCGCCGCTGTATCGCGGTCAATGTCGATGTAAGCGGAAAGGCCTTTGTCCGTATAGTTGGTCGAGACATTCTCGATCTCCGGCGCCTGACCGAGGCGCGTGAGCAGCTTCGGCACCCATTGGTCGAGATCGCCCGCGCTTGCCGCTCCGAGTACGAACGAATACTGCGCACGCGTTACCGCGGAATCGATTGTCAGATCCTGCACCGGTTGCATGTAGAGCGAAATGCCCGGCACGCTGCGCGTCTCCCGGTCGAGGCGGCGGATCACGCCGGCAATATCCGAGGAACGATCGCTTTTCGGTTTCAGATTGATGAGGAACCGGCCACTGTTGAGCGTGTTGTTGGTGCCGTCCACGCCGATGAAAGACGACAGGCTCTGCACGTCGGCATCCTTTAATATCGCTGCCGCCATCGCATTCTGCTGATGCGCCATGGCGTCGAACGATACGGTCGCACCCGCCTGTGTCACACCCTGGATCAGACTCGTGTCTTGCAGCGGAAAGAAGCCTTTCGGGATTATGATATAAAGAAGCACGGTAACAACGAGCGTGATCACGGCAACCAGCAGCGTCAGCGGCTGGTTGTCCAACACCCAGCTTAGCAGCCGGTCATATTCCGCGATCACACGATTGAAATATTCCTCGCTCTTGCGGGAGAATTTGCTCTGCTTGGTTTCATCGCGATGGCGCAAAAGCTTCGCGCTCAGCATTGGAACCAGCGTCAGCGACACCACAGCGGAAATCAGGATCGTCACGGTGAGCGTGATCGCGAACTCGCGGAACAGACGTCCCACGACCTCCTGCATGAACAGAAGCGGGATCAGCACCGCAATAAGCGAAATCGTCAGCGACACGATGGTAAAACCGATCTCGCCCGCGCCTTTGAGCGCCGCATCAAACGGCCTTTCGCCAGCTTCCAGATAACGCGAGATATTCTCGATCATCACGATGGCGTCGTCGACGACGAAGCCCGTCGCGATGGTGAGCGCCATCAGCGAAAGATTGTTGAGCGAAAAGCCGAGCAGATACATCGCCGCGAAGGTGCCGACGATGGACAGCGGCACGGAAAGGCTCGGAATGATGGTGGCGGGAATGTTGCGCAGGAAAATAAAAATCACGAGCACAACCAACACGACGGCCAGTGCCAGCTCGAACTCCACGTCCGAAACGGAGGCGCGTATGGTTGTGGTACGGTCGGTCAGGACTGTAACATCGATTGCGGCCGGCATTCCGGCTTCGATCTGTGGCAACATCTTCTTGATGCTGTCCACCACACCGATGACGTTCGCGCCCGGCTGACGCTGCACGTTGAGCAGGATCGCAGGCGTGGTGTTCATCCAGCTCGAAAGTTTGGTGTTCTCCGCACTTTCGACCACCGTCGCGACATCGGAGAGCCGCACAGGCGAGCCGTTCTTGTAAGCGATGATCAGGTTTCGATAAGCGTCCGGCGTCTGCAGCTGGTCGTTGGAATTGATCGTGTAGGAGCGCGCCGCACCGTCGAAACTGCCCTTCGGCGCATTGGAATTGGCGTTCGAAACCGTGGTGCGCAGATCGTCGATGTTAAGCCCATACGCCGCTAGCGCCTGAATGTTGGCTTGAATACGAACCGCTGGCCGTTGTCCGCCATTGATCGTGACAAGGCCGACACCAGATAACTGCGAAATCTTTTGCGCGACGCGTGTGTCCGCAAGATCCTCCACTTGCGTTAGCGGCATGGTCTTGGACGTCATCGCAATTGTGATGATCGGCGCGTCCGCCGGGTTGACCTTGGCATAAACCGGCGGCGCGGGCAGCGTTTGCGGCAGCAAGCTGCCCGATGCATTGATCGCTGCCTGCACTTCCTGCTCGGCAATATCGAGGCTGAGGCTGAGATCAAATTGCAGCGTGACGACGGAGGAGCCGGCCGAACTCGCCGACGACATCTGCTTCAGACCCGGCATCTCGCCGAACTGCCGCTCAAGCGGCGCCGTCACCGATGTCGTCATAACCTCCGGGCTGGCGCCGGGAAGAAATGTCTGCACCTGGATGGTCGGATAATCGACTTCCGGCAACGCGGACAGTGGCAGAAAACCAAATCCAACCACGCCCACGATCATGATCGCGATCATCAACAGCGATGTCGCGACTGGACGCAGAATGAACGGCGCGGAGATGTTCGCCGAAATGCCGTTGGGCTCCGGGCCTTCGCCCGCAGCGACGTGGGCGTCGCTCACGGCCCGCTGCCGCCACCGCCACCACCACTACCGTGATGATGACCGCCGCCATGCCGCAATTTCTTCAGCGCATCCTGGCAGGTGTAGCTAAAGCTCGACATGTTCTCAAAAACGCACTGGCGCATGTCGGGCGTGCCGGGTTTTGCGCTGGCGCAGTATTTCGCGATGTCCTCGCTGCAATATTGCTTCATCGCAGCTCTACGCTTGACGCGTTCCGCGTCCGATGCGCTTGGGCTTGTGGATGACGATGCGGTCGATACTTCCGGTTTGCCGTTCTGCTTCGGCACGATCACGTCCGCTCCGTCCTTCAAACGATCCGCGCCATCGGTCACGACAACTTCGCCGACCTTTAAGCCTTGCGTGACGGCTTGCACGTCACCATCTGCGGAGCCGAGCGTCACGCCGCGCACGCTGACGGTGCTGTCGGAATTCACGACGTAAACGAAAGCGCCAGACGATCCGCGTTCGATGGCAGCGGCGGGAACGACAACCTGATTATGCAGCGTCTGAACCAGCAATCTCACATTCACGAACTGTTGTGGGAACAGAGCCGCATCAGCATTATCGAAGTTTGCGCGCAGCTTCACGGTGCCCGTCGTGGGATCGATCTGGTTGTCGAGCGTCTCCAGCGATCCCATCGCGAGCTTTATCGTTTGCGCGCGGTCGTATGCATCGACGGAAAGCTTTTCCCCATTTCTGATCTGCGCGACGATCTGATCGACGTCGTCCTCGGGCACAGAGAACAGAACCGAGATCGGCTGAATCTGCGTGACGACGATCACGCCATTGGTCTGCCCCGTCTCGACAAGATTGCCGATGTCGACCTGGCGCAAGCCGACGCGGCCAGCAACCGGCGATGTGATCTTGCAATAGAGAAGATTGATCTTCGCGGCATCAACATTGGCGGCATCGGATTTCACCGTGCCTTCGTCCTGATGCACGAGCGCAACCTGTGTCGCGTAAACCTGATTGGATATCGCGTTCAGTTTCAGAAGCGATGCGTAACGCTGTTCGTCGATGCGCGCGTTTTCAAGCGCGGCCTGATCCTTGGCCAAAACACCTTGTGCCTGTTCGAGCGCCGCCTGGAACGTGCGCGGATCGATTTCGGCGAGCACATCGCCCGCTTTCACCATCTGACCTTCCTGCACATCGAAGCGCAGGATTTGTCCGCTCACTTGCGGGCGCACCGTGACAGTTGCGATAGGCGTTACCGTCCCGAGCGCGTTGATCGTCACCGGCACATCGGCATTCGTCACTTTCGCGACGCCAACCGCTTGCGGTCCGCCAAACTGTCCGCGCGGGCTTGTCGATGTGCTGCTCGGGTACAAGAACCAGATCAACGCCACGAGCAGCAGCAGACCAAGCCCGATCCAGAACACACGCTGACCGCCCGGCACATGCTCGTCGCTCCAGCGTCCCGCACGCCCGGCAGCATCGCGCGCCTTGTCCGCGGTTCGCCCGAACACGCCGTCTCGTTCCGTCACCTGATCGCTCACCCGAATCTCGCAAATCAATCAGAGGCTTAAACTGAAGCCCCAGCCAGCCTAGTCCAATCGGACAACCTGTGCGCTCATCCAACGCCCGGATGCCGCACAAGGTCCACAAATCTCGCAAGCGTCAGGCGCTCCCCGATCCGTCAGTAGCAGAGAGGCAACGGGGAATTTTGTCGAAAGTGTCGCGGTTTACCGGGCTGAAAGCGAATGACGCTCAATTAATCCCCGTAAGGCTGCGCCCGGCCAGTCCAGCGCCATGTAGAACCAGCCCAACATTGCCGACAGATCGAGGCCGTAAAGATAGCGATAGTCGCATGCGAGCGAAATGAAGAAATACGTCAGCATAAACACAAGGAATGACGCCATCATTGCAGCTACCACGATATCGGTATCCGAGCGGCGCGTTAGAAGAATGATGATCCCAAGGAGCGACATCGCCGCGAACAGCGCGTGCCAATAGACTGGCGTTCCTTCTAGCGACTTCGCGTATTGGGAAAGGCGAACATCGCGGTCATCCCAACGCGTGGTCATGTTGAGATCGTCGAGTTCGTCTTGCGGCCCTTGTATACCCACGTCGAAGGGCAAGCATTTCGCGATCTCAGGCGTAAAGACAACCCAGTAGAACATATCGGCGCGCTGGCCGAGATAGGTCAATGGATGGTGCATGATGAGATCGAGCCATTGCGCGGTGACCAGCGACGGCGGTGCGGCTTGCAGTGCATTCGATAGTGGGGGTGAAGCTGCCAGTGGATCGTTGCGTTGCGGCGAATAGAGTTTCACCCCATCGCTACGGATCGCGGCTGAAAATGCGATATCGCTTTTGTCGAGTTCCGTAAGCGGCACTTCAGGATCGGCGGATGCAATCGCAACTATGTCGTACATCTCGAGCAGCTTGAACTGGCGTGCATATCCGGTGACATTCACAAGCCGCGTACCGAGCGCGACGTTGGCAAGGCTGAACACGATCAGCGAAGCGGCCAGCGCACCGCCTGCAAGTTTCAGCGCACCGCGCCAGCCGTCCGGTTCGTGCCGCCACGCGATCCAGCCGAGTGCAACAACACCACCGGCGAGCATTACAATGCCGTTCTGCCGCACGAGCGCGCCCAGCACAAAAAGTCCGAATGCAATCGTGAGCAATGCAAAACGCTTGCGCACGTTCACCCAATTGGCGGCCGCATACGTCAGAACAACGAACGCCATCACGCTTGTGCCAGCGAACAACACATCTTTCCAAACGATGCCGGGATAGATGAGGAATTGGGGCAGCGCGGCAAAGATCACCACTAGAAGCGCGGGCAGCCATCCGCTGCGCGTCTTCAACGAAAGCAATGCAAAAAGACAACCGAAGATCAGCGCCGTATCCGCCGCCGCGAACAACGCCGTTCCCGGCAGGATCGAGTCCCCAATCCCCAGCAACCACGAGGTCACCGGCGGGTGCCAGCCCGCATATTGGGCCGTCCGACCCTCCAAAAGCTCGATCACGGAGTCGTAAGATAGGTGTCCCGGCAGGTTGGCTGCCAAAGAAATGACAAACCCGGCAAGGATAAGCCAAATCGTGAGCCTAACGCCGGTCGTAGTATCGGTGCGGATCATCTCTACCTTTGGTGCGAGCGGGCGCGTTGAACTAGAATAGAAAGTGAAGCATCCGGCAGAGCCGGTTCGACCATCATGGCAAACAAGCCAATCTTTTTCGACGCCAGCGGCAAGCGGGCGGCACGTTTTACCGTCATCGGCTGGATCGCCGCGACGATCAGCGTTTTGCTGGGCGCAGGCTTCGTTTATAGCCTCATGGGCGTGCCCCAAGCCGCCACAGCGAACCGCCCAGGACATCTTTCGGCTCTGCATGCGCCGGAACTGGAGAATAAGGCGGTCGCGCCGGGACTGTTAAAGTCCGCAGCCCAGCTCGCGACAGCGGCCCGCGCCGAGAAGCGGGTCGAACTTGCCCGGCAGCACCGGCTGGAAAAGCTCGAAGAAAAACGGCGGGCACGGGAGTCCAAGCTCACGCCGCAATCGGGCCGGCCGCTATCGACCGCCTTCTTTCCGAACTGGGAAGCATCTGCATTTGATTCGTTGAAGGTGGCGCTGCCGCAACTCGACTGGGTGATGCCGACGTGGGTGAGCCTGCAAGGCCCCGACCTCGCTTTCCACGACGGCTACAACCAGCGCGTCTATGACATGATCCGCCACAACAAGACGCCGGTCGCGATCCTACCGGTCGTGCAGAACGCCACGCTCGGTGTGTGGGACGGCGAGCACATGGCGGAACTGCTTGCGAGCCCCAAACGCCGCAACGCATTGGTGCAGCAACTCGTCGACTATCTCAACCAACGCAAACTCGACGGCGTGGTGGCGGACATCGAATCGCTGCCGCAAAGCGCGATGGGCGACTACGGCGCATTCCTGCGCAGCCTCACCGCCGCGTTCAAGCCGCATGGCTGGAAGGTCGTGATCGCGTCGCCTTTCGCGAACGACAAATGGCCGTGGCAGGCCTACGCAAACGACGTCGATTACACGATGCTGATGGCGTATGACGAGCACACCACGCCGGACGCGCCGGGCTCGATCGCAGGTCAGTCCTGGTACGAGAATCTGCTCGACAAGCGGATGAAGCTTCTCAATCCGGCAAAAACAATCATCGCGCTCGGCAACTACGCCTATGACTGGAACGGCGACGACGTCGACAGCATGGCGTTCGAGGAAGCCGTTATCGCCGCCCATGATAGCGATGCGCAGGTCGATTTCGACGACGCGACAAACAACCCGCACTTCTCATACGTCGAAGACGACGGCACGACGCACAATGTCTGGCTGCTGGATGCGGTCACCGCTTACAACCAGATCCACGCCGCGGATCCCTATCAGCCAGCTGGTTACGCATTGTGGCGCCTGGGCAGCGAAGATCCGTCGATCTGGTGGGTGATGGGTAAGCCTTACGGCTCTGCTGCGCCAGACACGTTGCAGAAGATCCCCGTCATCGAAGACATCGATTACGAAGGCCAGGGCGAAATCTTCCAGGTCGTCGCACATCCGCAATCGGGTGCGCGCACGTTTGAAATCGACAAACAGTTCGGCGATATCGACGACGAGACCTATACCAAGCTCCCGACCGGTTATGTGATCCGTCAGTTCGGTGCCGCAAAGAAAAAGATCGCGCTCACTTTCGATGACGGACCCGATCCGCAATGGACGCCAGCAATTCTCGATATTCTCAGGCGCGAGCACGTGCCCGGCACGTTCTTTGTGATCGGCAGCAATGTTGAGGCCAACCCGGATCTGGTGGAGCGCGAGCTCGCACAAGGTGAAGAGATCGGCAACCACACCTTCACACACCCCAATCTATCGGACACGCCACCGGAAGCGGTCTCGCTAGAACTGAACGCAACGCAGAGATTGCTGGAAGCTCTGATCGGACGATCGGTGGTTTATTTCCGTCCACCTTATCTCGGCGATGCAGAGCCCACGGACGCCGACGAGATCGCGCCGGTCGAGATCGCGCAAAGCCTTGGCTATGTCGCCGTCGGCGAACACGTCGATCCAGTCGACTGGGAAATGCCGGGCGTAAACAAGATCGTGCAACGCACCCTAGATGAAGTGCGCGGCGCGAAGCCCGACAGCCCTCGCAATATCGTTCTCTTCCATGACGCCGGCGGCGATCGTTCGCAAACCGTTGCCGCACTACCGGCCGTCATCGATGAGTTGAAGAAGGAAGGCTATACCTTCGTCACCGTGTCCGATCTTGCCGGGATCACGCGCGATCAGGCGATGCCACCGCTATCGCCAACCGTCGCATTGCTTACAGATCGCGTCGTGTTTCTAGCGCTCAGCGGCATCGGTCATGTTCTTTATATCTGCTTTTTGGCGGCGATCTGGCTCGGCGTATCCCGGCTGTTCTTCCTCGGCGGTTTGGCGATCTGGAATCGTCGCTGGGAAACAACGGCCTTCGGTCAGCCACCCACGGAAGAGAAGTTTCACGTCTCGGTGATCATTCCCGCCTACAACGAGGAGAGTGTCATTGTCTCTACGGTGAAGGGAATCCTCAGCAGCACCTATCGCGATCTCGACGTCATCGTTGTCGATGACGGTTCGAAAGATCGAACGCACGAGGTTCTCACCGCGAATTTCGGCGCCAATCCGCGCGTGGACATCATGCGGTTGCCCAATGGCGGCAAAGCTGGCGCGCTGAATGCTGGGCTTGCCAAAGCGACCGGCGAAGTGGTCGTCGCGCTCGATGCCGACACGCAGTTCGACCCCGATACGATTCCGCGATTGGTGCGTTGGTTCGAAGACGCGGAAGTTGGCGCAGTGGCAGGCAACGCCAAGGTCGGCAACCGCATCAACATGATCACCCGCTGGCAGGCGCTCGAATATATCGTCGCACAAAATCTCGAGCGACGCGCGCTCGCAGCGCTCGGTACGCTGACAGTAATTCCCGGCGCGGTGGGCGCCTGGCGACGCAGCGTTCTGCTTGAACTCGGCGGTTTCGGCTCAGATACGTTGGCGGAAGATCAGGATCTCACCATCGCATTGCAGCGCGCCGGCCACCACGTCGTGTTCGATAGCTCCGCGGTGGCGTGGACGGAAGCGCCAGCCACTGTGCGTGGACTCGCCAAACAGCGCTTCCGCTGGGCTTACGGTACGCTGCAATGCCTCTGGAAGTATCGCAGCATGACGTTTAATCCGCGCTACGAGGCGCTCGGCATGCTGGCGCTCCCGCAAGTGTGGCTGTTTCAGATCATCCTGACAGCGTTCGCACCGCTCGCGGATTTGCTGCTGCTTTGGCAGCTGATCTGGCAGTGGCTCGCCTACATGGAGCACGGCGCGGAATTCCAGAACAACGATCTCATCGTAATCGGAATTTACTATGTAGCCTTCATCGTGGTCGATCTGGTCGCTGCAATCATCGGCTTTGCGATGGAACGGCGCGAGAACTGGAGCCTGTTGTGGTGGCTGCCGCTGCAGCGATTCGGCTACCGGCAGATCATGTATTATGTCGTGATCCGGTCATTGTTCACAGCGATCCGCGGGCCGTCCGTCGGCTGGGGCAAGCTAGAACGCAAGGGCACCGTGACGGTGCGCCAGCACGCGTCGGAAGCGTCAAACAAAGCCTAGCTGCACTTGCCCGCGCATCGGTCGTGGCCGCCTATGCATGCACATGGCGTTCCGAGATCGCGCGCGATCTGATCGAAATAATAATCGAGCGCATCGCGCACGATTTCGTGCTTCGAAAGCCCAATTTTCAGGGATGCGATAGCGAGCCGTTCGAATTCGCCATACGACATCGCAACGAAGAGTTTCTTTGGTTTCTCTGGATCGTCGTGATGCGGGTCGTGCGGGTGATGCAATGCCATTGCGTGCCGGAGCAAAAGCGGATCGACCTGCTGAGCTTCGACAGTCTTCGGTTCTGCGGGCTTCACGGTTTCCCTAGCGTGCGGCTCCGGTCGCTGTGAAAGCGGATGCGCGTGAATGACCGACGGCGCGGCGGCTCCTTTTCGCGCCAGCAGGCTGGAAGTGACTGGCGCAAATTTCTGCTGGCTCAACGCGCACCCCCGTTTTCGGCGATGCGATCAGTAGCTCTGCGTCCGAAGGCATGCGTGCGCCGCTCGCCATTGCCGAAGGTCTGCACGCCGCGATCCTGACGGCGATCGCCCCCTGCACGCCGGTCGATGCCGTCGGGGAATGGCGGTTTCTCCCGCGTGACGATATTTGAGTCGTAGTCGGCGGCTTCAGCGGCAATCGGCTCTGACACGACTGGCTGTAGAGAGGCTTCCTCGCCGGGCTCGTTCTTTTCGTCCGGCAGAGACAAAGCGTTCACCGCGAAGTGACCCGGACGCGCTTGCGGCGCGAGTTGTGGATCGTGCGCGAGGCGCGCGAGCCGATCTTGCACATACACCCAGAGATCGCGAATTTCTTTAGCCGATTGCGACTTGGGAACGACTTCACCCACTGTGCGCCCATCCGTCATACTGGCCGCGAAATCCACGCGATGATGCAACGTAACTGGCGCCACCGTTCCATGTTGCGACAAAGCCACCGCCGCTTCGCCGGTGATACGTGCGCGGGGCGTTGCCGCGTTGATGACGAACACCAGATGTTTGTCGAAACGCTCGGCGATATCCACGGTCGCACCCACCGCTCGAAGATCGTGCGGGCTGGGCCGCGTCGGAACCAACACGAGATCGGCATGCGCCACGACCTGCGCGATGGATTCTGTGATTGCGGGCGGCGTGTCGATCACAGCCAAGCGCACGCCTGATTTCTTCAGATGCGCGAGAGCCTCACCAAGATCGAGAACGCCGACCTGCGCGAAGTACGGTGTGGATTCGTCCCGCGCATTCCACCAATGCGCAAGACTTCCTTGTGGATCGGTATCGATCAAAGCGACTGGGCCAAGCCCGGCGCACTCCGCCTCCACGGCCATATGGCCGGAGAGCGTCGTCTTGCCCGAACCGCCCTTCTGCGAGGCCAACACGAGCACACGCATCGGGCTCGCCGGATGCTTGTCCTCCGGCTCCGGCAGATCGAATTCGCTCACCAAAAATCTCCCCACCTACGAATGTTTGACTTGTAGCAACGACAGATTTCCGCGCTCTGAAACGGAAAGCGTGCAATTGCCTAGAATTGTGCGAGAGTTTTCATCGATAGCCGCGGAAAGGGACCA
>Ga0265340_10001637_pt1 | contig 12871 bp, 13 predicted proteins | sample 4CB225metaG_FD_202082 | JGI IMG/M metagenome (GOLD analysis project Ga0265340, IMG submission 202082) | Rhizosphere microbial communities from Carex aquatilis grown in University of Washington, Seatle, WA, United States - 4-CB2-25 metaG | ecosystem: Host-associated > Plants > Roots >...
GGCGCTTGCCTGGATGCTGCTTATTGCCGGAATCCTGGTGCCCTTCTGCACCTTCGCCCTCTAGCACGCGGGTGGACCCCAGTCCGATCCACATCACCCGATGGGGCGCCGAAGGCCCCCGGGTCGTCATGATTCATGGCAGTGCACAAGGCGGTCGACTCGGTGGCGATCACCACTTCGCGGCACAGCAGCGCCTGGCGCAGCGTGGCTGGCAAGTAATCGTGCCGGATCGGCCGGGACATGGCCAAAGCGCTGCCCCGGGCCGGCCGGATGACGCCGAAGCCGACGGCGCCTGGGTGGGTGATCTCCTGGAAGGCGGCGCGCATCTCGTGGGCCACTCATTTGGCGGCTGTGTGGCGCTGGCGGCGGCGGCGCGCCGACCGGCCGCGGTGCATTCCCTGACCCTGATCGAACGGGCATGCAGGGACTCGCCCTTGATGATCCGCACGTTCGCAAGTTCGTCCTGCGCCTGCTCTGGGCGACGAGGCTTTCGTTTTCCGCCGCGAGCCGGGCGCGGCGTTTCCTCAAGATTGCCGGCATACCCTCTGAGTTACGTGGCGGCTCGGACCGGGCTGAACTAAAGCGAGTGGGTCTTGGCCTGAGGCAAATTCGGATTCCCGCAAGGGCGACACTCCATCGCCAACTGGGTCTCATCAGGAGCGCGGGCATTCCATTACTGACGGTCAGCGGAGGCTGGAGTCCCGCAATCGATGCAACGGCCGCGAGAGCCGCAGCGCTGGGCGGTGGACAACACGTCCTGATCCACTCACCCCATCACTTCCCGCAGCTGGTGTCAGAAGAATTCAATGAGGTTCTGGCGACCTTCATGACGGCCAGCGAGGTGCGCCACCAAAAGCCGTAAATTGTCCTATGATGCGCCGGTTGCAAGGGGGAAACGCCTGTATGAGAACCCGAAGCCCGCGCACTGACCATCGGTCGCGCCGATCCCGCGTGGCCGCCTCGCTCGGGGCGGGAATCGCCGTCGCCACCTTACTTAGCGGTTGCGGCAAGAACCCCGCAACCCTTCCGGCTCCACCATCGGCGGGCCAGGTCGATCTGGCCCGCCTGCAGTCCATCGACAAGGAACCCGGCTCCTGGCTGACCGCCGGGCGTGATGCCGGCAAGACGTACTACTCGCCGCTGGACCTGATCAACCGCACGAGCGTGGCAAGGCTCGGCCTCGCCTGGGAGTTCCAGCCCGGGACCAACCGCGGGATGGAGGCGACGCCGATCGTCGTCGATGGCGTGATGTACACCTCTGGGGTTGCAGGGCGTGTCTATGCCTTGGATGCCGCCACCGGACACCTGCTGTGGAAGTTCGAGCCGCCGCTGAAGCTGAAAAACGCCCGCGGATCCTGTTGCGACATCGTGAACCGCGGCGTTGCGGTCTGGCAGGGCAAGGTCTACGTGGCATCCTTCGAGGGTATTCTCTATGCCTTGGATGCGACGGACGGCCGGGTTCTGTGGCAGGTGGATACCTTCGTCGATCACACCCGGGCCTACTCGATCACCGGCGCACCGCAGATCGCCGGTAAGGTGGTCGTCATCGGCAACGGCGGCGCCGAATTCGACTCACGCGGATACGTCTCCGCATTCGACCTTGCGACGGGCAAGTTGGTGTGGCGCTTTTACACCGTGCCGGGGGATCCCGCAAAACCCTACGAGAACAGCGCGCTGGCGATGGCGGCGAAGACCTGGGATCCGCAACACGACTGGAAGACCGGCGGCGGGGGCAACGCCTGGGATGGCATCGCCTACGATGCGAAGCGCAATCTCGTCTACTTCGGCACCTCCAACGGCGCGCCCTGGAATAGCCGGTACCGCAGTCCCAACGGCGGTGACAATCTGTTCATCGCCTCCATCGTCGCACTGCACGCCGACACGGGCGAGTACGCCTGGCACTACCAGGAGACCCCGGGGGATCTGTGGGACTACGACGCGACGCCGCCGCTGATGCTGGCGACGCTGAGGTTCGGTGGCGCAGACCGTGACGTGCTGATGCAGGCCTCGAAGAACGGCTTTTTCTACGTGCTGGACCGGGGTACCGGCGCCCTGCTGGCCGCCGATCAATTCGTCGACGCGAATTGGGCCTCGGGCGTGGATCTGAAGAGCGGCCGTCCGCTCGAGAACCCCGCCGCCGACTACACCAAGGGTAAGCCGGTGATCGTGTTCCCCTCGGCTGTGGGGGGCCACAACTTCAACCCGATGTCGCTGTCGGGAAAGACGGGCCTGGTTTACATCCCGACGGTGCACAGCGGCATGGCACTGGTGCAGAAGCCCCCATCGACGTACGAACCGCAGCGCGCGGCGACCGGCGTGCAGGTCGCGCTCGCGACCCAGTTGCTGCAGCCGCCGGCGACACTGCCACCGGAATTGCGCCCGGTGACCTCCCCGGACTACCTGAAGAAGGTGCCCAGTCTCGCCATGCACGCGTCTTTGAAGGCCTGGGATCCGATCGCGCGCAAGGTCGTCTGGGAACATACCTACGCCGGTTTCATGGACCACGGCGGCGTGCTCTCCACGGCCGGTGGCCTCGTGATCCAGGGCAGCATCGATGGGAGACTGCGTGCCTTCAACGACGAGACCGGAGCGATGCTCAAGGAGATCGACACCGGCAGTCCCCTGATCGCGGCTCCCATGAGCTACACCGTCGTGGGCGTGCAGTACGTTGCGATCCTCGCCGGCAGCGGCGGCGGCGGCTGGAATTTCTGGATGCCCGGGAACGTTGCGGCCGAGCGCGGCAATGGGAACCGGATCCTGGTGTTCCGGCTTGACGGGGGTGCGACGCCACTGCCCCCGGCACTGCCCGCCGTGCTGCCGATCCCGGAACCTCCGGACCAGCCCGGCACGGCTGCGGACGTTGCCGCCGGCGCCGCATTGTTCGGCCGCAATTGCGCCGGCTGTCATGCCAATGCCGAGCGGGCCCCGGTGCCGGACCTGCGCCGCTCCGGGATGATCCGCACGGCCGCGGCATTCCAGGCGGTGGTGCGCGGCGGGGCGCTCGAAGCGCGCGGCATGCCCAGCTGGGATGACCTGCTGAGCGAGACTGAGGTCGAACAGATCCGTGCGCAGCTGATTTCAGTGACACGCGATGCCTATACAAGGCAGCAGGCGGGCGCCGCGGCGGCAGCACCGCGGGTCCTCAAGGAAGGTCATCTTTGATGTCGAAGGAATCGCGGTGAAGATTCAGGCCGCGGTTTCGCGCACCAAACTCACACCGCCGCAGATCGAGGCCGTGGATTTGGATGAGCCCCGTGTCAATGAGGCCCGGGTGCGGATTGTCGCGACCGGGATCTGCCACACCGATCTGTCCTGCCACCTGGGTCAGGGCGTGCCGGTGCCGCTCCCGATCGTGTTGGGCCATGAGGGCGCCGGGGTCGTCGAGAGCATCGGCCCGGGTGTGCGCGGCCTCAAGGTCGGTGATCATGTTGTGCTCAGCGGAGCCTCATGCGGCCTTTGCCCCAGCTGCCGCGCGTCGCGCCCGACCTATTGCCGGGATGCCATGCGATTGAACTTCGGGGGCATGCGCGCCGACGGCTCCTCGCCATTGAGTCAAGGCGACGCCCGCATCGCCGGTGCATTCTTCGCGCAGTCCTCCTTTGCCACCCATGTGAACGTCCCGGAGTCGACCGCGGTCAAGGTCGCCGCGGACCTGCCGCTGCACCTGCTGGGACCCCTGGGATGCGGCATCATCACCGGCGCCGGTGCCATGCTCGAGGCATTCAAGCTCGCGCCTGGGCAATCGGTGGTCATTTTCGGCGTCGGCAGCGTGGGACTGGCCGCCGTGATGGCGGCGAGAATCGCCGGCGCGTCCCGCATCGTTGCCGTAGACGTTTCCCCGGAGCGCCTGCAACTTGCCGGCACGCTGGGCGCCACGGATACAGTCCCCTTCAACGATGATACCGCCGGGGCGCTTCGGGAGATCCAGCCTCATGGATTTACCTACAGCTTCAATACGACCCACGCGCCGCCTGTCTATACCCTGGCCGCCGCGTGTCTGGCCAATGAAGGCACGGCCGGCATCGTCACGCGTCCGCAGGGCGAGTGGACCCTGAACGTCGCGCAGCTGCTGGCGGGCGGCCGCAAGCTGCAGGGAATCCTCGGAGGAAGCGCCAATCCGCAGCTGTTCATTCCCCTCATGATTGAATACTGGCGCCAGGGGCGATTCCCGTTTGACCGGCTGATCACCGAATTTGCCTTTACGGAGCTTCCGGAGGCCTGGCGGGCAAGCCTGGCGGGCGAGATCATCAAGCCGATACTGAGGATGTAGAGTCGGCCCGCGCCTGCTCCACCTCTGCTCTGATCACGCAGCCTGCGGCGTGACCGTTGACCAGCCCGACGGCTTGCATGAAGGCGTACATCGTCGTGGGTCCGACGAATGCCCAGCCGAGCTTTTTCAAATCCTTTGACAGCGCCAGCGATTCGACCGAGGTGGAGTGCCGACGGTGCGCGGAACTTCGTGTGGCTGCGGGCTCGTAACGCCGCAGGTACGCTGCAAATGAACCCTCCCGTTTAACGAGTTCGCGAAGTCGGCGGGCGTTGTTGATGACCGCCTCGATCTTGCCGCGGTGACGCACGATTCCGGCATTCTTCAGCAGCCGCTCGGTGTCCCGCGAGGAGAAACGGGCGACTCGGTCGGGGTCGAAATCGCGGAACGCCGTGCGGAAGTTTTCCCGCTTGGTCAGGATGGTTTGCCAGCTGAGGCCCGACTGAAAACTCTCCAGGCTCAGCGCCTCAAACAGCGCGCGATCCTCGCCGACCGGAAATCCCCATTCGCGATCGTGATAGGCCAGGAACTCCGGAGCAGCGGCGCACCACCCGCACCGCGGTCGACCGTCGGAACCCTTGCTCGTGTTGCTCATGCCCGACCCCTACCGCTCCCGCGCCAGTCCAGCCGTCATCCAGGTCTGCGCTTGGAGATTGCCCCGTCATGCGCGGAAAGCACAGTCGTGGCAACAGGTGCCGGGCAGGCGTCGGCGCGACCCGGTGCGCGCGACAGCGGCGCTGCGCAACCCAAATCGCCAAACACTGCTGCGATGCGCACGATCCAATCTCCGTGCCGGGAGTGGCCAGTATGTCGTATGAGCATGTCCAAAATCCTTTACACCATGTATATATTATTATACCTTATAAAAACGGACTGTTCGGAGAACGTATGTCATTCCGCGAAAAGACCGCCTGGGTAACGCTGTGCGCTATCTTGCTGGTGTCGGTGATGTTATCCGTGCACGCCTCACAGCTGTATGAGCCGCATTCGGGCCTACGAGTGCTGCGTTTGCTCCATATCTGCGTGGTCGCGTTCATCCTCATCGAGTTGATCGCCTACCTGGTCTTGCGGGTGCGCTACCCGAAGGACGCGCGCACGCCGAAGGACGAGCGCGAGCAGCTGATCGATCTGAAGGCGCTGCGCATTGCAGCGTATGTCTATTTCGCCGGTTCGCTCGTTGCGGTATTTGCGACCATACATATCGCCTTGGGCGGTCCCGGCGCGGTCGCGACGTCGGTTGTCCTGGCGTTCGTGGTGGCCGAGATCGTCAACTATACGGCGCGCATTGTGTACTACCGCCTCGGATCCTAGATGGTTTCGACAACCCTCACCAATTCGATCCGGCGCCTGCGTTTCGAGCAACACGAGATGACGCAGCAGGAACTCGCCGAACGCATCGGCGTCACGCGCCAGACCGTCAATGCCATCGAGGCGGGCAAGTATTCCCCTTCACTGGAGATCGCGTTTCGGATTGCCGAGGTCTTTGGGCTACGCGTCGATGAGGTCTTTGCCCATCACCACCGAGGTCGCAAGTGATCAATCGAATTCGTTGCTGCCGCCCAGGAAGCGTGCGGCAATACCGGCGAGCACCGCGGCGCCGCGCGCCATGATGGTTTCATCGATCACCATCCGGTTGGAATGCAATCCGCAGCAGCTGCGCCAGTCGCTGCCTTCGGTACTGGCCCCCAGAAAGAACATTGCCCCCGGAGTCTTCTCCAGGACATAGGAGAAGTCCTCGGCACCCATGACCGGCGCGGGCAGCGGGCGCCAGGTCGCCGCACCATACAGCTGTTCGACCACATGACGGCCCAGCGCCACTGCCCGACCGTCACAGCGGGTCACCGGAAAGCCCAGCTCGATATCGACCCGCGCCACCGCGCCGTGGGCGGCGGCGATGCCTTCGGCCAAGGTCCGCAGTCCGGCATGCACTGCGGCGCGATTCTCAGCTGAGAGCGTACGGATGGTGCCCAGCAGGGAGGCGGTCTCGGGGATGACATTGTCGGTGGTGCCCGCCTCGATACGCGCGATGGTGACCACCACCGGATCGAACACCGGCATCCGGCGGGTAACGAAGGTCTGCAGGGCGGTCACGATCTCACAGGCAACCGGAATGGGATCAAGGGCGTCATGGGGCATCGACGCATGCCCTCCCCGCCCGCTGATCAGGATACGCAGCGTGTCGGCCGAGGCGAGCAAGGGGCCCGCGCGGCCGGTGAAGACACCATGCGGCGCATTGGGCATGACATGCAGCGCAAACGCGGCATCCGGCAGCGGCTCCAGGAGCCCATCGTCCAGCATGAAACGGGCGCCGTGCCAGCCCTCCTCGCCGGGCTGAAACATGAAGAGGACGGTACCCGGCAGCTCGTGGCGCCGTGCGCACAGCAGCCGCGCGGCACCGACGAGCATGGCCACGTGGCTATCGTGCCCGCAGGCGTGCATGGCTCCCGCATCCCGTGAGGCGAAGGGAAGGCCGGTGTCTTCCCGCATCGGCAGCGCATCCATATCGCCGCGCAACAGCACCGTGGGACCTTTCCGCTCACCCCGCAGCACCGCTACAATGCCGTCGGTCGAGGGTCCGTGGCGATATTCCAGTGGTAATCCGTGAAGAGCAGACAGGATCTTGGCGGCTGTCTTCGGGGTCCGCAACCCCAGTTCCGGCTCGGTGTGAATGGCACGGCGCAATTGCACCAGGTCTGGAAGCAACTCCAAAGCTTCTTGCGGCCAATGCATCATGGGGCTCTGCATAGGCAGATGACTGTATCCGTCGGTGGCGGATCAGGCAATCTCCATTATCAGCACCACCCAGGCTAAGCAAATGAAAGACAAGGTCTGCGTCATCACCGGTGCAACGGATGGAATCGGCAAGGCTGCCGCAGCCGCGCTGGCGGCTCAGGGCGCGCGACTGCTGATTCACGGACGCGATCCTGAAAAAGGGATACGGGTGGTCGCCGAGCTCAAAGCCCGCAGCGGCAATCCCGCCATCGAATTCCTGCAGGCGGATTTTGGCTCATTGGCCGAAGTGCGGCTGCTCGCGGCGGCCATCACTGAGCGCACCGCACGTGTCGATGTGCTGATCAACAATGCCGGCGGCATCTTCGCCAAGCGGACCTTGTCCAAGGACGGCTATGAGATGACGTTCGCGGTCAACCACTTGGCCCCCTTCCTGCTCACCCATCTGCTGCTCAACACCGTCAAGAACGCCGCGCCGTCGCGCATCGTGACTACCTCATCGATTGCCCATAAGGGCGCGAAACTCGAGTTCGATGATCTGCAGGCCGCCCGCAAATACTCACCGATGAGCGCCTATGGCGTCTCGAAGCTCGCGAACATCCTCTTCACCCGCGCCCTCGCCAAGCGCCTCCAGGGTAGCGGGGTTACCGCGACGTGCCTGCATCCGGGCTTCGTCCGGACCAGTTTCGGCCGCGCCTTCGACCAATCCCCGTGGGTCAAACACATCTTCGGATTCGTTTCGCGTTTTGCCCGCTCGCCGGAAAAAGGTGCCGAGACGCTGGTTTATCTCGCCACGTCCCCGCAGGTACAGGGTGCCTCGGGTGGCTACTACTTCGACTGTCAACTCAAGTCGCCGTCTTTCGCTGCGCAGAATGACGCGGTCGCAGAGCATCTCTGGCAAGTCAGCGAGCGCCTGGTGGGCCTCGCGTAATGCAGAACGATATTCTGGTGGTTAATGAGAGGTCAGCATGATTCTTGGAATGACGTACTTTACGTTTGCGCACGTCGTGGTGAGCCTTATCGGAATTCTGAGCGGTCTGGTCGTGCTATACGGGCTTCTGACCTCCCAGCCGATGAATCGCTGGACGGGCTGGTTTCTCATCACCACAGTGGCGACCAGTGTCAGCGGATTCGGCTTTCCCTATCACGGGTTCACGCCGGCCATCGGCGTTGGCATCCTCTCGCTGGTAATCCTTGCGGCGGTGATAGTCGCCCGCTATTCCTACCATTTGGCCGGTTCCTGGCGCTGGATCTATGTGTCAGGGTCGGTCACCGCGCTGTACTTCAATGTGTTCGTTCTGGTCGTTCAATTGTTCCTGAAGGTGCCGTCACTGCACGCGCTGGCGCCGAAGGGATCCGAACCGCCGTTTGCGGCGACCCAAGGCGTCGTCCTGATACTGTTCATCGTTGCGGGAATCCTGTCGGTTCGGCGTTATCGCCCGGTGTTGGCCAGGAGATCCTGAACGTCCGGATGCTTCTTCATATACGCCGCCACGAACGTACAGTGCGGGACGACTTTGAGGCCGCGGTCCCGCGCCATGGCCAATCCCGCCTCGATCAGCTGCGTGGCGATGCCGCGGCCCGCTAACTGCTCCGGCACGCGGGTGTGGGTAAACGTAACCGTGCCCGGGGCCAGAGAATATTCGGCGACCGCCAGTTGTCCGGTCACCTGCGCCTCAAAGCGACTCGCCGCCGGGTTGTGGGTCACGACGACCGTTTGTTTCAGGGTGTCTGCCACGATCAGCTCCTTTTGGGGGGGCGGTGAACGAGCCGCGCACAGCCGGACTTGCGCATGCCTTCACGCTCCCCGCTGCTGATTTCTAAGCGTTCTTGGCTGGGAGTCAGTGTACTCACGGCGGTAGTAAAAAACCATAAACCCACGATTGGGCTGCTGAGACGTGCACAGCTGGATCGCGCACCCCATACCAGGCACCAGCCGCTGGCCGGCACCGAATGGCTCGTAAATACCTCGCAGCCGGCACGCAGGTCCGTCGGCCTGCCCCGATAATGAGCGCAAAGTCCGCAGCGCTGACCGGCCTTGTAGGTGGGATTGACGTGCACGTCGATCGTCGCCGCCTCATACACAAAGCTCAGTGCCTTGGCACTGGGTTCGCTCGCATCGAGGGGTGTCAGGCTATCGGCCCTGCTCTCAGTGCCGAACAGCACGAATGCCGGCGCCGCTGTGCTCGCGGCAAGCGCGCTTTTCATCATTCCGCGACGAGAAATCGCCTGTGCCATGGACGCTGCCCCGGGTCTTTAAGATACCTGTAGGTGCCCGCCCCCGTCGCTGGGGTTCCATGACCGATGTGTAGCGCGTCCGGTTCGGAATGGACAATTGCTTACGGCTGCGGTCAAGATGGCCGGATGGATACCGCACGCAACCGACTCGTCATCAACCTATTGCTGGTGGCCACCTTCGTGGTGATTCTGAATGAGACACTGATGGCCGTCGCCATCCCGCGCCTCATGCACGATCTGCAGGTCACGGCCGAGGCCGTCCAATGGCTGACCACGGCCTTCCTGCTCACTATGTCGGTGGTCGTGCCGGTGACCGGCTTTCTGCTGCAGCGGATCAACACCCGGCCGATTTTCATTCTGGCCATGTCCCTGTTCAGCTTCGGCACATTGATTGCCGTCTTGGCCCCCAATCTTCAGGCACTGGTCCTCGCCCGCATCATCCAGGCATCGGGGACCGCGATCATGATGCCGCTGCTGATGACCACCGCGATGATGCTCGCGCCACCCGAAACGCGCGGCAAGACCATGGGATTCATCACCACGGTCATCTCGGTGGCCCCGGCCATCGGACCCACCCTCTCAGGGGTCATCCTCAACTATCTGAGTTGGCGCTGGATGTTTCTGCTGGTGCTGCCTATTTCACTCGGCGCGCTCATCCTGGGCAGCCGCCTCATGCAGAACGTGACCACCCCGCACGGTGCCGCGCTGGATGTTCCGTCGGTCGTTCTGTCTGCCTTCGCCTTCGGCGGCATCGTCTATGGCCTCAGCAGTGTCGGGGTGGCCGCAGGTCCCGGAACACTGCCCGCCGGCGTCTGGACGGCAATCGGGGTGGTATTTCTCGCGCTCTTCGTTTTCCGCCAGCTGTCGCTGCAGAAAACGGGCCATCCGCTGCTCGACCTGCGCACCTTCCGCTCACGCAATTTCACGATATCCGTGCTGCTGATGGCCAGCATGATGATGGCGCTGTTCGGCACCATCATCCTGCTGCCGATCTATCTGCAGAACGTGCTTGGCCTCAATACCCTGCAGACCGGCCTATTGCTGCTGCCGGGTGGCGCGCTGATGGGCCTCCTCGGGCCGTATGTCGGCCGCCTATATGACAGGGTGGGACCGGTCCGCCTGCTGGTTCCGGGCGTCATGGTCGTAAGCATCGTTTTGTGGTTCATGACGCTGCTGGGTCCCTCGACCCGGGTGTCCTATATCCTAGCCGGACATGTCGTGGTGAGTATCGGGTTTGCGTTTCTGTTCACGCCGCTGTTTACCGTGAGCCTGTCGTCGGTGAAGGCCAGCCTGTATTCACACGGCAGTGCCGTCATCGGCACGATTCAGCAGGCCGCGGGGGCGGCCGGCGTCGCGCTCTTCGTCGCCTTGATGTCGGCTCGTGCGGCGCGACTGGCCGCCGCGGGACTCGCGCCGCTCGCGGCCCTCGCGGGCGGAGTCCGGGCCGGCTTTTTATGCGGCGCGAGCATCTCCGTGTTTGCCGTTGCCTGTGTGTTCTTCATGCGAAAGCCGGACGCCGCGGAATAGCACCGGAGGGGCTGCGCAAACCGTAAGAGGACCATTGCAGGAGCGACTGCGAGCGAGCAAGATATTTGCGGCACCCGCCCGAACAACACAACCCCGCTGCGAACCGAGCATCCCTTGCCAGAGAATTCAATCCGCGACGCGCTGACTGTGCACTGGCGTGCATCCGCCGACGCCTTGCGCACTCACCATCCCGGCAGGCCATTGGGCTTCAAGGTGCGGCGGGTTGTGGGAAACGGCGAGCTGTGGATCACGGAATACATGATCGACTACCAGGGACGTTCGGCGTACACCGTCCAGTATTTTGCGGACCCGTTCGAGGTGCCGGCGTGGCGCAGCCAGTGGGTTGAACGGATACCAGCGCAAGGAGATCTGAATGCCACTTGACCACTACGTGACGCTGGGCCGTTCCGGCCTGCGCGTGAGCCCGCTTTGTCTTGGCACCATGACCTTCGGCGAGGACCTTGGCTGGGGCTCGAGCGTGGAGGAGTCCCAACAGATTCTCGATCGTTATCTTGAGTTGGGCGGAAACTTCCTCGACACCGCCAATTTCTACACCAAGGGCCACTCCGAGAAGATCATTGGCGATCACATCGGTCGTCATAAGGCAAAGCGCGACCGCATCGTGATCGCGACCAAGTTCAGCGGCAACCTCTACCCAGGTGATCCGAATGCGGGCGGCTCGAGCCGCAAGTCCATTGTCGGGGCCTGCGAACAGTCGCTGCGTCGCTTGCAGACCGACTACATCGACCTGTACTGGCTGCACAACTGGGATGTCCACACCCCGATCGAAGAAACGATGGCGGCACTGGAGGATCTGGTGCGCAGCGGCAAGGTACGCTATATCGGCGTATCGGACACTCCCGCCTGGAAGGTCGCCGAGGCCAATGTGACGGCGCGATTCCGCGGCTGGTCGGCATTCATCGGCCTGCAGATCGAGTACTCGCTGCTCGAGCGCACCGTGGAACAGGAACTCATCCCGATGGCCTTGGAACTTGGGCTCGGGGTCACACCCTGGTCGCCACTGAAGAGCGGCCTGCTGAGCGGCAAATATACCCGCCAGAGTGCTCAGGTCACGGGCGGTCGCGCACTGTTCACAGCGCACCTGCTGAACGAGAAGACTTTCGCGCTGGTCGATGAACTCGAAAAGATAGCAAAAGCCCACGATACGACGGTGGCGCGCGTCTCGTTGGCCTGGTTGCAGGTGCAGCCGGGGGTGACGTCGATCATCATCGGTGCCCGTCGCCCGCCGCAGCTTGAAGACAATGTGCGGGCGCTCGAAGTGCGGCTCACAGCAGAGGAGCTCGCGCACCTCAACGAGAAGACGAAGCCGATCCTGGGTTTTCCGGCGACGATGCAGCCGCTGTTCCCGGCCCTCCACAATGGCGGTACGACCGTGAACGGCGTCCACACCGCTCCCCTGCCCTTCGGCGTCATGCCGGGAGAAAAACCGTACTGATCACCAGAGCATGGGGTGGCGGACCCGCTCCACGTCGTTTCAGACGTAGCGCGGAATGGGTCCGTCCTGCGGCGTTACGTTGGTGCCCAGATCAACGTAAATCTCATCGACGTAGCACCAGCCCCAGCCCTCAGGGGGATCATAGCCTTCGATGATGGGATGGTGAGTGTGGTGAAAATGCTTGGTCGCATGCTTGCCCGGGGATTGATCGCAGCAGCCCACGTGGCCGCAGGTGCGGCAGATTCGCAAGTGCACCCACTCGCTGCCGGTTTTCAGGCACTCCTCGCAGCCTCTGGCGCTCGGATGAACTTTGCGAATGTCTGCGGAGTGCGTACAGCGATTGGTCATATCTGAACCCCGGGGTGAGGTGTCTGCCGATGACACCAGCGTGCATGAGCGCTCGCCCGGCGCCAATCCTACCTTAGCATCGGTTTTCGGACCGGGTATTGCTGCGGCGCGGCAACCCGAGGAGAAGCCGTTCGGTTCGGTGAGTGACTCATCCTGCCGCGATATGACAAAAAGCCTGCTCCGCATCCTGCAACGCTCGCGCGATGCGTTCTGCCCACTCGGATTGCCCGGACTCCTCAGTGATCAGATCCTGCCGGATCTCGATCTCGACATGCGGCAGTCCGCGCGCCTCGCCATGATGCGGG
>Ga0265340_10001638_pt1 | contig 12868 bp, 13 predicted proteins | sample 4CB225metaG_FD_202082 | JGI IMG/M metagenome (GOLD analysis project Ga0265340, IMG submission 202082) | Rhizosphere microbial communities from Carex aquatilis grown in University of Washington, Seatle, WA, United States - 4-CB2-25 metaG | ecosystem: Host-associated > Plants > Roots >...
CTGATCGATGGGCGACTATCCCCCCACCGCACAACGTCAGCCATCACAAACTTAAACAAGGCGTATAATGGCGATTTTGGAGGCCTTTTGTCTATCCACCGACTTATCCTTAATCGCTCTCTTATGGATTTAACCTGTGTATGTGACCGCCAGGCAACAGAATCGCCACTTTAGAGAGATTCTCTTTTGTTACTGGTCATTAGAAACGCGTAACGCCCCGGCAAAAGGCGCAACGACCCCGCGTTATCCTGCTCGAATCCTTGCAGAAGTTCGACCCTTGGGGTGACGTGAAATAGCCTTAACCAAGCGAGGAGAATTATCTTGCCAGCGCGGCTCAGCCCGCCCAGGTCGCCGAAATCAACAATGTGGATGCGCCCGGCCGCGGACAGACTGGCAGATGCCGATCTAAGCGCCTGTTTCCAATCAGGAATCATCGAGAGACTATAGGAGAAGACACAGGCGTCGAAGGGCTCGGTTTGGCCGAACATGGCGGGCGAGAGGTCCTCGGCATAGCCGTGCGCCAGGCGGATGCGGCCCTCTAACCCTGCCCGATGGATGGCGTCGGCCGCCGTTTTGAGCATTTCGTGGGAGGCGTCCAAGCCGAACAGCTGGGCCATTGGGTAGCGCCGGGCAATGCGGATCAGATTGCGGGCCGTTCCGCAGCCCACCTCCACCAGCCGGTCGCCCGGGCGCAAGGCGAGCTCGCGGATCAGCCTGTCGCGCCCAAAGAGATAATATTTCCTCGTGAAATCATAGACATAACGCTGGCGTCGATAGATGTGATCCATCAGCGCAGCATGATTATTTCCCGCCAGGCTGGTCAAAGCTCAACCCGCACGGACATAGACATGGAAGCCGCCGTAAATCGAGGAACGATCCTGGGCGTGAAAGGCGCGGCTTTCCTCTTCCAGATAGCGCCAGGGCGTCAAAAGCTCCTCGGGCAGCTTGCGCGGCAAGGGTGAGTCGGGGCCGGCGGTGCGGAAAATCACGCGCGCGTCGTGGATATCGGCGGTGCGGTCGATCTCGGCCCACAGCGAAGCGAGCTGGGCGGGGTTCATCCAATCCTGGGCATCGAGCAAGACAAAGCGGTGCAGCGAATGCGCGCTCTGATGCTTGAGGAAATCGGTCAGCGAGGCGTGGTGGGTTTCCACCTTATCGGTCCGTGTACGGATTACCTCATAAACCTCGGGGCGCAGATAAGCGGGAACCGCGTCGCGGTTGGTCAGATCGTAGCCGCGGCCGAACGCTTGCCAGGCGAAATAATTGTCGTGGATCGGAAAATCGCAGGCCAGCCGCTCCACCCGCTCGCGCAACACGGCGATCGCGTTGCCTCCGGTGCTCGATACCAGCTCGTCGTATTGCGCCGGAGGAATGCCGAGCGCGTAGAGCGAAACCGGGCTTTTCGACAACAGGCGGATCGAGCGATAATCGAACAACGGCGCGATTAAACGATCGAAGGCGATGCGCTGTTCGGGCAGCGTGCGCGCCAAGAGGATCTGCTCGAGCTTCTTGCCGTGCAGCTTGGCCACGGCGTGCAGAATGCCGATGAAGCGGCCGAGCAGACCGTAATGATAGAGATTGCGGGCGAACATGTTGATGCGCCGGCCGTGCAGCGGAATGTGCTTTTCCCAATAGCGCCGCGTCGTGTGATCGAGTCGCGCGGAGAGGAAATGATCGTAGGCGGCGCGGTTGGCTTTGTCGTTCGCCTGACCGAAGAAGCGGAAGAATTCCTCGTAGGAGGGAAGGTTGGTAAGCGCCGCGAGCTTGAGCCGCGTCAGCGCGATATGGTTTTGGTTGAGATCGACGGCGATGATCCGCGCCGGATCGGCCGCCAGGTAGTTGAGGACGTTGCAGCCGCCCGAGGCGATCGTGATCAGCCGGTGGTGCGGTTTGAGATCGAGGGCCTGCAGGTCGACGTCCGGATCTTCCCAAATCTGGTTATAGACAAACCCTTGAAACATAAGAGTAAAAAGCCGTTCCAGGACGCCGCGTTTGGTGTTGGCGGGGCGCTGGTGGGCGGCGTGCTTGAGGAGTGGATTGGCCATGGGGTGGTTGCGGACTGCTTTCGTCTTTGCCGGTCGGATTTCGGCCTATCTTGGATGGAATGGGGGCGCGGAGCAAAGGGATTCAACCGCAGCCTCGTCTTGCGTCGAGTTTTACGCCGCAATTGCGGCCCGATTGTGGGAACGCCCGACCGGATTCTAGGTGTGCTTGACGGTCAGGCTGCGGCGGGGGCGGGAATAAAAGCTGCTCTTCATCGTAATCGTGCCGGCCAGTACTTGGGTGGTCGGTGAAGAATAGGAGTAGGTGACCTCGGTCAGGATCACGCTGCTTCCCGAACCCGAAGTGATCAGCCCGGTGGGCACGGACACCACCGAATTGACCGTGCGCGGCGTGGCATTCTGCGCGTCGCTCCACGCCACCTTGACGGTACTGCTGCCGGCATCGACCAGACTGGAAATCACGATCTGGGCGGAGCCGCTCGGATAGGGATAGATGATCGCATTCAGCGCCGAGAACACGTTGGACATGTCGGTTGAACTGACGGTCGTTTCCTGCGCCACCAGATCGGACGCGGTCGAAGCAATCGACGCGACGCGCGTGTTGCAGTCGACCGCCATCGTCAACTCGACCGAGCCGAAGAACATCAGGATCATGATCGGCGCGATGAAGGCGAATTCGACGGCCGCCATCGCCTCGCGCGCCCGCAACAGTTTGAGGAACGCGCTCAACATCCCGAAACTCCCGTCGTAAAGGGCTCGTTGCGGAAGGCGGCGGTCGCGGTGAGCAGGTGCTTATTGCCCGCCATATTGGTGAGGAACGGCGTCAGCAGCGGCGTGATGACCGACCAGGTATAGAAGGTGCGCAGCAGCACCACATTGCACACCGTGCCAGGCGAATAACCGTTGAGAGTAGGATTGAGCGTACCGTCGGCCTTGAGCGGCGACGGGAAGGTCGCGGCGCCGAAGCTGGAGAAGGAATCCAACTCAACCTGAAGGTTGCTGTCGCAGGCGAGCACCGGCGCGATGTCGTTGCAGATATAAGTACGGAACTGCGCCTGGGTCATCGGTTGGCCCGCCACCATGCCGGCGGCGATCTCCGCCGCGGTCAAGGTTTGGTTGGGGAGCGTGCCGGTGACCTGGCCGGTGCGCACCAGCCTGGCGGCATCGTTGGTTGCGTTCTGCAGGACGAAATCGCCGAAGAACATGATGCCGATCTCGAGCGTGCCCATCAAAAGGACGAAGAAGATCGGTGCGATAAAGGCGAACTCGAGCATCGCCGAACCCGACTGCCCGGCCCGGCTCAAGCGCCGCGCAGCGCGGCCGAGGCGCGTCATTGCAATCCAACGGAGTGTTCGACGGTTCACGGTTTCGCCTTTCTTCGGCGCTATTTTATCCCCTCGATCTCTTGATTGAATTGTTAAGCCCGGCGGGCAATCGAATAATTCGCCGACATGCTCAACAAAGGGTTACGCCGCAAGGGTAACGGAACCTTGGGGCGCCGGTGCGGCGCGCTTTGCCACCCGCAGCACGAAGAGCGCGACCAGAAGCGGCGTCGCCAGGCCGGTCAGAAAGACGCTCGGCGGATTGATCAGCGGGCTAAGCCAAAGCGCCGCGGCGATGATGCTGTCGCCCAAATCCGCGCCGTGGCGCAGCGTATGGGCGAAAAAGATCGCCGCCGCGATACACAGCAGAAGAGCGTCGTAGTCGATGATATGGGGCGCGGCGAACACGGTTGCCGCCAACAGCACCGCAATTCCCAGATCGGCGGGGAACGGACCTCTGAAACAGCGCCAGACGGCCGCGCCGGCCAATGCAGCACCTGCGAGCTGCAACGCATTGGCGAACAATGGGCTCGCGCCGAGAAGCGTCGCACAGGCATAAAGGCTCTGGCCGTTGAGCCGCGCAAGCGTCTGCCAATGCTCGAACAGCGCGCTCGGCGCGGTCATCAGGCTCAGCCAATCCTGCCATGGACCAGGCCCCAACACGACAAGACTGGTCAGCGCCAGAAGGGCAGCGCTGCCAAGCGCGGCGGCCAACGTTTTCCACTGGCGCGCGGCGATGAGGGCGATCGGAACCATCAGCCAGAACTGCGGCTTATAGGTTAGAACGCCGAGCAGAATTCCGGCGAGGATCGGCCGGCGCTTGGTGAGTGCGAAGCCGCCCACCAGAAGCGCGGCCGTCAAAAACGTGTTCTGGCCGAGCCAAACCGCAATCGCCGCCGCCGGACTGAGCAGCGCCGACAAGATATAGAGTAGCCGTTCGTCCCGTTTCTCGCTCACCAACGTCAGCGCCGCGGCCATCAGGGCGAAGCTCACCAGCAGAAAGGCCGTTACGCCGATGGCGGGCGGCATTGCGCCGAAAGGCAGCAGCAGCAGCAAATAATGCGGCGGATAAAGGAAGGGATGCAGCGGCAGGGAATGGGCGAGCCAGCCCGCGAAACGGGCATTCATTGCGGCGGTCAGCGTGGCGCCGTCATAGAGTGTGGCGAGGCGGCCGTCGAAATAGCTCCGCGCGGCGCTGTAATAGACCATCCAGTCTTCGCCGAGCTCGCCGGCGAAGATGTTGAAATAGAACAGCCAGGCGGCGAGGCCGAAAATACCGCCGCCGGCGGCCACGGCTGCCAAAGTCTTACGTTCGCACGCCATCTTGCCTCCGCTTGCGGGGCAGCATCGCAGCGCGCGGCTGAGGAACGATTAACGGGACACGTAGCGACAAGTCTTAACGGATCGCTAAGGATTGGCTAACCAGCCCTGCAGATTGAAACGGTATTTTCATTCCGCAGCCTCGATAATGCGCCATGCGGTATGGAAAGTTTCGCTGATGTCGAACGGCAAGCTGTTTGACGGTCTCTTGGTACGCGCGGCGCGCAGTGCCCGCGGCTTTGTCAGGTCGCGGCGCGGCAATGTCGCGATGATCTACGCGCTGGCGTTGGTCCCGCTGGCCGCTGCGGCGGGCGCGGGCCTCGATTATGCGCGCGCCGTCGTGGTGCGCTCAAATATGGAAGAAGCGATCGATTCGGCGGCTCTGGCAATCGGCAGCACGCCGGGCCTGACCAACGCGCAGATGACGACCTTGGCGCAACAGTACTTCAACGCCAACTATAAGACCGATTCGTCTTACGGCACGCCGGGGTCCGTCTCGGTCACTCCCGGCACGCAGAACGTGACGATCAGCGTCACCGACAACATGCCGACGACGCTGGTCTCGGTGGTCGGCATCACGACGATGCCGGTGCAGGCCTCCACCAAGGTGGTCTGGGGTCAGACGAAGCTGCGCGTGTCGCTGGTGCTCGACAACACGGGATCGATGTGCGAGCCGGACAGCAATCCGTGTCCGGCCGACAACAACCCCAACACCAAGATCAACATGTTGAAAACGGCGACCGCGAATCTTTTGACCATGCTCAAGGGCGCGGCGACGAATCCCGGTGACATTACGGTTGCGATCGTTCCGTTCACCGTCGGGGTCGATGTCGGCACGGCCAACAAGAATGCGAGCTGGCTCACCTACGCCCCATGGGACTTGGCGGGCAGCGGTTATGGGTCCTACAAGAAGAGCAACGGCAGCAGCTGCACTCAAGGCACCAGCGGCTGCAATTGGGTCGCGACCGATTCGAGCCATTCGACGTGGAATGGCTGCGTCATGGACCGCAACCAGGACTATGACGTCCAGAATACCTTGCCCTCAGCGGGGACGACCGCGACGCTGTTTCCCGCGGAACCTGGCGGCCTATACAGTCAGGCTGGCTTTACGAGCGCGAACCTGGTCTGTCCGACGAAGTTGATCGGCGCAACCGACGTGCTGAACAGCACTGGCTGGACGAATCTCAACAACGTCGTCACCAATATGACGGCCGGCGGCGCGACCAATCAGGCGATCGGCCTTGCCTGGGGCTGGATGCTGATGACTCCGGGATCCCCCATCGTCGATCCCGGCACGCTTCCCGCCAACACGCAGCAGGTCATCATTCTGTTGAGTGACGGCCTGAATACGGAAGACCGCTGGAGCGGTGCCGGGTGGGGTGAAGACTCCGTCACGGATGCGCGCATGACTCAGGTGTGCAACAACGTCAAGGCGGCCGGGATCACGGTTTACACGATTTTTGTCGATCTCAACGGCGCACAGGGCAATTCAACCGTACTGCAGAACTGCGCCACGGATCCCAGCAAGTACTTCGACCTGACCACATCGGCCGGAATCGTTGATGCCTTCAATCAGATCGGCCAGCAGATCACCAACCTGCGCGTGATGCAGTAGCGCGGGGCCGTCGCACAAGACGGCGGCGAGAACGATTAATCCGTAGCCTGATTATTACTGTCCGCCGCCGGCGGCTTTGGCAACCAGCGCCTGATGCGCCTGGATCTGGCCCATGTTCTGGTCGAAGGGATCCTTGCCGTCGCCCGGCTGGGGCGTGGGCTCGCAGCGCGCCGCGGCGCAGGAGTAGGTCGTTTGTGCGGCGCCTCTTTGCAGCGTGACGACGCCGCCGCCGCCGGCACCGAACACGATCACCTGCTGATTGCTAATCTCATCGCCCGAGGCGTCGAGCGCCACGACATTGGTGGCGCCGTAGGCCTTTCCCTGAATGAAAGCGTGGCGCTTGTCGATCATGGTGATGTCGGCGATCACCGGATTTCCGATATAGAGCGTGGCGATCGGCTTGTCGAAGGCCAGCATGCGCACGGCGTCCAACGGGACCGTAACAGAAGTGTTGCGCGCCTGGGCGGCGCCGGCCATGAGCAACATGCTCGCAAGCAAAACGGTCGGGCGCTGCATGGCTTCGGCTCCTGTCGGACTCTTCCGCTGCACGGTAGTCGCCCCGGCGTAAAGGAAGTTCTAATCTCTGTCGGTTCTGCGGCCGCTTGCCTGCGTCATAGAGGAATTCTATCGCGATTTTCTCGCGAACTTGCCGACTGGTGAATGAATCGACAAAGTTAAGTACTCCGCGGCCTGCGCGAAGGGCTTTTCCGTATCACCGCGGCACATTTCAACATACGCAGGCCATCCCCGATTAAGACGGCATTAAGCGCCATCGTCTATGCTCCCCTTGTCTTGGCAAAGAGCCGTAGCAAGCGGCGTTCGCCGGACGTCCTAGGGTGTCCAAAAGTGGAGGTAAAAATGAACAACCTTTTTTCTCGATTCGTTCGCGACGAGTCGGGCGCCACGGCCATCGAGTATGGCCTGATCGCCGCCCTCATCGCGGTCGTCATCATCACCGCGTTGCAGACTGTCGGTACGAACCTGACATCGACGTTTACGTCCGTGGCCAACAAACTCTGAGCGGCGGAACGAAGGCGCAAGGCGAACGGCCGCCGCCTGGCGGCCGTTCGCATATGAAAGGCGATCTGGGATGACTGCGGAACTCCTGGTCATCGCGGTCTTGCCGGCGCTGTTGGCGCTGGCGGCGGGCTGGGATTTGGCGAGCTACACCATTCCCAACTGGCTGCCGGCCGCCCTGGTCGCCGCCTTCGTCGCCTTTCTGGTTGCCGCCGGGATGACGCCGGGAATGGCGGGCTGGCATCTGCTGGCCGGAACGCTGGGCCTGGCGCTCGGCTTTACACTGTTCGCGCTCGGTTACATCGGAGGCGGCGACGCCAAGCTGTTCGCCGCCGTGGCGCTGTGGCTCGGTTTTGATCTCGATCTGATGAGCTACATGCTGATCGCGTCCGTTCTGGGCGGGGCGCTGACGCTCGCGCTGCTGGCGCTGCGCAAGCTGCCGTTGCCCGCGGCGCTGACCGGCCAGTCCTGGCTCGTCAGGCTGCATGACGAGCGGGCAGGAATTCCCTACGGCGCGGCGCTGGCGGCGGGAGCCTTCCTCATTCTTCCGCAGACGGAGGTTTTCCGTTTGGCGGCCGGCGTCTGAGGTGAACGGCAATTCATACAAGTCGCGACGTTTCAGCATCTTATTAAGCATTTTCTAAAGGGTTCCGTGCTCGGATCGGGACAAAGGAGCCGGCCCCATGGATACACGGCGTATCGTAGTCCTCCTGCTGGCGGCTGTAGCCGCAGGAGCAGCCGCTTTGCTGGTGCGCGCGATGATCGGAGGCGGCACCTCGAAAGCCGATGCGCGCCCCGAGCCGGCGCCCATCGCGATCAGCAACGTGCTGGTGGCGGCAAGCAACATTCAGCCGGGCCAGGCGCTCAGCGCGAATTTCGTGCGCTGGCAGAAATGGCCGAAGAACAGTGTCGATCCCGGATTCATTCAACAGTCGGGCGCGCTCTCACTCGATGCCGCGGTCGCCGGCACCGTGGCGCGCGCGCCGATCGTGGCGGGCGAACCGGTGACCTACAGCAAGATCGTCAGAAGCGGCGCCGGCGGATTCATGGCGGCGACGCTCGAGCCGGGCATGCGCGCCGTGTCGCTTCCGGTCACGGTCTCCGCCGTCGCGGGCGGCTTCATCCTCAGCAACGACCGCGTCGATATCGTCCTTACACAGACGGTCGGCGATAACCCGAAGCGCGCAATCTCGCGCATCGTGCTCTCCGATGTGCGCGTACTGGCGATCGACCAGACCACGTCGGGCAGCCAGAAACCGGTTTCCGACGCCAAAACCGCGACGCTCGAACTGTCGCCCGACCAGGTGAGGGTGCTGTCGCGCGCCCAAGCCAGCGGCGTGCTGTCCTTGGCGCTGCGCCCTCTGGGCGAGAGCGCCAACGCGCAAAGCGCATCGCAAACGGCCGCGGCTCACGGCGGCGAAGAATCCGACGGAGATCAAGTATCCATCATCCGCTACGGCATCATGCGTACGCAAAGCGGCGACGGGAGAAATTAGATGCGCAAAATCCTTCGCCCGCTAAGCCTCGCCGCGGCGCTGCTGTTCGCGCCGCCCGCCTTGGCCGCGCCGCACGCCGAACTAGACGGCACGGCGCAGGTGATCTCGGTCTCTACCCGCTCGGAAGGGCCGGTGCATCAACGTTTGACCTTGGGACTCAACAAGGCGGCGATCGTTGAGATCGATGCCGATGCGCGCGACGTGTTGGTGTCCAATCCCGACATCGTCGACGCCGTGGTGCGCACGCCGCGGCGCATCTTCCTGTTGGCGCAGAAGACGGGGCAGACCAACGCCTTCTTCTTCGACGGCGCCGGCCGCCAGCTTGTCTCGCTCGATATCCGCGTCGAGAAGGATACGACCGACCTCTCCCATCTCATCCATACCCAGTTTCCCGGTTCGGATGTGACGGTTTCGTCGTTGAACGACAATGTCGTGCTCACCGGGCGCATTTCCAGCCCCCTGGACGCCACGCGCGCCCAGGATCTTGCGGCGCGTTTCGCCGGCGATCCCGCCAAGGTCGTCAATATGTTGCAGGTTGCCGGCAGCGAACAGGTGATGCTGAAAGTGCGCATCGCCGAGGTACGCCGCCAGGTTGCCAAGCAGCTCGGCATCGATCTCGCCGGCGCCGCGTTGGTGGACGGCGTGCCGCTTGCCGCCGCGACGTCCAATCCTTACGGGCTGATGGGCCAGGCGTTGAGTGATCTTTCGGGCACGCAGATCGGTTCGGTCTGCGCCAGCGCCTTTAATCCAACCGGCAGCAACGATACGACGACGACCATCATCAACGGCGTGGCGAGCGTGGCCCAGACGATCACCAAGAACGTGCCGTGCACCAGCCCGAACAATCTGCAAGGCACGATGAAGGCGCTGGAGACGGTGGGCTTGGTGCACACACTGGCCGAGCCGAACCTCACCGCCGTCTCCGGCGAAACCGCGAAGTTCCTGGCCGGCGGCGAATTCCCGGTGCCGTCGGGCCGTGACAATCAAGGCAACATCTCGATCATCTTCAAGCAGTTCGGCGTCGGCCTCTCCTTCACGCCCGTGGTGCTGGGTTCGGGAAACATCTCGCTGCAACTGTCGACCGAAGTGAGCGAGTTGACCAACACCGGCGCTTTCACGCTGCAAGGCGGCACCACGACGTCGAACGGCGCAACCGTTACGGTTCAGGCTCAGACCATCCCCGCACTGTCGGTGCGCCGCGCCGAGACTACGGTCGAACTGCCCTCGGGCGGCAGCTTCGCAGTCGCCGGGTTGATGCAGCACACCACCAAGCAGCAGATCGACGCATTTCCCGGCCTCAAGGATATGCCGATTCTGGGCGCGCTGTTCAGAAGCCGCGACTTCCAGAACGACGAAACCGAGCTGGTCGTGATGGTGACGGCTTATCTCGTCACGCCGATCGCCGAAGCCAAGCTGGCCCAGCCCACCGATGGCTTCCTGACGCCCACCGATCCGGAAACCATCCTGCTTGGAAAGCTGAACGAGACCTATCCCCGCGGCAAGCCCGCACCCGCCCAGGCGCAAGGCCCGCTCGGATTCATCGTGCAATAGGAAGGCGCGAACATGAACAACATCCTGCGTTATGCCTCGGTTGCCGCCGTGCTCCTGGCGGGCAGCTGCACCGCGCCGATGAACGAGCTGACGCTGTCGAACGACGGCGCGATCAATCATCCGATCACGGTCGAGTCGCACTACAATTCCATCAAGCTGCCCTTCTCGGCCGCCGCCGCGGGCCTGCTGCCCGATGAGTCCGCGCGCTTCGAGGATTTTGTTGCGGACTATCTGGCACATGCCAGCGGTTCGATTTCGATCTCGCCGCCGGCCGGCGGCGACGCCCCCGCCGCGATCCGCTATTTCGCGGAACGTCTGGCCGATCTGGGCGTGCCGCGCTCACGCATCATGGTGGGCACGCATCAGGTCTCGGACGGCAGCGCTCAGGTCGAGATCGGTTACTTCGGTTACCTCGCTCAGGTCGATCCGTGCGGCGATTGGTCGAAGGATCTCGCCAACACGGCGGAGAACCAGACGTCGCCGAATTTCGGCTGCGCCACCCAGCACAACATCGCCGCGCAAGTGGCCGACCCGCGCGATCTGATCCAGCCGCGGAGCGCGAGCGCGGGCGACGCGACACGGCGCGCCACGATGTTGGGCAATTACGAAAAGGGCAAGGTGACCGCTGCCGACAAGAGCCCGGACCAGTCGGCCAAAGTATCTGACGTGAGCACCCAATAAGGACGCGCGCACCATGGACAAGACGCAGCAACAGGATCCCCGGCAGGCATTCGGCGCCGCGCCGCATGAGCGTCCGGTACCGCGCATTTCCATTCATGCGTTCTGCGAGTTCCCCGACACCGGCGCGGCCTTGCAGCGGGCCGCGGCCGACCGCCGTCTCGCCAAGGCCACTCTGACCGTCGAGCTCGGCGGTATCGCCGCGGCGATCGAGCATTTCTCGGGTCAGGTGACGCCCAATCTGTTGATCGTGGAGAGCAGGGTTGCCGGGCCTCAGGCCTTGCATGACCTCGATTCGCTGGCGGAGGTCTGCGATCCGACGACCAAAGTGGTCGTGATCGGCCGCGTCAACGACGTCGAACTTTATCGCGAATTGATGCGCCGGGGCGCTTCGGAATATCTGGTGGCGCCGGTCGATCCGCTTCATCTCATCGAAGTCATCGCCGGTCTTTACAGCGACCCCGAAGGCCAGCCGATCGGCCGCGTAATCGCCTTTGTCGGCGCACGCGGCGGGGTAGGTTCCTCCACGCTGAGCCATAATGTCGGCTGGTGCATCGCCGAAGAACAGCACATTTCCACCACGATCATCGATTTCGATCTGCCGTACGGCACGCTGGGGCTCGATTTCAACGACGAGGCGGGCCAAAGCGTCGCCGACGCCTTGACCGCGCCGGAACGGCTCGACGAAGTTCTGCTCGAGCGGCTCTTGATCCGGCGCGGCGAAAATCTATCGCTGTTCACCGCGCCCGCCACGCTGGAGCGCGAGTACGAGGCCGGCCCTGAGGCCTATGAAGCCGTGCTCGAAGCGGTCCGCCGCACGACTCCGTGCGTGATCGTCGACTTGCCGCATTCCTGGGAACCGTGGGTCAAGGCGACGCTGATCGGCGCCGACGACGTGGTGATTGTGGGCACGCCCGACCTCGCCTCGTTGCGCAACGCCAAGAACCTCATCGAAGTCCTGCGCCATGGCCGGCCCAACGACACCGCGCCCAAACTGGTGCTGAACAATGTAGGCCAGCCCAAGCGGCCCGAAATTCCGCTCAAGGATTTCGCCGAAACCCTCGGCGTGGAGCCGGCGCTGGTGGTCAGCTTCGATCCCTTCGTGTTCGGACAGGCGGCCAACAACGGGCAGATGCTGGGCGAGCTCGGACAAAAATCGACCACGCTCGACGGCGTGCGCCGCTTGGCCGGCGCGATCACCGGCCGCAAGCAGGCGGTCGAGAAGCCTCAAGCCTCGCTTTTCTCCCTATTGAAGGCAAAGAAAAGAGCTTAAGCGATGTTCGGAAAGCGTTCCGCGGTCGAGAGCAAGGCTAATCCGCCGATCGCGGAGGCACAGGCCACGCGTCCGCCGCCCAAACTCGACGCGCAGGCGACGCGCGATATCGCAGCGGCGTCCGCCGCCGCGGCGCGCCCGTTCGCCGCCGACAGCCGCTCGGACGAATATTACCAGATCAAGAGCACCATCTTCAGCGCCCTGATCGACACCATCGATCTGGCGCAGATGGCCCAGCTCGATCCGGATTCGGCGCGCGAGGAAATCCGCGACATCGTCAACGAAATCATCTCCATCAAGGCGGTGGTGATGTCGATCGCCGAGCAGGAGCACCTGTTGCAGGACATCTGCAACGACGTGCTCGGTTACGGCCCGCTCGAGCCGCTGCTGGCGCGCGACGACATCTCAGACATCATGGTCAACGGCGCGAGCCGGGTCTTCATCGAAGTCGCGGGCAAGGTGCAGCTCACCAACATCCGCTTCCGCGACAACGCCCAGCTGATGAACATCTGTCAGCGCATCGTGAGCCAGGTCGGCCGCCGGGTCGACGAATCCTCGCCGATCTGCGACGCGCGCCTGCTCGACGGCTCCCG
>Ga0265340_10001639_pt1 | contig 12859 bp, 13 predicted proteins | sample 4CB225metaG_FD_202082 | JGI IMG/M metagenome (GOLD analysis project Ga0265340, IMG submission 202082) | Rhizosphere microbial communities from Carex aquatilis grown in University of Washington, Seatle, WA, United States - 4-CB2-25 metaG | ecosystem: Host-associated > Plants > Roots >...
GAACCAAATCGTCGATACGATCTTTGACACGAAAACTTGCCAATCCACCCCGCCCATCGGGTTCGACTACGAGCTCCCAGCCCTCAACATCAACTCTACGATGAACATTTTTTTCCGTGGACCAGAATAATTTATATCCAATCCCGTTAAGCCGTTTCTGAAGACCGCTATCTTCAGGATAAGAAATGTTGACGACCTTATCCTGCACAGTTAGAGATAGCGGTGAAACGGCCTCGCCGGGTCGCAAAGTTGGTTGGATTTTGACGTTATTTCCTTGAATGAAAATTTGAACAAGAAGCGTGAGAAATCCATATGTGATTTCAGACCGAGAACGATGCGGATTGCTGGTGAAATGATGAATGTGATCTTTTCCTAGAATTAATGTGATCTTTTCCTAGAATTCCGGAGTAGCCGGAATCATTTGAAATCTGGATTTCTTCGTCATCAATGGCTTGGATAATCCAGTCGTCATCAATGCGGGATCGCTCTGCGCCAAACTCGTTCAGATAACAAACGTTCGGTACAAGCTGTACCCTGGTACCGACGTTGCGCTTGAGTTGCTGCAAGTTCATGAGACGCTCCATAGCGAGAATCTGTGGTCTGTAAAAAAACGCTGCGGGAGCCCCCAAGCTGTCAAGTGGGAACGTGAAAAGTGTCAGATGGCCTGTAAGCCGGGTTCTGTGCCTTCACCGAAGTGAAGCGATGACCATTCCTCTGGGATGACGATTGCTCGTCACCTCACGCGACCTACCCGGACGGCTATCCGGAAACGGATTACGTGCCGTCCCTATTTGGTCTTGCTCCCGGTGGGGCTTGCCCAGCCGCCTCTGTTGCCAGAGACGCGGTGCGCTCTTACCGCACCATTTCAACCTTGCCGCGGCTTTAGGCCGGTAGGCGGTGTCATTTCTGTGGCGCTATCCCTCAGGTCACCCTGGGCGGACGTTATCCGTCACCGTGTTTCCGTGGAGCCCGGACTTTCCTCGAAACATCTTGCGATGTCCCGCGGTCACCCGGCCATCTGACAAGCGCGTTATAACTGCGAAGCACGCGCTTATCAAACAATGCGTTTCAAATTGTGCGCGATTGGTTTCTCGAGTGTTTAACGTGTTTGCGGTCGCTGTGCGCTGTGCCCGGAACGCGGCGCAATCGGGCGGTTTATCTCTCTCGTATTCCCGCGAAGAAGGAGCAAACCGCATGGGACGCGATGGCAGATATTTCGAAGACCTCATCGTAGAAGACGACGGCGAGAGCGTCACCTTCGCCGAGCTTCCCCCATCCACCACCAAACGCTGGACGCCGAAACTGAAGGCGATGATCGTGTCCGCCGTGAACAGCGGATTGCTGTCGCTGGAGGATGCGTGCACGCGTTACGCGCTGTCCATCGACGAATTCGCCAGCTGGCAGAACGCCATAGAGCATTATGGCTTGTGCGGCCTGCGCCGCCGCGACATCCAGGAGCACCGGCACTAACGATCAAGCGAGCGCGCACTCTACGGCCGCCAACGCATGCAGCGCCGCCGTATCGTATAGTGGCACGGACGCATGTTCCGGCTTCAACAGTATGGGAAATTCGGTGCAGCCCAGGATCACGGCTTGTGCGCCGCGCGCCACAAGTTTCTCGATGATCGCCGCGCAGACGCCCCGCGACGCATCGTTGAAATTGCCACGGCAGAGTTCGTCCAGAATGATGCGGTGAAGCGTGTCGCGATCGGACTTTTCCGGCACCAGCACCTCGATGCCGAACTTCTTCGCAAGCCGGTCTGAGACGATGCGGCCGTCCTCCATTGTATGCACTGAGCCGATTAGGCCGACGCGCGAAAACCCGTCGCGCTTGATCTTCTCGCCAAGCGGATCGGCGATGTGGAGCAGCGGCACACCAGCGGCCTTCTCCACCTCGTCCGACATGCGGTGCATGGTGTTGCAGCAGATCATCACGAAATCGCTGCCGGATTTTGAGAGCATCGCGCCGACATCTACCATTCTGCGCGTGGCTTCGTCCCACCGGCCTGCGTTTTGAAGCTCCGCGATCTCGCCGAAATCGAAGGAATACATCAACGCCTTCGCCGAATGGACGCCGCCAAGACGCTTCTGCACTTCGCGATTGATCAACTGGTAATACACAGCGGAGCTTTCCCAACTCATGCCGCCCAGCATGCCAATGGTTTTCACAGCGCCTCTCCCTCTGCCTTCGGCAAGACTAAAGCGCGCGCGAGCGAGGATGCTGTCGCGCCATTCGCATAGCGGATGTGCACTCTTCAGGCGGAAGCGGTTTGCACGAGGAGCGCTGCGAGGAGCGCCGCACATTCAGCATCCCAAACACCGTCGAGTTTCGATGGGCGGAAATGGCGCTGAAAAGCGGTGATCACTTTTTCGAGCGGCACTTCGACTTCTGGCGGAACGCCGTAGCCGTAGTGAGCAAGTGACATAGCGCTGTGCTCCCCCTCACCCTGCCCTCTCCCCCTAGCGGGGAGAGGGTTCTTAGCGGGCCACAAGCCGATGCCATTCTCTGCTAGCTGTTGCCACGGAAACAGTTCACCCGGATCTTCTTTGCGCGCGGGCGCGACGTCGCTGTGTGCGACGACACCCGAGGGCGTGATCGGATGACGCGAAAGAATGCCTTTGCACAATCCGATCACCGCTTCGATCTGCGGTTCGGCGAAGGGGATGTATCCGAACTCATGCCCCGGATTGACGATCTCGATTCCGATGGAGCGCGCATTCACATTGCGCTCGTCTGCCCAATAGGAAACACCCGCATGCCAGGCACGCAATTCTTCCGGCACGTGGCGATAGATGCGCCCGTCGCGATCCACGGTGTAATGCGCCGAAACTTTAGCGACCGGATCGGTGAGGCGCGCGAGCGCCTCTTCCGCCGTCTTCATGCCAGTGTAATGCAGAACCAGAATGTCGATGGGAGAACCGCCGCGGTCGTCGCGATTGGGCGACGGACATTCGACAAAGCGCAGCGGCATACTCAAATCCTAGACGTGCCAACGTTAAACGTGGTCATGCCCGCCGACGCGGCCGGGCCGCCAATAACCTTCCGAGGCAATGCGGTCGCGCGGGATGCCGCGTTCGATCAAACGGTGACGGATCGCGCGCACATTGCTCGTCTCGCCGATAACATAGGCGAAACCGTAGCCTTGCGGAAACACAAACTCTTCGATGGCGTCGTAGAGCAGCGGGCTGGGACCAGGTGTAGCGCCATTGCGGAAGACCCAGCTCACCTGCAGCGAGCCCCGCGGAGGGATGATATCCGCCTCGCTGTCCACTTCGATGAAAGCGAACGCCTTTGCGCCAAACGGCAGGCTTTCCAGCATCGCGAAGATGCCGGGAATGCAGGATTCGTCGCCGCAGAAGAAATGCCAGTCGGCTGGACGAAGATAAGTGTGACCGCGCGGGCCAACGGCCGTCACGTCGTCGCCGGCGCGAAGCGAGTCCAGCCACGGCCCGCTGGCGCCTTCGCCATGCAATACGAAGTCGATGGTGAGCGTGCGGCGCTCCGCATCGTGATCGCGGATGGTGTAATGCCGGCGCGCGATGCCGCTGTCCGTCGGTATTTCCAGAACCACATCCTGCCCGCGCGTCCACATCAGCTCGTCGAGATCGGGTCCGGAAAATTCTACCCGCGTCATATGCGGCGCGATGCGGTTCTTGGAGAGCACGCGTAGCGGCCATGCCCGGCGTCCTTTGCGGGCAAGAAAATTCTTCGCCGTGTCGAGAAGACCAGCACTTTGTTCCTGTCTGTCCATAGTCGTTTCTTTCATACGAAGATTTTATAGGCGACGGTTTCGCCGTCCGGGCGCTTCAGCGAAAACTCCGCGCCCTTCTCATGCTCGTCGACCAGCGCCTCAAACAGGCGCAGCGCATTGCGGATGACTTCGGCGTAGCTCGCCGCTTCGGTTTTCTCTTTCAGGCGCGTGAGGCGGTCCATCGCCTGTGGCGGCATTTCCAGCTGTACGCGCGTGGTGGTGCGGCCGCCGACTTCATCGGCGCCGGCATCCATCGCTTGCGCAGCCGCGCGCATCGCCTCGGCGGCGACGTTCTTGTAGTAGCGGCGGTGACCTCTCATGGCGTTCCCTGTGCGGGCGGAGATGGCGGTGCCTGCGGACCACGCGATGGTTTCAGATCCAGATCGTAATCGCGATGGCGGCGCTCCCACTCGTGATGGCGATGCGCGAAATAGAGAAACGCGAGGATCGCCAGACCCAGGAAGACGAAGGGCGATTTGAAGATCGCGGCCACGATCGAGATCAGCACGGCCACGATGATGATGGGGATCAAAAGCCCGAAGAACGGTATGAGGAAAAACGGAAAGTGGCGGCCGCGCATGCGATAGCCGTAATAGCCGCGGCGGTAGTCGTCTTCGTCGCGATAGTCGCCGCCGAAATTCTCGCGGGCCGCGGCGCGGATTTTTTCCTTGAAGGCGTGTTTGCGCGCGCGCCATTCGTCGCGCTGGCGGCGTCTTTCTTCTTTAAAGGCGCGATAGGCGTCGCGGCGGCGCTTCCATTCCTCAAATTCCGCGCGATCCGCGTCGGGATTGGTGGATTGGTTCGCGTCTGCGCCTTGACCGGCGGCGCCTAAGTTCCCACGTCCATCATCGACGGGGAAATCGTCGCCCACGCCGACACCGAATTTGCTCATCGGATTCCTCCCTCATTCTCTCCTATGAGTATTTGATGACTCTTTGAGGGGAGTCAAGAGGTGTCATCATATTTTGATGATCGATATTAAGTCATTGTATTCTCATCATTCCTCGGCCCACCCATAACCATGAAGGTCGCCATGTCCCAGGCGTTGCGCATGCCGACCATGAGAAGAACAATCAGCGCGCCCGCGATCAAATCGAGGCACAGCGCGGAGGACGACAGCGCGCAGACCGCGGCCGCTGCCAGCACGGCGTAACAGGTGACTGGCAACAGGCCATAGAACAGCCAATCGTCAATACCGAGCGTGAGCGGCCAGATGCGCGCCAGCACCACGATGCCGTAGATCGCGCCTGCAATGGCGCCGGCACCCAGGAAGATCGCCAGCATCGGCGCGCTCAACGCCGGCACGCACAGAAGCGCGGAGACCACGACCACGCTTCCCAGGTGCACCGCCGTGGGCGTGATGAAGCCGCGCATGCCCAGCACGCGCTTTTCCATATTGCCCGCGAGCGTCGCCACCACGAAAGTCGCGCCCACGATGGCGCCGGACGCGGTGCCGATCATCACATAGAAATCGCGCCAGCTTTCGAGTGCGAGCGTCATGACGTCCCCCGTTTGCACACAGCGAGTATAGCCGCGCTGCTATTGGTTCGGTATCGAAACCGGATCGCAATCGCGCCGGCCTTCGATGCGGCAATTCTCCATCTGCTGATTGGCGTTGTATTCGTGGATCAGAAACCACGCGATGGCGAGCAGAACGAACACCGCGATCGCGACGGCGACATTGTGCGTTCCGCGCTCGTCGTCGTGATCCGGTTCGCTCATCAGCTCCCCTTCACGAACCCGCGCTCGGCCAGGACCTGCTCATAGGCCCCATTGATGGTGGCGAGTTTGTCCGTGGCCAGTCTGACAAACTCCTCCGGCACGCCGCGGCCGATGAGACTGTCCGGATGGTTCTCCTTCACCAGCAGCCGATAGGTGCGGCGGATTTCATCCTCGTTCGCTTCATAACCGATGCCGAGGATCACATAGGGATCGGCGGCGTCGGGAAAATGTGTGGCGCGGATGCGGCGATAGACATTCGGCGCGAAGCCGAAAATCTCCGCCACGCGCTCCAGAAATTTCGCTTCGCCGGGATGAAAGATGCCGTCAGCCTTCGCGATCTCGAACAAGCCGTCCATCACGTCTTCGAGCACGCCGGGCGATGTGCGGAACATGCGCGCGATCTGTGTGGCGTAGGATTCGTAACCGGCAGTGTCGCGGCGCGCGAGATTGAAGATGCGCTGGACATTCGCCATCTCCGATTGCGGCACGCGGAACACGCGCGTGAACGCTTCTTCCTCGTCAGGCGTCACCAGCCCGTCGGCCATCGCGAGTTTGGCGCCGAGTGCGATGATGGCGATGGTGAACGCGACTCCGGGTTCTTCCGGGCGCTCCACCATGAAGCCGGAGCGGTCGAACAGCACATGGCCCGCGAACGCGCCAGCGAGCGCGCCGAAAGGCCCACCGGCGATGAACCCCGCCGCCGCGCCGCCAAGTTTTCCCCAGATGGACATGCGCGAAGGCAATAAGCCAATCTCGGCGGAATTGCGACGGACAAAGATGACTCAGTGGAAATTCTTCATCGATCGCGGCGGCACGTTCACCGATGTCATTGCCGAATCGCCGGACGGAACAGTCGATGCGTTCAAGTTGCTTTCGCAAAGCCCGCATTATGACGACGCGGTGCTGGAATGTATCCGCCGTTGTTTGGGCATCGCGCGCAACGACCCGATTCCGGCGGGACGGATCGCCGAACTGCGCATGGGCACGACAGTCGCGACCAACGCGCTGCTGACACGCACCGGCGAGCGCACATTGCTGGTGACGACGCGCGGCATGCGCGATCAGCTTCGTATCGGCTATCAGAACCGGCCCAAGCTGTTCACACTCAAGATCGAATTGCCCGACATGCTCTACGAGCGGGTTGTCGAAGCTGATGAACGCGTTGCGGCCAACGGCGAAGTTCTCACGCCACTAGACGAAGATGCGTTGCGCGCGGAGCTGATGCAGGCGCGCGCAGACGGAATCGCGGCGTGTGCAATCCTCTTCATGCATGGCTATCGCTATCCCGAGCCGGAGAAACGCGCGGCGGAAATCGCGCGCGAGTGTGGCTTCACGCAAATTTCGACCAGCCATGAAACCGTTGCGTTGCCGAAATTTGTGTCGCGCGGCGATACCACGGTCGCAGACGCGTATCTGTCGCCCGTGTTGCTGCGCTACGCGAACAAGATCTCCAGCGCGCTCGAGGGCACGCACATCTCCTTCATGGCGTCGAATGGCGGATTGACGGTGCCAGAGCTTTTCCGCGGCAAGGATGCGATCGTGTCCGGTCCCGCCGGTGGCGTGGTCGGTATGGCGGAGACGGCGCGCGAAGCGGGCTTGAGCCATGTCATCGGCTTCGACATGGGCGGCACTTCGACCGACGTGTCGCGTTTCGACGGGCGTTACGAACGCATCTACGAAACCGAAATCGCCGGCGTGCGGCTGCGCGCTCCGATGATGGCGATTAACACCGTCGCGGCCGGTGGCGGATCGATCCTGCACTATGACGGCGCACGCTTTCGCGTTGGGCCCGACAGCGCGGGCGCCGATCCGGGGCCGCTCGGCTATCGCCGCGGTGGGCCGCTGACCGTCACCGATGCGAACGTTCTCGTCGGCAAGCTGAAACCGAGTTTCCTGCCGCCGATCTTCGGACCGAATGGCGATCAACCGCTCGATGAAAACGGCGTGCGCGTCGCGTTCGAAAAGCTGGCGCGAGATATCGGCGACGGACGCACAGCCGAAGATGTTGCCGATGGCTTCATCCGCATCGCGGTCGAGAACATGGCGAATGCGATCCGCCGCATCTCGGTTGCGAAAGGCTACGACCCACGAGATTACGCGCTCAACTGTTTCGGCGGCGCAGGCGGACAGCACGCCTGCCTCGTTGCCGAAGCGCTCGGCATGACAAAGGTGTTCGTGCATCCGTATGCCGGCGTTCTCTCAGCCTACGGCATGAAGCTCGCGACCTTCCGCACGCTGAAACAGCGCGCGCTGGGAATTGGGCTTACCGAATCCAATCTCTCAAAGATCAATGAGGCGGGTGAGGTACTTGCACGCGAAGCAACTCATGAACTCGCCGAGCAAGGCGCACACGGCATCACTACCGCAATCTCGGTGCACCTTCGTTACGAAGGCAGCGACACAACACTGGGCGTGGCTCTCGCCTCTATCGATGACATGAAGCGCGAATTCGCGGAGCGACACGCGCGTCTCTATGGCTTCGGTTATGAAGGCCGCGCGCTGATCGCGGAATCGATCGAAGCGGAAGCGGAAAGCGCACGCGAAGGAGAGCATCGCACAACGACCTTCACCAGACGCGAACCCATCGGCCCCAATCAGGAGAGCAAACCCGAGTCGTTCTATTCGCGTGGCCGCCGGCATACGCCGCGCATTCTTCTAACCGATAGCTTGCAGCACGGTACGCGCCTGACCGGCCCGCTCATTCTCTACGATCAGTATCAGACGCTGATCGTGGAGGACGGCTGGAACGCCGAGATCACCGATACCGGCGCGGTTCTTCTCACGCGCGAGAACGCTACAACACATACGCTGACCGCAACCACCGCGGTCGATCCGGTGTCGTTGGAAGTCTTCGCCAATCTCTTCATGGCGATCGCCGAAGAGATGGGCGCAACGCTGCAAAATACCGCCTCGAGCGTGAACATCAAAGAGCGACTCGATTTCTCCTGCGCGATCTTCGATGCCGAGGGCGGGCTCGTCGCCAACGCGCCGCACATGCCGGTGCATCTGGGATCGATGGGCGATTGCGTTACAGCCTTGATGAAGAAACATCCGGACATGCGCGACGGCGACATGTTCGCGACCAACGCGCCTTACGATGGCGGCACACACTTGCCGGACATCACTGTGGTCGCGCCGGTGTTTGTGGATGGCGAGCGCCGCTTCTTCATCGCCGCGCGCGGTCATCATGCCGATATCGGCGGTATCACCCCTGGCTCCATGCCCCCCTTCTCGCACGACATCGCCGAAGAAGGCGTGTTGTTCAACGGCATCCGCATGGTGCGCGAGGGCCACTTTGAAGAAGATGCGGTCCGCACGGTTCTTGGCTCAACCGCGCATCCCGCGCGCAATCCAGAACAGAACATTGCCGATTTGAAAGCGCAAAGCGCATCTTGCGCGCGCGGCATCTCGGAATTGCGCCGCGTCTGCACGCACTATGGCGCCGATGTCGTCACCGCTTACATGCGGCATGTGCAGGACAACGCCGAAGAAAGCGTGCGCAAGGTCATCGGCGCGCTGAAAGACGGCGAATTCGCCATGCCGATGGATGGCGGCATGAACATCAAAGTGAAGATCACGGTGGATCGCGCGGCGCGATCGGCGCGCGTCGATTTCACTGGCACCAGCGTACAGCAGCCGAACAATTTCAACGCGCCGGGCTCGGTGACGAAGGCGGCGGTTCTCTATGTTTTCCGCTGCCTCGTCGATGGCGACATTCCAATGAACGCGGGATGTCTGAAGCCGCTGGAGATCGTCGTGCCGCGCGGATCGCTGCTCAATCCCAATCCGCCGGCGGCGGTTGCGGCCGGCAATGTCGAGACGAGTCAGGCGGTGTGCGACGCGCTGTTCGGATGCCTCGGTGTGCTGGCGGCCTCGCAAGGCACGATGAACAATCTCACCTTCGGCAATGAACGACACCAATATTATGAAACGATTTGCGGCGGCGCAGGCGCGGGTGCGAGTTTCGATGGGCAATCGGCGGTGCAAACGCACATGACGAACTCGCGCCTGACCGATCCCGAAATTCTGGAATCGCGTTATCCCGTGCTCTTGGAAGAATTTCGGATTCGAGAAGGTTCCGGGCGCGCGGGAAAGCATCATGGCGGCGATGGCGTCGTGCGCCGCATCCGTTTCAATGAAGCGATGAATGCCGCGATCCTGTCGACGCGGCGCGAGACATCGCCGTTCGGATTGGACGGCGGCGGCGATGCAGCGCGCGGCACCACGACGATCATTCGCAAGAATGGCGCGCGTGAAATCCTGCACGGTCAGGACGAACGCAATGTCTCGCCCGGAGATTGCATCGAGATCGCAACACCCGGCGGCGGCGGATTTGGCAAATCATAGGAGACAGACATGACCACCATTCTCATCACCGGTACCAATCGCGGCATCGGGCTCGAATTCGTGAAGCAATATGCCGCCGACGGTGCGGACATCATCGCTTGCTGCCGCGAGCCGGATAAGGCCACCGCGCTAAAAGCCGTCAAAGGCAACGTGCGCGTTATGGCGCTCGATGTCGGCGATCAATCTTCCGTTGTGGCGTTGAAGCAAGATCTGAAGGATCAGCCGATCGATATCTTGGTCAACAATGCCGGTGTGAGCAGCCCGCGCGGCGCGCTCGATGTGGATGCGTGGCTGAATGTCTTTCGCATCAACAGCATCGCGCCCTACATGGTGGCCGACGCGCTGAAGCCCAATCTCGTGAAGGGCAAGGACAAAAAACTCGCCACCATCACCAGCCAGCTCGGCTCGATCGCGAATAACACCGGCGGCTTTCAGCCTTACAGCGCGACGAAAGCGGCGGTGAACTCGCTGATGCACAGCCTCGCGAAGAATTGGGCAAGCGATGGCATTTCGGTCGGCATCTTCCATCCCGGCTGGGTACAGACCGACATGGGGGGATCGGGTGCGCCTGTCACCCCACAGCAGAGTGTCACCGGCCTTCGCGCGCGCATCGCGGAGTTGAACGCCAAGAACAGCGGCACCTATCGCGATTTCCAGAACAAGGAATTGCCGTGGTGACTAATGCGCCATCACGAACTGGGTGATGTCTTCCCGCAATGACGTGCGATGACGAAATCCTCGCGCGAGCGAGGCGATGATGTCGATGTGGCCGATCCCGTCATATTGAATGACGCGGACTTCGTTGCCGAAACTTTCCAGCTTCGCGGCCATGCGCACGGAATTCCTCGGCCGCACCGTGTCGTCGTTCTTGCCCGTGATCAGCAACGTCGGCGCGCGCTTTCCGTCCACGAAGTTGATCGGCTGGGTTTCGACGACATTGTCGCCGCCGAAGAGCGCAATCAGCGCGTGATCTTTCAGCGGCAGGAAATCATACGGACCGGAAATGCCGATCACGCCGCGAATGCGCGCCGGATCGACGCCGATCGCGTTCAGATAAGAGAAGTCGTTCGCCAGCAGCGTCACGATGTGGGCACCGGCCGAATGTCCGGAGAGAAATGTTCGCGAAGGATCGCCGCCATATTTAGCGACTTCATCCAAAAGAAAACGGAACGCCAGCGCGCCGTCTTTCACGAAAGCTGGGAATGAGACTTCCGGATAGAGCCCGTAGTCGACAACCACCGTGACGATACCCTTGCTCGCGAAGGCTTCGCCCAGAAAGGGGTACATATTCTTGTCACCCGTCTGCCAGCTACCACCATAGAAAAAGAGAAGCACGGGCGCGGGTGCCTTGAGATCGCGCGGCATATAGATGTCGAGTTTTTGGCGCGGGTCCGGCCCATACGCGACATCGCGCGCCACGCGATAATTGCGTCTGGGCACAAGCACTGTGTTGAGGAACAACACTGGCCAGTAGCCGCGCGTGAAGAACGTGCGGATGTGTGCGAAGGTCGTGGAAATCGCGTTGGGCATGGCGAATGTGTTACGACAGCGGGCGGGTGGTGGCCCACTCTGTCTGTCACGTCCAGTCCGACAGGCGCCCCGTTGCCTTGGCGCGGCCCTTCCGCTAAAAGCCTCGCCTTTCCGGGCATAAAGTGGCCGCCGGGTCCAGAGAAGTCTCTGGAAAATCAAGGACTTATGACGATGCGTCAGGTACAGGAATTGAAGGCCGAGACACGTTCCGGCGCGGGCAAGGGTCCGTCCTTCCAGACGCGCAGCAAGGGCTTCGTCCCGGCCGTGCTCTATGGCGGCAAGAATGCCCCCGAAAATGTCTCCGTCGGCGCGCATGAGCTTTCGCGTCACGTCGAGACCGGTACCTTCCTCACGACGCTCTTCATGCTCGACATCAACGGCAAGAAGCAACGCGTGATTCCACGCGCCGTGCAGGTCGATCCGGTGACGGACCGTCCGATCCATGTCGACTTCATGCGGCTCGAACAGGGCGCGAAAGTGAAGCTCGAAATTCCGATGCGCTTCAAGAACCACGCGGAATCGCCGGGCCTGAAAAAGGGCGGCGTGCTTAATATCATTCGCCACGAGATCCTGATGCTCTGCCCGGCCGACAGCATTCCGGATTATATCGAAGCCGATCTCACTGGGCTCGACATCCACGGCACCATCCATCTTTCCAACGTGACGCTGCCCGAAGGCGTGAAGCCGCTCATCCGTGAGCGCGACTTCACCATCGCCTCGATCGTGGCGCCGACCAGCATCATCGAAGAGCAGCGCGCGGCAGCGGCAGCGGCAGCAGCGGCTGCTTCGGCCCCGGTGGTGGAAGAAACTGCGGTGCCTGCGGAAGGCGCGGCGCCCGCGGTCGGTGCCGCACCGGCAGCCGGTGCGGCGGCTGCGGCTCCTGCGGCCGGTGCAAAGGCCGCGCCCAAGAAGTAAACTTCGTGGCGCCGCGTTCGCGGCGCACCTCAGGGTGACGCAATTAGGAGATGCCGTCATGCTGAGGCGCGTTGCGAAGCAACGCCTCGAAGCACGATGAACAGCCAATGATCGACACACCGCTTCTCATCGCCGGGCTTGGCAATCCCGGCGCGGAATACGCGCGCAACCGTCACAACGCCGGTTACATGGCGTTGGACACGATCCACGAGTCTTACGAATTCGGACCCTGGCGCGCGCGCTTTCAGGGCGTGATCAGCGAAGGCATGCTGAACAAACGCAAGGTCTATCTGCTCAAGCCGCAGACCTACATGAACCTCAGCGGCCAGAGCGTCGGTGCGGCGATGCGGTTCTTCAAGCTGGCGGTGAGCGCGGTTGTCGTCATGCACGACGAACTCGATTTGCCGGCCGGCAAACTGAAAGTGAAAACCGGCGGCGGCGACGCCGGCAACAATGGCGCGAAGTCCGTTACCGCTTCTATCGGCAGCGACTATCGCCGCGTGCGCATCGGCATCGGTCATCCGGGCGGGCGCGAGCGCGTGACCGGTCATGTGCTCGGCAACTTCACCAAGGCGGACGAGAAAGAATGGCTG
>Ga0265340_10001641_pt1 | contig 12841 bp, 12 predicted proteins | sample 4CB225metaG_FD_202082 | JGI IMG/M metagenome (GOLD analysis project Ga0265340, IMG submission 202082) | Rhizosphere microbial communities from Carex aquatilis grown in University of Washington, Seatle, WA, United States - 4-CB2-25 metaG | ecosystem: Host-associated > Plants > Roots >...
GAGCTCCGCCCTCCGAAAAAATCACCGCAATTCCGGCGGCTTCAATTGGTCCATGTCGTCGAACACCTGGTTTTCGCCGGCCATACCCCAGATGAACTTGTAATTGCCCGTGCCGCAGCCGCAGTGGATGGACCAGTTTGGCGACAACGCCACTTCCTCGTTGTGCAAAAACAAATGCCGCGTTTGCTGCGGTTCGCCCAGAAAATGCGCCAGCACGTTATCGCCGAGATCGAAGTAGAAATAAATCTCTGTGCGCCGCCAGTGCGTGTGCGGCGGGAACGAATTCCACACGCTGCCTTCCTCCAGCGCGGTGAAGCCCATCACGAGCTGGCAGCTTTTGATGCCGCCGGGGTGGATGTATTTGTAAATCGTCCGTTTATTGGCCGCCGCCGGCGAACCCAGCGGCACCGGCGATGCGTCCTTCGGCTTCATCGTCGCGGTAGGATGGACCGCGTGCGCCGGACAGCTCAGGAAATAAAACTTCGCCGGTTTCTTTTTGTCCTTGCTCTCGAATGTGACCGATTTGGTGCCCATCGGCAGATAAATGCAATCCAGCCGGTCGAGTGAAAATGTTTTGCCGTCCGCGTGAATCGCGCCGGCGCCGCCAACGTTGATGGCGCCGAACTCGCGGCGTTCGAGGAAAAACGCGCGTCCGGTTTCCTTGTGATTCGGCAGTTCCACCGGCTTGGCCGGCATGACCCCGCCGACCACGAGCCGGTCGAGGTCGGTGAACGTGCCGGTCAACTGGTCAGGTTTGAAAAGGTTGGTGATGTGAAACGTGTCCCGCAATTCCTGTGTGGTCAGGCGCTGGACGTCCTGCGAACGCGGCATCCGGCGGATGGAGTTTTCGAACATGGGAACAGCATCTCAAAAAAGGAACCGGACGACAAGAATTTGCATCAGGCCAATCCCGGCGCGCGAAGTTTCAAGGGGACGGCGGACGTTTTTCTTGTCCCTCGCCCATCGGATGGGAGAGGGTGGCCGCAGGTCGGGTGAGGGAATGGGCTTGCCCGGGATGTGGACGGTCATTGAATCTAACTTTTCCTTCAGATTTTATCGGCCTCGTATAATCCGGCAATGGATGCGGCGCGCGTGCCTGCAATTCATTGTAAATTGTATCGCGGATGCTTTGCGCATTGCGGCGCAAATGCGAATTCCAGAATCGCAATGTCTTGATGCCGCGTGATTGCAAGAACTTTTCCCGCCCTGCGTCGTGTTTCCGCTGGTCGGGAAAACCATGCTGGCTGCCGTCCAGTTCAACATTCAGTTTCGCCTCCTCGCAAAAGAAATCAAGATAGTAAATGCCGATGGGATGCTGGCGGCGGAACTTATAGCCGGTGAAACGCCGGTTGCGCAGCCAGCTCCAGACCAGTTTTTCCGCCCATGTTTCCTTTTTGCGAAGCTGCCGGGCGCGTTCGATGTCGGCCATGACGGGAATTTAAGTTACGATGGGAAAACTGAAAAGTTTGATTTGACGCTCGCCCTCACCTAAATCCTCTCCCCCGGGGAGAGGACTTTGGAGTGTTCACACCCGCAAAATTTCGACCGGCTGGCCCCAGGATTAATTCCGCCCTGCTGTCCCCAACAATGGTGACATGCAGGATTGCGGATTTGGGGTATTCTATCACCAGTAGTTGGCGCGGTTCTCAAGTGTTTTAGTGTGTAAGAAAAGGCCGGACCCGGTGTCCGGCCTTTGTCTTTTTAATCCACCCACGCGCCGCGGAACGGCCCGTCACACCTTCCAGATCATGTCCGCGACGGTTTTGCCCGCCGGAATGAACGGAATGACGTGAGTGCTGTAGGGCGTCACCACGTCGAGCACATACGTTTCCTTCGCGTCGAGCATCCGCTGGAGGGCGGCGCGCAAATCCTTTTTGAACATCACGCGCTCGCATTTCACGCCGAACGAATTGCAGACGCGGACATAGTCGGGATAAATCTCGGGGCGATGTTCCGGGTCGCCGAGATAGGTGTGGCCGCGGTTGCCGGCGTAGAAGTTGTCCTCCCACTGCACCACCATGCCGAGATGCTGGTTGTTCAGGATGATGGCCTTCACCGCGATTTTTTCGACATGGGCGGTGGCGAGCTCCTGGATGTTCATCAGGAACGAACCGTCGCCGTCAATATCAATCACTTCCTTGTCCGGATGCGCGATCTTGATGCCGAGCGACGCCGGGAAGCCGAAGCCCATCGAGCCGAGACCGCCGCTGGTGATGAACTGGCGCGGGCGCGAGTATTTATACCACTGGCCGGCCCACATCTGGTGCTGGCCCACGCCGGTGGTGATGATGGCGTCGCCTTTGGTCAATTCATAAAGCGCCTCGACCACCATCTGTTGCAAAATGACCTGGCTTTCTTGTCCCTGCATGTGGTCTTTCATGTGGTCGCTGCCGGCGATTTCGGGCGTGATGCGATAGGCGAACGGCCCCTTCTTCTTCCATTCCTCAATCTGCGCGAGCCACGCGGTGTGCTTCTTGGCGATCGGGCGCTTGGCCAGCATCGCATTGAGCCGCGTGAGCGCGTCCTTGATGTCGCCGACCACCGGAAGGTGCGCCTTCCGGTTCTTGTTCAACTCGGAGGCGTCCACGTCAATGTGAACAATCGTGCCGGTCTTGCAAAACTCCTCGAACTTTCCGGTCACGCGGTCGTCAAAGCGCACGCCGAATGCGAGCAGCAAATCCGCGCCGTCCTTGATTTTCACCATCGGGTCGTTGAAGCTTTTGCGGAGTTCGTATTCGCCGTTGACGGCCCAGTTCGCGAAGGCCGCGCCGTGCATGCCCAGCCAGCGCAACGATAGCGGGTGCGTTTCCGGGAAACCACCGATGCCCATGAGCGTGGTCGTCACGGGAATGTTCGCGGCCTCGGCGAACTTTTTGAGTTCCGCCGCCGCGTCGCTGGAAATGATTCCGCCGCCGCAATAAATCACCGGGCGCTCGGCCTTTTCGATGAGGCCGATGATTTCGTGCAACGCCACTTCATCGGCGCGCAAGTCGGGCTGCGTGTAACCGGGCAGGCCTTTTTTGATCTCGGCGAGGGTCGGCCACACCGGCTGGGTCCGGGCCTGCTGCACGTTCTTGGGCACGTCAATGACCACCGGGCCGGGCCGCCCGCTCTGGGCGATGTAGAACGCCTCCTTCACGATGCGCGGGATGTCGTTTACGTCCGTGACCAGGTAGCTGTGCTTCACAATGGGCAGCGTGACGCCGATGATGTCGGTTTCCTGAAAGGCGCCGCGCCCGATCATGTTGGTGGTGACCTGGCCGGTGATGGCGATGAGCGGGCAGGAATCGAGATAGGCATCGGCGACGGCGGTGACGAGGTTGGTGGCGCCGGGGCCGCTGGTGCTCATGCACACGCCGGCCTTGCCGGTGGCGCGGGCGTAGCCTTCCGCCGCGAAACTGCCGCCCTGTTCGTGGCGCGGCAGGATGGTGCGGATTTTGGATTTGGTGAGCGACTGGTGGATTTCCATGCTGGCGCCGCCGGGATAGGCAAAAATCAGTTCGACCCCTTCGCGTTCGAGGGCTTGGACGAGGATGTCGCATCCGGCCATGGCCGGGCCGACCTCGGCGCGCGCGGCGGAGGTGGTGGATTTCTTTTCTCGTCGCGCCGAAGCCGTTTTTGCGGCGGAGGCGGATCCAGCGGTTTCAGTTGTCTTGCTCATAGGTTTGGGCGATTAAGAGTAAGATGACGATCACGATCAAGAGCCGGGCCGAAGCGGCGGCATTCTCTTAATCATAATCTTTTTCTTTATCTTAATCATGGTTTTCTCGGTTGTGGCTGGTTGGCGCGGATTAAACAAAAACCCACGGCCGTTGCCAGCCGTGGGTTTTTGTCGAAATTCAACTTAACAACGACAAGCGCCCACGGCGTCAGTAACGACGACGACCGCCAGAGCGACTGCTTGTTCGATGTTCTTCAGCATTGCGCAGATAATTTAACATGTGGCCGGTGGCGGTCAAGCCCTGTTTTTGGCCAATTTCAGGCCGTTTTTTGCTCCACCGCGGCTCTGATTTTTGCAGGAGTCGAGGTGACGAGACTCTAATCAAGGACTCCTTTGGTAGGGCGCGTCACTCCGTGCGCGCCGTTTTTGTTGCGTGCAAGCGGCGGGCGCAGAGGATCCGCCTACCAAAGCGCCATAGGCGCGGCATATTTGTAGAACCGCAATCCAAACAGAATTCAAGCGCCGTCGGTGCGGCATATTCGGATGATGTCGCTCCTGAACGGAGCTTTGTTTGTTTTTGAATCGCCAAACTCCTGCCGGATAAACCACAAAATACACGAAACACACAAAATGTCGGAGGGCCGAGTTCCACGAGTCCCCAATCTGCCTATCCGCAAATATTTTGTGTCGTTCGTAATACAATGACGCAAGTTCACGCATTTTCGGCAAAGATTTGGAGTGCGGTGGCAGAGCGTAGCGGCGACACCGCTTTTCGCACGTCCGTCAGCTCCCGAAAGCGGCGTGGCGCTACGCTTCCCGCCGCAGTCCAAAAATTGTGGTTGCGGCGCAAGCCGCGTCAGGTATTTCGTGGTTGAAAAATCAATAAACGAGGACGAGCACCGCCGCGTCTTGTGCCGACTTCACCACGTCTGAAAATTTCTCATCTGCTGTGTTTGGCGCTATGAGCTTGGCCGAAACGTCCGGCACCGATTCCAGGAAGCCCAACAGAAAACTGCTCTTGACCGCGTAATTGACGTTCTCCGGCAACGACCCGCTCGCCGCCAGCGCCGCCGACGCATTCAGCTTGGCCGACACGATGCCGATAACGTTGCCCCGTTCATCCACCAGCGCCCCGCCCGAATTGCCCGGCTGCACCGGCACGCTGATTTGAAAATAGCGCGGGTCATCCCCCGCGCCGGACAGCGACGCGATTTCTCCTTTGGCCAGCTTGGGTGAAAACCCTTGCAACGTCGGGTCTGGAAAACCAATCGTTGCAACCGTGCCGCCAAGATGAGCGGTGCGGCTCGCGGCAATTGGCAGCGGAGAAAATTTCCCGTCTGCCTTCAATAAAGCCAGATCATTAGCCGTATCGATCTGCACCACTTTGGCATCAACCGTTCCGGCACGCCTGACAAGACGAATTTTCGTTGCATCCTTAACGACGTGATAATTTGAAATCAAATAACCATCGTCGGTGATGAAAAAACCCGAACCGCTGGCAAATGGATTTTCGTGTGAAGTAGGATTGTTAGAACCTTCTTTGTGCGGTCTGAATTCCCGCGACAATTGTTGTGCTTCCGCAATTTGTTCGAGCGTCATTTCTGATTCGATAATTGGTAAGTACTGCTTGGCCAATTCACTGCCTTGAGCCAAAGCGAGATTCATCCATTTGTAAGCCTGCACATAATCTTTGGAAACTCCATTACCATTCCATAAAATAGCGGCGAAAGTATATTCGGAATAAACATACCCTTGCTCCGCGGCTCTGCGATACCACTTGGCGGCTTCCGCTTCATTTTTAGCGACGCCGTTTCCATCGGCATAAAGTTTTGCGAGATTATTTTGAGCTGTAACATCTCCTTGTTCGGCTGCTTTGAGAAACCATTTTGCGGCTTCGGTGGAACTTGGCGAGACGCCTTGATCGCCACTGATATAGAAGCACCCCACCCAGCACTGTGCCGCCGCATTCCCTTTTTCTGCTTTGGCTTTTATGTCCGCAAACGTCTCGCTATTCGTTGCACTAGAAAAATCGTTCGTTGGCTGTTGAGCGACAGCCACGCCCAACATCGAAAGGAAAACGCAAATTGAGAAAATCCGTATCATGTCGGCAGATTACTTGGTCTTAAATCCTTCTTCAAGCAATGCGTTCCAATCCAAGTGCGGCCCGATATATTCGAGGACAGATGTGTCAATGTAGTATTTTTTGAGTTCGCCTTCGTTTTGCGCACATGATAAATAATTTCTGACGTGACCGAAAATTTCCTGATTCGAACTTTTTTTCGGAATTCTTCTGGGAGCAGTTATCTCAATTCCTAACGGCCCGAAAATCTTCCGGCGTGTGCGAACAACTTTCTTCGCTTCCACATGAAAATATTCGCCTCGAATTTGTTCCGACAGAAAGAAAAGGCGAATGAATCCAACGATTTCATTGAAGAGCCAGCTTCCGCCATAACTTTTCCAAAGGTGATTCTCGGTTTGTCTTTTCACGTCTGGATGACAGCGATACATTTCCTGAACATTGCAATCACCGTCCGCCGACATTTCCCGTTGGATAAATGCGCGTTGGTCTGACTCGTATTTTTCTTTGGTAAGACGGTAAACGTGAACGTCAAAAAAGATTTTCATTGGGAAATTCAAACGCCAATTGCCTCAATCGTCCAACCCAAAATGAATTTAGGAAAAGAGTTCCCGTCCGCCTTCATCTGATTTCGGCGCGACAAGTCCGTTAAAAGGCAAAGTCCACCCCCAATGCCATAATGAGACCTCTGGACAACTCCCTTTCATCTTAGCGGCTGTCGGCAGGCCGCCGCATTTCTCCAGCGAATTGATGAGCGTGGCTCTCTGCCGAGAAGCCGCGAAAAGCGATGCCACGCGGCCACGCCCCTTTAATAAAAATCTGGTTTCATGTTCAAATCTGCGTTCATCTGCGGTTAAAAAGCCGCTACGCCGGTTTTGCACAGATATCAGAAGAAAAAAAGCCGCGGAGGATTTCCGCGGCTGCGTGAGATGAAAAACGTCCGGTTACTCGGCCTTCGCCGGCTTTTCCGGTTTCCCGGCTTTTTCTGCTTTGTGAGCTTTCGCGGCTTTCGGAGCCTTGTCAGCCTTCTCGGCTTTGTCCGTCTTGGCCGGTTTCTCGGCCTTGACGGCCTTGGGTTTGTGCTCGCTCGCTTCCGCCGCTACGGCCTGTTCAGGTTTCTTGCCTTCGGCGTCCCGCCTTGGGTAACTGCGTTTTTCGGTCCGGGGCCTTCTGCCTTCCTCGGCCTTCGCTTCGGCGGCGGCTTCCGGTGTGAGCACGGGCGCCGGGGTGAGGCTTTCGACGCGGACCTTGAGGGTGCCCTTGACCTCGGCGTGCAGGTGCAATTCGATTGCGTGTTCGCCCAGCGCGCGAATCGGGTGTTCGAGATGGATTTTCCGCTTGTCGAGCGAGATGTCGAACTGGTGCTTCAATTCGTCGGCAATCATGCCGGCGGTCACCGAACCGAACATCTTGCCGTCCTCGCCCGCCTTGACCTTGACGAGGCAGATGAGTTTGGAGACGGCCTTGGCGAGTTCGCTCATGGTGTTGAACTCATGCGCTTCGCGCTCGGCGCGGCGCTGCTTGAGCGACTCGATCTGGCGTTTATTGGCGTGCGTGAGCGGAATCGCCAGCCGGTGCGGGAACAAATAATTGCGCGCGTAGCCGGCGGCGACCTTCACCTGGTCGGATTCGGCGCCCAGGCCGACGATGTTGCTGGTGAGAATGATTTCAGTCTTTGCCATGCGAAAATGTTGATGGTTGAGAGTTGAGAGTTGAGAAATGAAAGCCTTCCAGCATTTCGGTTAAAAGGGAACGTCGTCGCTCTCGGGCGGAGGCGCATCGGCCTCGGCGGGCGCGGGCGCGGAACCCGCCGCCGGACGCGAAGACGGGGCCTCGGCCGCGCCGCCGCCTTCGCCGCGGCCGCCGCCGGAATCCAGGAACTGGAAGTTTTCCAGCACGACGCCGAGTTTGCTTTTCTTCTGTTTGGTCTGTTTGTCCTCCCAGGTGTCGTAGCGCAGGCGGCCTTCGATCAAAATGGGGCGGCCTTTCTTCAGGTATTGGCCGATGGTTTCAGCGGTCTTGCCAAAGGCGTCCACGTCCACAAAAGTGACTTCTTCCTTCATCTCGCCGGTTTCGCTCTTCCATTTGCGGTTGCACGCCAGACCGAGGCGGGCCACCGCCGTCCCTTTGGGGGTGTAACGCAATTCCGGGTCGCGGGTCAGGTTGCCCGCAAGGATGACTTTGTTAAAACTGGGCATGGGGACTCCAGGGTTGACGGTTTACTTGGCGGGTTTGGGTTCGGGCGACAGCGTGAACAGAACGCGAAAGATGTCCTCGTTCAGCGCAAATTTCGTCCGCAATTGCGCGACGAGGGACGGCGTGCCGCTGAAAATGACATTTGCGTAAAAGCCGGCGCCGAATTTTTTGTCCGCCACGCGCGTGAAATTTTTCTTGTCCATTTTCTGCACGGTTTCGACCTTGCCGCCCGCGGTGGTGATGTCGGCGGAAATCTTGTCGAGGGCGTCCTTGACGCCTTCTTCCCGGCTTGCCGTGTTCAGGTTCAGGATGAACAGCCCTTCGTATCGTTTCACTGTTTTTTCTCTTCGTTGTTTGCGTTGGAGTTCAAGCTTTAGCTTCTTTTCCGCCCGTGCAAGCTGAAGCTTGAACTCCAACGCCGCCCTGTTCAGGGCTTTTTCTCTTCGTTCGCGGAGTCCACGACTCCGTTAAACCTGGTCATTGCCATTTCGATTCCGTCGTCCAGCCAGCATTCCGCCTGGTCGGCCGCCCGGCCCAAAACTTTTTCCATCAGCGCCGCTTCCGCCGCGTCAAAGCGGTCCAGCACGTAATCCGTGATTTCGCGCGCGCCGTCTTTGCGGCCGATGCCGAGCCGCAACCGCGCAAATGCCTGCGTGGCCAGATGCTGCTCGACGGATTCCAATCCGTGATGTCCGCCGCTGCTGCCGCCCGGCCGCAGCCGGACCTCGCCCAGCGGCAAATCCGCATCGTCCACGGCCACCAGCAACTGTTCCGGCGGCAACCGATAAAAATTCATCACCGCTTTCACCGCTTCGCCGCTCGCATTCATGAACGTCCGCGGCTGGCACAGCAGAACGCGGCGTGGAACGGGCGTCCCGCCCGTTGACGGGCTGGAAGCCCGTCCCACTATCTCGGCGCGCGCGATCCGGGCATTGAACTTTCGTTCGTTTGTCCAATCCGCCTTCCAGCGCGCCGCCAGCTTCCCGGCCAGCGAATATCCGGCGTTGTGGCGCGTCTTCGCGTATTCCGCGCCGGGATTGCCCAGGCCCACAATTAGAAACACATTTTCCATGTGAGCGCAAATTTTTCCCGGGGAGCGCACCCGCCTCGGGTGCGGTCTGGCGCGCCTCGCGCCAGACACCAAGCGAGCGGGGCGCTCGCTTGAACACGCGAGGGCGCGTGTGCTCCCATAAAATCATTTCTTTTTTCCCGCCGGCTTTGTCCCGGCGGCCTTTTCCGGGGCGGGCGCGCCCTTTTCCGGGGCTTTCGCCGCGCCTTTCTCGGCGCCTTTCTCGGCGGCCTTGGCCGGGGTCTTTTCGCCGGGCTTGGCGGCGCCCTTTTCGCCCTTGGCCGGGGCGGCCCCTTCCTCGCCGTCTTCCTTCTTTTCCTTGATCATTTCGACGTCGCCCGCAGCCACGGACTCGGGGGTGGCGGCCGTCGCCACTTCCTCTTCCGCGCGTGGCAGGGCCACCGCGACGACGGGAATCTTTTTGTCACCGAGAATTTCGACGCCGGCGGGCGCCTTGATTTCGCCGAGGTGAACGGCCTTGCCCAGTTCGAGATGGCTGACGTCCACGATGATCTGTTCCGGCAAATCCTTGGGCAGGCTGCGGACCTTGAGCTTGAACATGATGTGTTCGAGCACGCCGCCGCCGGTTTTCACGCCGGCCGCTTCCCCGGTGGTTTCCACCGGGACCTGGACCACGACCTTTTCGTTTTCGGCGACTTCATGGAAATCCACGTGCAACATGTCGCCCTCGAGGGGGTGATGCTGGATTTCCTGCACGAGGGCGAGGCGTTTGGGGCGCGCGTCGCTTTCGACCGACAAATCCACGAGCACATTTTCCGAGGCGGAATGGTGGATGAGCTCCTTGAGTTCCTTCGCGTCGACCTCGAGGTTCTGCGGTTTGGCCTGGCGGCCGTAAATGATCGCCGGCACGCGCCCGGTGGCGCGCAATTGTTTGGCTCCGGCCCGGCGCGACAACGCGCGGGGAAACGCTTTCAATGGCACTGATTTCATCGTCTAATAAATTTGTTGGGCGGCGCCTCAACTCGTGCGCCCGCCTTTGAATTCAAACAGCGAGTTCACCGACGAATTGGTATGAATTCGTTTGATGGCTTCGCCCAAAAGCCCGGCCACCGACAGGGTGACAATCTTCACCCCCTCAATGGCGGGGCGTTGGACTGTATCAGTTGTAATCAACTCGTCAATCATCGATTTTCGCAATCTTTCGATGCCCACGTCGTTCAATATGGCGTGGGAAACGCAGGCCACAATCTGTTTGGCGCCCTTTTTCTTCAGCAATGCCGCCGCCGCCGTCAAGGTGCCCGCCGTCTCCGTCAAATCGTCCACCAGCAGGATGTTTTTGCCCTTGATATCGCCGATGACGGCCATGGACTCGACCTCCGTCGCGCTTTTGCGCCGTTTGGCGACGATGGCCAGGCCCGCCTCCAGCACCTGGGAATACGCGTGCGCCATCTTCAAACCGCCCACGTCCGGGCTGACCACGACGAGGTCGGCCAGGTGTTTTTTCCTCAAATACTCATACATCACCGGCGCGGCGTAGAGATGGTCCACCGGGATGTCGAAAAACCCTTGGATCTGCTGCGCGTGCAGATCGATCGTGAGGATGCGGTTCGCGCCTGCCGCCACCAGCAGGTTGGCGACGAGCTTGGCGGTGATGGGCACGCGCGGCTGGTCCTTGCGGTCCTGCCGGGCATAACCGTAAAACGGGAGCACCGCGGTGATGCGCATCGCGCTCGCCCGCCGCACCGCGTCAATCATGATGAACATCTCCATCAAATTGTGGTTCGTCGGCGGGCAGGTGGATTGGACGATGAACACGTCCTCGCCGCGCACGTTCTCCTCGATTTTCACGAACGTCTCGCCGTCGGGGAACGGCGAGATTTTGCATTTGCCGAGTTCGATGCCGATGTATTTGCAAATGGCCTGGGCCAGAAGCTCATTGGCGGTGCCGCTGAAAATTTTCACGAATCAAGTTCTTTCTGGTTAAACGGGAAACCGCCGCTGCCGACGGATGAAATTGCGGGATGACTTTAGCAAGCGACGACGGCGGCGCAAGCGGAAACTGGACGCGTGCCATCAAACGTCAACGACCGCACCGGGTCTGCGGACCGAAACCGGACACGTCCGGCAACTCAGGGATTGTAAATCGAGCGATAGAAGCGCCGGCTGAACTGGCCCGCGTTGGCATCCACGAATGTGAAAGGCGCGGTGTTCGTCTGGAGCGAAACCCAATTCACCAGATCGGTGGAGGCTTGAACGACGTAGGGATATCCGGGCACGCCCGCCACCGTCAGACCGAACTGGCCGCTGGCATGGACCGTCGGTGTCAAATTGGCCGCCGCCGTGGCATAGACCGTCAAAGTGGCCGGGTTGCTGTTGGTGGAGCCTGCAATGTTGGACACCATCACGGAATAGCTGCCGCTTTGATTGGTGGTGACATTGTTCAAGGTCAACGTGGCATTCGTCTTGGAGACCAGATTGACGCCGTTGAGTGTCCATTGATACTTCAACGGCCCGGTGCCGGCGGCGGTAATCCCCAAATTCACCGATTGACCGGCCACGACCAGCTTGTTCGTCAACTGGCTGGTGAACGAGGGCCAGATCGTCCCGGGGGGGAGAACGACGATTGTAAAGGTGCAACTGAAGAGGTTGTTGCTTCTTCCGCCATCATTGACGACGACGGTGATGGTGGCCGTTCCGTTGACATTGACCTTTGGCGTGAAAGTCAAGGTGCCGTTGGTGTTCGGACTGGTATAATTAATGACCGGATTGGGAACCAAGGCCGGGTTGCTGGAGGTCGCCGTGATCGTAATCGTCTGCTGTGAATTGGCCGCGTTGGAAGGAGCGATGCCGGTCAAAACAACCTTTTGCGCTCCGCCATTTGGCAGCCTGTTACCATCAGCAATTTGGTTGACGGTGAGGTTGCTGATCGGGTTTAACGTCGGGAGTTGATTCAGCACATTGGCGGGGACTGTGTAAGAGACTCCATCGGAAAGCGGACTTTCCAGACCGGAACTGTCATATGTTGCGGCTGCAAAAAGATAGGTGGTACCCGTTACCAGATTGGAAAGGGTCACACTCGTGTCATCGCCAACCGTAATCTTGTTGGTGGAAACGTCGCCTTGAATCCAGAAATAGACATCGTAGCCCGCGACCACCGGATTCGTGTTCGAGTTCCACCCCAAGGTTACATTCCCGGCCAACGCCGGAACTTCCATCATCGCAACCAGCATGGCGAAGCAAAAAAAATGTCGGGTATTGCGCATCTTGACCGGGCAGGCGCTTCCACATCTTGTTTCGTACCGGTTCCCTCTTCAAAGATGGACCGCTTTCTGTCAAATGCGCCGCCGCAATAGCTACAGATGTATTCCGTGGTGTAAACGGTTTTTTTATGGGAGTTATTCACAGAGATATTCACAGGGGTTGGTTCGGGATTCGAGTGGTGCGGCACAAACGGCACCGCCTTGCCCCTTGAAGTCTGACCTCCGTCCCGCGATCCACCCAACACCCATTACCGGACCATCCTGATAAAACCGGCGCCTGGCGGGCCGGTTCTACTTCGCCGCCAGCGCCGCTTCGATGGCTTGAATTACTTCCGGGGAATCCGGTTTGACCGGTGAGTTGAAACGATTCAGGATTTTGCCGTCCCGGCCAACGAGGAACTTGGTGAAGTTCCAGCCAATGTTCCCGGCGAACGGGGAGTCCTTGCCAGCCAGCAGCACATAAAGCGGATGGCGATGGGCCCCGTTGACTTCGATTTTGTCGAACATCGGAAAGGTCACGTTGTATTTGGAGGAGCAGAATTGTTTGATTTCCACGTCCGTGCCGGGTTCCTGATGGGCAAATTGGTTGCAGGGAAAACCGAGCACGACCAGGCCCT
>Ga0265340_10001643_pt1 | contig 12829 bp, 13 predicted proteins | sample 4CB225metaG_FD_202082 | JGI IMG/M metagenome (GOLD analysis project Ga0265340, IMG submission 202082) | Rhizosphere microbial communities from Carex aquatilis grown in University of Washington, Seatle, WA, United States - 4-CB2-25 metaG | ecosystem: Host-associated > Plants > Roots >...
CTTAGATGCCAATTCTGTCTGGCATAAGTTCTGCAGTCTTGACTTGACAGTTAGTGCTCACCAGAAAGAGTCCACCTATGAGTTGCGCCATTAGGTTCAAGCGCCACAATCTCGTTGCCCGTTCAAAACAAGTTGAGTCTGCACCCGTCGACGCCGATAAAGGCGGTTGCGTTACCCATAAAGTTGCAAGGTATCACTCGAATCGACGCGTTGGTCGTGTCGTGTATTCCGCGATCATAGTTGTCGCAACATCTGGTTGCTATGGGCGAGTAGGACTGGAGGAGCCGCGTCATGCGCAACGCAACGAAGCGCAGCACGAGGAGCGCCATGAGGAGCGGGCGAATGAGCATCGTGAGGAGCACCACGACAAGGAGCACGACGATGAGGAGCACCGCGACTAGCCTTAGATCGGACGTTAGCCGACACGATCGACGAAACGGATTCTCTGGCAACGATGGTCCCTGAGTGAATACTTTGGCAATCGCGACCTGTCCCATCCGCCGCCGAGCGCTTTGATTAGCCTCGCTCATTCCCTCGGATTCGAAACTTTTTTGGGGACAGCACCGAAGCGCCACGTAAAGTGCTCACTCAACAACCGAATTGATGTTCAGTTCCTTAACTGACTTCTATTTCAACGCCACCGTTCACGGGCACTTCCCTACTCTTGCAATCAAGTACTCTGGGCTATTTGCGGGATCGTTTCTGTTCAATTAATCACGCGGCATTTTGCTCCTTCTTCGGTGCACAATTGTCATATGGGTCAGGAGACTTTCGAGCGCGCGCGTATGCTGGTGACAAGAGCCGAGAACTCATTCAGAATGGTAATGGGGATTGCCGATGATGATGTCACAGAACTGGTTCCAGATGGACCGAATCGTGGGCGGGGCATTGAGTCTAGCACTAGTGGGTTGTGGCGTTCCTGATTACAAACTGTGGCAAGGCGGAGACTTGGGAGGTACCGCCGTAACTGGTGGACGCGCTGCCTCAAACGACGGGGGTGCAAGCTATTCCAGCTCTCCATCGTCAGGTGGCTCATCACAAGGGGGCACGAGCGGTGCTGTTGGAGTGGGCGGTAGCGTATCGTCGAGTGACTCGTCACAAGGGGGCACGAGCGGTACCATTGGGGTGGGCGGTAGCGCATCGTTGGGTGGAGCTACGTTGACAGGTGGTTCCGCAAGCAAGGGCGGCACCGCCACGGGTGGTGGTGAGCAGTCTTCTGGTGGTGTGGGCGGCGGCGGAGCGAGCACTGCCAGCACAGCCAGTATGGGCGGTACCGCATCGGGCGGTACTGCGACGAGTGGAATGGAAATCGGTGGAAGCGCAAACGATGCATCAGACGGCGGCGAGGCAAACATCGGAGGAGCGGATGCGGGAGAAAGTGCCGCAACTGGTGGCGCTTCCGGTGCTGATGGCACGGCAACGGGTGGCGCGGCGACCAGCGGAACAGGAACGGGCGGAGCCGCAACGGGCGGTCAAGTGGCAACGGGCGGTCAAGTGGCAACGGGCGGCGCTACAAATGGCTTTTGCAAGTCGTACACGGACCTCGGCACTTTGCCTGCCCTGAGTAACACTGCCCAGTACGTGCCAATTGCCGTCACTTGCTACAGATTCACGGTTTCCGACCTCATGAATCAGGTACGTGGGTTGGGAATGTACGGTTGCGATACTCGGAAGGGCACGATAAACGGCATCGATTGTACGTCGGACTGCAGCTCGAGCTTGCCGATGGAGCGCGCCGCGGATGGATATTGGTACGTCGAGTTTACTGCTGGCAAATCGTCGAGCTGCAGGGCCGAGTGGTGGTGGTATTAGCCTCCCTTCGGCCGCTCTCCAGTCCACGCGCTCGAACGTGAATTGCGCACGTGCCATACATTACCGGTGACGCTCATTTCAACGGGTTATGCGAGGAGTAATGGGCAATCTGCAAAATGTCGTTGCAGATTGCGAATCTGCCAAATCAAACAGCAGCGAAGACCGAGTAATCTTGCGGCGCCCCAGGGCCGAGCCAATATTGTCTCTTACACTCGGTTTCTTTCCGCGAGTCGTCATACGACATACGTCGCAGGATACCGAGGGACAGATTTACGTTCCTGCGATCAACTGGGCATTGGCCTGCGCGTGTATCACGCTGGTTTTGGTGTTCCGAGCTTCGAGTCGGCTTGCTGCAGCGTACGGTATTGCCGTTACTGGAACCATGGTACTCACCTCGGTCGTCTATTTTGAGGTAACGCGTACGACGTGGCGATGGCCCGCATGGCGATCGATTGCGCTGCTCACACTGTTCCTCAGTTTCGACATTCCATTCTTGGTGGCGAACCTCTTCAAGTTTACGGAGGGTGGCTACGTACCCGTTGTGGCGGGTGTTATCGTGTTCGTACTAATGCTCACTTGGAAGGCAGGACGACGCATCTATCGGGAGCGCGTAGCGACGAGTTGCCCGCCAATGGATCGATTCTTGTCGGAACTGGATGGCAAGTTAGCCGCGCGAATCCCCGGTTCCGCGGTTTTCTTGTCGGGATCTGGATGGGGAACGCCGCTTGCCTTGGCGCACCACGTCGAGCGCATTCGCGTATTGCCCGTGACGGTCATAGTGGTGGCGGTCGAGGTGACGCACTCCCCACGGGAAGACGAAGGAAACATCCGATCAGAGTCACTGGGTCATGGCTTTTTCCGCGTTGTGATCCCCCGTGGTTTCATGGACGTTCCTGACGTTCCTCGCGCGCTCGCGCTCGCCGGTGAGCGTTTTTCTCTGCCACTCGACTTAGCGCAGACGACTTATTATGTCGGTAGAGAGACGTTCTTGGCAACTGCCGAAGGTAAGATGGGCAAAGTCGGTGAGCAACTCTTCGCGTTCCTGGCGCGCAACGCCGACTCGGCTCCTGTACATTTCTGTCTTCCGCCAGAGCAAGTAGTAGAAATAGGCTTGCAGATCGATCTATAGGATCAAATCCTTCTGTCCTTCCTGTGAGTTTTAAAATGCTGCCGAGTTTCTCCCTAGTCGGGGATGCGGTTTGCCGCCACTTTGAATGGTCCTTCGATGACGCTGAGGAATGGTGGTCCTTTGACCATTCCGCTGCGTCATCGCAGGACCATCAGTCCTCCGGGCCAACTTCCGCAGTGCCTAGTGGGTGGCGCAGACAACACATTCAATGAACGCATTTTGTTGCTCTGCGGTTTCTTGCACTTGCCAATGCAGCCAAGCCGCAACGCGAAACGGGAGAGCCCGGCTCATGAGCGTCATGAATGCGCAATCGCGACCACCATGACGGTCTGAATACGGTCGCACTCTGCAATGCCACTCGCTCGTAAGGCCGACTCGTTTGACAGTGAACACGTGATTCCGCTATAGTCCGCTATCGGCCTAGCAGTAGTGATTGCGGGCAGGGAGCATGACATGATCGATGTCCTCGAAAAGGTCAGAAGACTCGTAAATTGTGATCTGAATGATCCGTTCGAGGTTCTCGGCCCACACCAGGTGTCGACCAGTCGGGGAAATCGCTTGGCAATTCGCGTTTATGCGCCTGGGGCGCGAGAGATTCGCATCTCCGATGCGCGCGACCGCACGAAACAATATTTGATGAAGGAGGTCCACGAAGCGCACTTCTTCGAATATGTATTCGAAGACGAGGCGCTTCAGCCGTTTCCGTACCAACTACACGCCAGGTACATCGACGAACACGAGAATGACTTTCGCGATCCCTACGCTTTCGGGACGTGGCTTGCCGATGAAGATCTCTACCTTTTTGCGATGGGTGATCACCACCGCATTTACGAAAAGCTAGGGGCACACCCGAGAACGGTTGAAGGAGTGCAAGGTGTCCAATTTGCAGTCTGGGCACCGAATGCACGAAACGTCAGTGTGATCTGTGACTTCAATCAATGGGACGGACGCCGGCATCCCATGCGCTCGCGAGGCTCGTCAGGAATCTGGGAACTTTTCGTGCCCGATATGGGTGAAAGCGAGACCTACAAGTTTGAGATCAAAACCCAGCAAGGCCATTTGTACCAAAAGATCGACCCCTATGCGTTTGCGGCCGAGCTCCGACCCAACACCGCCTCGGTAGTTGCAGATCTCGGCAAGCACGTTTGGAAGGATGCACAGTGGATGTCGCGCAGGGTGGAGAACAACATTTTGGAACAGCCAATCTCCATATATGAGGTACATTTGGGCTCCTGGATGCGGGTACCAGAGGAGGGCGACCGTTTCCTGACGTATCGCGAACTGGCACCGAGGTTGGCTAAACACGTAAAAGAGCTCGGCTTCACCCATATCGAGCTGATGCCGGTAGCCGAACACCCTTTGGACATCTCCTGGGGCTATCAAGTATTGAGCTATTACGCCCCGACGGCTCGCCATGGATCCCCCGAAGACTTCATGGCCTTCGTCGATTTCATGCACCAAAACGAGATTGGCATTCTGATGGATTGGGTGCCCGCCCATTTTCCCCGCGATCCGCACGGCCTTTCTTATTATGATGGCACATTTCTGTACGAGCATGCCGACGAGCGACTGCGAGAACATAAAGATTGGGGCACGCTGGTGTTCAACTACGGTCGAAACGAAGTGCGCAACTTTCTGATTGCCAATGCGCTCTTTTGGTTCGACAAATACCATCTCGATGGCCTGCGCGTGGACGCAGTCGCTTCGATGGTTTATCGGGACTACTCCCGCAACGAGGGGGAATGGATTCCAAACTGCGACGGGGGACGCGAGGACTACGAGGCGCTCCACTTCCTGCGTCGACTCAACGAAACGGTATTCCAATATTACCCCGGTGTCATGATGGTCGCTGAGGAATCCACATCCTTTCCTGGAGTTTCCCGACCCACTACTTACGGCGGGTTGGGCTTCAATTTCAAGTGGAACATGGGGTGGATGAACGACTTTCTGCGATACATGTCAGAGGACCCGGTGCATCGCAAATACCACCAAGACTTGATTACCTTTGCGCTGCTTTACGCATTCCACGAAAATTTCATACTCGTGCTGTCGCATGATGAAGTGACCCACGGCAAGCGCGCGTTGCTCGACAAGATGCCCGGAGATATGTGGCAGAAGTTCGCGAACCTGCGCGCTCTTCTAGCGTTCATGTATGGTCACCCAGGAAAGAAACTCCTTTTTATGGGTTCTGAGCTGGGCCAATGGGAGGAATGGAATTGTGACAAGAGCCTGGACTGGCATTTGCTGCAATACGAACCCCACCAAAAGCTCAAGCGTTTCCTATCGGACATGAATCAGATTTATCGCGAGCATGGCGCACTTTGGGAGCAGGACTTTGGCTGGGAGGGGTTCGAGTGGATTGACTTTCACGACTGGGACAACAGCGTCATTTCTTTCATTCGTTGGGGGTATGCGCGGGAGCATTGTGTTCTATTCATCTGCAATTTTACGCCAGTCCCTCGGTACGATTACCGGGTCGGAGCTCCGCGAACCGGGCGATATCGCAAGATCCTGGACTCGGACAGCTCGAAGTATTGGGGTTCCAGCTGCGACACGCGTCATGAGTATCACGCGGATGATGTGCCGTGGCAGGGCCAGCGTGTCTCGCTAAATCTGACCCTCCCTCCGTTGAGCACGATTGTACTGGTGCCTCAAGGCGAGGAAGTCACAGATTTGAGCGTCGACTCGCTTCCAGACTGATCACCCGCCAGGTTTGCCTGACGGTCATTCCTGACCCATGCTCGAGGCGCCGAGGCTATTGGTGGTCCCCAGGTCAAAGCGAAAAACGGCACTGCCGACTTTGGCGGCTGGTGTCGGGCATGCTTTACTTTGAGAACCGGGTCCCGAGCCAACAACCAGCGGAGGCGTTCCGCGTGAATCCAAACGCGCTATGGATGGCTCGAACGGCTAGTCTCTTGGTCCCGGCTGGTTTAAGTTTCAGAGACGATACCGACGAACAATCGAATGGAGCGCAATTAGAATGGCTATTTATGAGTATGAAGTACTGGACAGCGCGGGAGCCGTTGTTGGCATCTTTGAAGCTGAACAGAAGATGAGCGATGCCACACTCACTCAGCACCCGGAAACTGGCCAACGATTGCGGCGCATTCTGTCTGCGACCTTTGCCCACGGTTCTCATCCAGAAAGTGAGAGTAGTTGCGCCAGCGGAAGTTGCCCCATGGCTGGAGGCTTCGATTCCGGTGGGTGCTGCGGCGGCGGTGGCTGCACATTGAACTGAACGACACGGAGACTACTGCGCTTCGGAGTCGCCATGACGACGACGCTTCGAGTCGGTTTCGCCATGATTGGGGTGGCAAGGCCGAAACGGACTTGGCGCGAGAGCCCTTGGCTCGGCGTTGGTGAGCAGTCAGTACGACGATTCCGCTACGACGCGTTTCTGCCAGGCGGCGGACTCGACTGCAAGCAGTAGCGTCTCCAAATCGAACGACAAATCGTGACGGATGCCATCAATGAAGAACGTCGGCGTACCCTGGACTCCGCCATGAATACCGCTCGCATAATCCTGCTGCACTCGACGGGAGTAGGTGCGTCCCTGCAGGTCGAAAGCAAAACGCCGAACATCTAGCCGCATTTGTTCTGCGTAGCGTATCAGCGATACGTCATCGAGTTCCGACTGGTTCTCGAACAAGATGTCGTGCATCCACCAGAACTCTCCCTGCGCACCGGCAGCTTCGGCTGCCTCCGCCGCGCTCTCCGCATGCGGATGAACGTCACGCAAAGGGAAGTGTCGGTATACGAAGCGCAATTCTGCCCCGAGGTGCCGCTGGATTTCCTTTACGATTGGATAGGCTCGCCCACAATGCGGGCACTCGAAGTCGCCGTACTCGACCAGCGTAACTTGGGCGTTTGCAGATCCTTGAACGTGGTCGTTTGGGGCGATAACGGCGGCCATTTGTCCGTGATCTATTAGCATTTCTCTCGACTTGGGTGGTTGTGTCGTGTTCATTGCATACCCCACAGTTCAGAGTTGCGCGGAGGTTGACCGCGGACAGCCATGAGCAAGTCTTGGTCGCGCCGGCAATTGGTGTCAACCCATTACGCGCCGTCAGGAATAGACTTTCGGACAACTGTGAAGGCAAGCGACTGCAGCCTTGAGCCCCAACGCACCGTTGGCGAACGAGCGCGGTCTCGCGCACCGATCTGCTCAATGAGCCATATCCTCGATAGAAGCTCGAATTGATGAAGGCGTTGATGGAGCGGTTCGTCCTAGCGCCGCCCGGCCAATGCATTGCGCCGCGATAGGACTATCGAGTCTGAGCCTGCGGGAGTGGCGTGGCACAGCCCTCCGACGATATTGAGTCAATACGAGGATCTCAATCAGCATGGCACCGAAACCGTGAATATCCCTGCGGGTTCGGCGCCAGGATATTTCTCGTTCAATCTTACGTACACAGGAGATCTTCGCGTTACCCAAGAGCAATGTGTCATCCTCTACGTGGACAATCTCCGGGTGCGCTGATGAACCATGCACTTCGGTTGATCGAAATCTGGTAAGGGGTTCCCCTTAGCAAAGAAGGCGCGTCACTTGGTTGCAAACGGGTCGTGCACTCGCGAGCCCGTCGAGGACCCTCGCGCGATTGGCATACGTATGCAGGCAACCGATGGACCAGATGCCTTCATCGGAGAGCGCTCGATAGTCGAGATCCATAGGGTTTCGCGTCGCACCAACAACATGAACGCCAAAGGCCCTTGCTTACTGCATGAGCGCCACCTGCCGCCCGCCATCCGCCATCATTGGGCCCTTGATGGGTGGATTGGCAGGGTGGGAGGGCAGAGACGTCCTGCACCTGGCCGCATTCCGCCTTCCCGGGGCTTCTGGCTTCCGGAGCTGCCTCGAACCCGAACCCTGGAGTCGATCGAGGGTACCTGGGAGGCTCGGGGAAGAGGATCAGCTTGACGGGGGAGCCCGAAAGGCAAAAGCTGTAAAGCTGAGGGCCGCAAGGCTCACGGCGTTTTCGGTTCCGGGATCATGCGTGCACCCATGTTTTGAGTGCGCATCAATATTTGCGAACGATGTCTGCTACCGCGCAAAAGGCAAGAGCCCTACGCCTTCAACGGCTTCAATCCAGTTTGGACGTTTGTCTGGAGCTTCCGGAGACGGCCGTTGAAGCGCTCCTCTCGGAACTGCGGCTGGGCGAAATGCTTCCCGAGTCTTGGGAAAGGTTGCATGCGTCCGCGGTTCGGGACAACAAAGAGTTCGAACTCGAGGTGGTTTACGGAAACATCACGGTCGAGCGGCGATTGAAGCAGCTGACGGAAGAGCAACGCACCAGCTTACTCCTGCACGCGGCAGATTTCTGTCAGGGTATAGTTGGTCACGCAGACGCTGCTGAGGGCTATCTCTGGCGTATTCTCGAGGTGGTTCCCGACCATGCCGACGCGTTCGCCCGTCTAGAGCGCAGGTTCAGTGCGTCGAGAAACAACATGCGTCTGGTGGAATTGTACGCGTTGGTTGCCGCCAAGCCGTCGAGGTCGCCAGGGGCGCTCGCCACAGCTGTTCTGAACATCATCAGTCAACTTCCGAGTCAGTCGCCCGTTTCCGACGAAACCTGCCGAAAGTTACTCGTGCTGTTGCCCGAGAGCTCTACGCTGCTAAGCGTGCTCGAAGGGCATTGCCGAAATACGGGCCGTGCTGCCTTGGCCTGTTCGCTGCTCGAAGAATCTCTCGATAAGTTCCCGGGTACTCAGGCCGAGATCCTTGAAAGGCAACGGCAGCTAATCAAGCTCTACCTTGGCGAGGCCAACGCTCCAGAAAAGGCGATTTCATACGTCGAGGCGCTGCTCTTGCAAGACCCCTCCGACGCTCAGTCTCGCGCTGCAGCCGAGCGCTTGCTCCGCAGCCCTCAGGTCGCCTCGCGCGCAGCGGCTGCCCTTCAGGAAGCACGACGAAACACGCGCGAGCGGGGCTGATGGCCCTTTGATCCGTTGGTGCGGGGCGGCGCTCGTCCGTGCTTGCCGCAATCGCGAGTCCATCCGGGGCATTCATGGGCAACGGGTGAAGGAGACGACAATCACGTTGGTAAGGGACGCCAGAACCAACAACGACAATGCCGCGAATGGCATCGATCCGAAGATGCTCAATCTGGTCGTTGGCAATATCGAGGCGACGCTCCCCTGCGGTCGCTTTTACTTGGAACAAATCGGTGGCGCCGGCAATATCATCATCAATGTTACTCGATGACAATGCGTCAGTTTGGCGAACCTACGGACACGCCGAGCTGCGGGTTGCGGCTACGACGCTCGTGGTTGGTCCGTTGTCTCTGGCTATTCACTTGGGCGTTGCAGCGCCTTGGATTCGCCCTCGGTTCGTTTACCTGGACGTTGCGAACGTGACACATGAATTGCACCGACCCGAAGCAATCATCCCCTTTGCCGGGCTTGGGTTCGAATGGCGATTGGTTGCCAAAAATGCAAGCCAATCCGACTTACCACCCTCACCATGAACGCAACTGCGCAAAACGTTGATGCCTTGAGACCATCGCCCAAAGGCGGTCGTCCGAATGCAAAGAGTCCCACAGCGCGTGAGATCGCGGAGCAGGGCGCCCGTTTCGTACCGCAAACACTCCGTTACTTGGGTGTGCCGCCCGAACCACTGATGGACGCCGCACAAGATGTGTTTTTGGTCGCACTGCGTCGTTTTACGGGGTACCTGTCGGGACGCGGCGACTTTCGGGCAGCCGGGGACGTTACGGTTGTTGGGTCCGCCAACGTTGTCCGCAACGCTTGGCTCTCTGGCAGCTTCCTTGGTCTCGGCCCTGCGACGTTCGGTGGTGAATTGCATCACGCTGGCTCCGTAACGGCCTTGCCTCTTCATTCATCTTCGACCGCGCAATGGGTCTTGCGGGCAGGAGCTGTGCCACGACGCGGATCCCCGCCAACATATGCACCCAATGTGGCACCTGTTTCGGGGGCACCGCGTGCGTCGATGGCGACTGTGGACCCTGCCGGACGGATGGCGATTGCTGCAGTCAGAACGTTTGCGCGAATGGCAGCTGCGAGCCGCTGGTTTCGCTCATGTGACCAGGGCAACAGGGAAATTCATAATGAATGTTATTGCTCCAGCATTCGATGTGATCATCGCATGAATGGCCCATTCTCGAGCGTTGCTTGGTCTACAGGCTTCGCCGGCGCAGGCGCTTCAGGCTTTGTTTCTGCTGTGGGCTGCACGGCAGCTGTTACCACTGCCGGCTGTACCGGCTGGTTGTTGGCGGCCGGTGGTGTCACCACTGGCTCCTTGACGGCGGGCTTCTTCTTGGCACCATTGCGCCTCGCGTAGAGTGAAGGCATGAGCGTGTCTACGTCGTTTTCGTTGCGGCGCACATAAACGATTGCCGCCCGCACCTCGTTGTACGCCTTGATGAACAACGTGTACGCTGCCTGCCGATCACGCGCCGCGCTTGCTTGGAGCTTGGGGTGCTGTTTCCGAACCCCCAGGGCTTGATTGATTTGATCCGCAAGCTGCTCCAGATGATCCAGCTCAGCCATGGTCATGGTGGTCCGTCTGGATACCTTGGACCAGTTGCTCTTCACCATCTCGGACAGAGTAAATAGATCGTCGGTTCGATTTCTGTAACCATTTCCTCCCTTGAGATTGGCCAGTGTCTGCGCCGGGATGAGCCCACGTTCGGCCAATATTTTGACCTCGGACAACGCAATGCCATGCGCGCTCGAGGCCGCGCGGGACAGCGACTGCAAAATTGCGGGCGGGTGACGCGTACTCTCGTAGACCGTTTGCGCATGACCCAAGGCGAGCGCGCGATCTTCTAGCTGATCGAAGAGCTCCATGGGAAACTGCACCAACAATTTCGCGATTATCGGCTTCAGTCCTGCAATCTTCGAAAGAACACCTTCGGTGGTGCGCACCGAGGCCATCACATCCAAGTTCACGGGCGCAAAGTCTTCCGGTGACACCGCGTGAATGATGTCCAGTAAGCGATTGAACGCGCTGCGGTAGCGAGGTTCCTGCGTTGAACTGTCGCTGTGGCTGCTATCATTAGTAGTTGCCATTGTGCTGCCCCTTTGTCTAGGTGCGAATGCTCACACAATGACTTGTACGAACTCTCTGGTGATGACTTTCCCTCCATTGTGTCGTTTTTGGCTTCAGCGGCCACTTCCGAGTGATCCAATCCGGGCAAATTGGGAGATCCAGTCGTCGATGCTCAGTTCGACCCAAGGCAGCATGATCCCGTGCCTCCGATTCATCGGCGGTACTCAGCGGCTCGGAGCTCCGGCGCGGCCATATCGGGATCCACTACCGAATCGCCCGCAACGGATAAAAGCTCTGTACTTCCGAGTGGTTAGACACTTCTAGCAACCGCTGCGCGGTCCGATTGGATCACCTTGCTGTTGCCCTTTTTTTGGTTGCCACGTGGCAACGCGGGCAGGTTCCGTCTCATTGCGAGGAGATTCGAAAGATGCACGTCGCTCGACGTTTCGCTCCATTCGCTCGCTGAGTCAACGTCTATTCTACCGCAATCGCCATCTCCCTTCTTGGCAGCTGAAGGACCAGCACACGGCGACGCCGAAGGTTGCGAGCTATTCATGGATCGGAGGTGCGCGTTCGGCGATGTATGCTCGCTAACACCCGTATCAGCCAGCCCTTATCCGATTGCGGAGCGATTGCCGTCCGCACTTCGAAAGCACCGCAACGAGGAGCAGGCAAGCGAGCATGCGTCTGCGCCATTGGTCGGTAGCTCTCTCGTTGACATAGTGTCTACCTCGACGGGAGGCGGCAGTGACGACAGCACTACCGGCGTGAGACCGCTTGTCGAGACTCATCTTTAGGCGAAGAGTTGACTAGGCCAAAGAACATGCGGCGCATCAATGCTTCTTATCGTTCACCGTCCAGCTAAGTGCGCACGCCAGAGCTGTGGCTCGATCCTGGCGTTGATCGATTGTGCAGTTTGGACTCAAGTCACTTTAGCTTTGGTCCATCACTCTTCTAAACTGCGAACACATGATAATTCCAGAGTGGTCGTCGTTCGGTAGCGCACTTGCATCGGACCAACGGACTCAAGACGAAGACATCTCGTCTTGTAGAGCGAATCGAAGAAGACCGTGTCTATGTTGCAACTTGTCGCGCAGCTCGTGCTGAGTTCGCGGGGCATTGAGCTCCGGAACGCCAGTCTTCACAATCGTTCCGTGCATCATGTTGCACAGCAGAAGATCACGACGCATACGCGACGATTGAAACTTGGATGTTCGCGGTTGCTCTGCTTGCGCGTGACCTCGCGGTGAAGACTACGCAGTGTCAGGGAAAGACGCCGAGGTACATTCCTATCGTCATGTCTGAGTTGCTGAGTGCGCCCGAGCAGTCCCCATTTGCTGTCACCGCTCGCGATCACAAGCTTGTGGGCGACCGCGCGAAGCTACTCGAAGAGTCGGTGCGCTCAGCTGTTGAGCATGGTCACCAGACGCACGAAAGAAGCGGTGATCGAGCTGCATCCTATCGCCCACACAATTCGTCAAGAAGAGTGGTACTCCTCGGGACGGCTACTGCGCGCGATCGCGACGCACTAATCGAGCACGACACAGGTCGTCAAGTTCTCGGCTCATGGCGACCACAAGTGAACAGACACGTCGTGCACGACTTCAGGGGTCCGCGAGGGCACTCCCCGTCGCGTGGCGACCACGGCGCCTACTCAGGCGCTTCACGCGGGCGAGGAAGCGGCATTGCATCAAGACGCGCACTTGGGTCAGAATAGCTGCGCCGAGCTGGGCAACGCAGCCTAACGGACGACAGCCAGCGCCAACACCCTTCCCCTGCAAGCAGGAATCGCTGGTCGGCCTTCCTGCTCGACCCGCGTCCGCGGTCAAGTGGATCACGAATTGACCCTCAAGTGGATCACGATCTGGTGACCGCTGAAG
>Ga0265340_10001644_pt1 | contig 12827 bp, 3 predicted proteins | sample 4CB225metaG_FD_202082 | JGI IMG/M metagenome (GOLD analysis project Ga0265340, IMG submission 202082) | Rhizosphere microbial communities from Carex aquatilis grown in University of Washington, Seatle, WA, United States - 4-CB2-25 metaG | ecosystem: Host-associated > Plants > Roots > Rhizosphere...
GAGAACTCCGGCCGGTCCAGCAACCCGGATGCCTGCTCGGCCGAGTAGCAGCGCACCTCCGGTAGGTGGTGATTCACCTCGGCCCGTTCCGCCGGCTGATCATCGATGAAAGCCATTGTACTGAGGGCGAACTGCAGCCGATCTGCCACCAGTCGGACCGAGTCGGACTTGCGGCCCCAGCCGATCTGCGGCAGCACGAAGTACTCGGCCACGCCCAGTTCCTCCAGCCGAGCCAGCGCCAGGTCGGCGTCGTTCTTGCTGGCCAGTGACTGCAGGACGCCCCGGCGATCGAGCTCCTTGACCACATCGAGAATGCCTACCCGCAAGGGCGTCTCATCGTCCTCAAGGACCGTCCCCGACCACAGGGTGTTGTCCAGGTCCCAGACCAGGCACTTGATCAGACCGCTCATCACACCATTCCAGACTGTCGGGACGGACCCACCGGGGAGTGGTCCGGCGTCAGTCACCGGTACCCACTCCGGCCGACCCCCGCAGCCGTCCGACCAGGCCCACCATGGCGTTCACCGTGCGGAAGTTCTCCAACCGCAGGTCGCTGCCGCGGATCGAGAGGTCGAACGTCTTCTCCAGGTGCACCACCAGTTGCATGGCGAACAGCGAGGACAGGCCGCCGGAGGCGAACAGGTCCGTGTCGGGCTCCCAACTGGTCTTGGTCCGAGTCAGGAGGAAACCGAGCATCTCAGCCTGAACGGCCGAGTCCAGGTTCTCTTTCGGGACGCTCTCGTTCGAGATGCTGGTCATGACAGGTCTCCTTCGTACTCGTAGAAGCCACGCCCGCTCTTGCGGCCGTGGTCACCCTTCCGGACCAGTTCGAGCAACAGGTCACAGGGGCGGCAGCTCTCGTCGCCGGTACGGTCGTACAGCACCTTGAGGGAGTCGACGAGATTGTCCAGCCCGATCAGGTCGGCGGTGCGCAGCGGGCCGGTCGGGTGCCCGAGGCACCCCTGCATCAGGGCGTCGACGGCCTCGACATTCGCCGTGCCGTCCTGCACCACCCTGGCCGCAGTGTTGATCATGGGATGCAGGATCCGGCTGGTGACGAACCCGGGGGCGTCGGCGACCACTACCGGCGTGCGCCGCAGGGCCGCCAGCAGGGTATGCACCGACTCCATGGCCCCGTCACCGGTCCAGGCACCGCGGATCACCTCAACTGTGCGGATCAGGTACGAGGGGTTCATGAAATGGGTGCCCACGAGCTGCGCCCGGAGCGGGATCGCTGCGGCCAGCTCGTCGATCGGGATCGACGAGGTGTTGGTGATCAGCACGGTGTCGTCGTTGACCAGGGCCGAGACCTCGGCCAGTGCCTTGGCCTTCAGCTCGGCCGACTCGGTGATCGCCTCGATCACCGCGGTGCCCCCTCCGGCCGCAGGGATCGAGGTGCTGACGCTCAGCCTGCCGGGCGTGACATCGGCCGGCAGGGCTCCCATCATCTCGGCCATCCGCAACTGCTGCTCGATCCGCTCCCGGGCCCGGTCCAAAGCTGCCTCTTCCACGTCGATCAGCAGCACCGGCAGACCATGACCCAGGGCCAGGGTGGCGATTCCGGCGCCCATCACGCCGGCTCCAAGGATCACCGGCCGGTGCCCGCCGACCTGATCATCGATCACCGGTGCGTTCATGGAATCCTCCGCTCCTGGTCGTTCTCCGTCACGACATCTACTGTGGTGAGCCACTTCTCGATTACCTGCATGGTTGTTCCCACATGCTCCTCCAGCATTGACCAGTGCGACCCGGGCACATCGATCACCTCGCTCGCCCCGGGCCAGGACGAGCGCCATTCGTGTCGTCCACCGTCGGGCACCTGGCCCATCGGTTCCGAGGCCCGCACCAGCAGTACCGGCGCGGCCAGCGGCGGCGCCACCCACCCCTCGAGCAGCCGCAGGTAGTGACCCATCGCGGTCAGCCGCACGTCGTCCATCGGCGCCGCAACGTCCTCCCGCTCGAGCATCAGCCGAAAGAGGTCATTGGTAAACGGCGCGATCGCCGGATCGTCGGGCAGGAAGGCATCGACGAGGATCACCGCCAGCGGCCGGATCCCCCGCTCTTCCAGGGCGGCGGCCGCCGCGTGAGCCAGCGAGCCGCCCGACGACGACCCGAGCAGCACCAGCCGGCGACCACTCAACCGCTCGGTGATCAGCTCGGTCTGGAATCCGCTGAGCACCTCGATCGACGCCGGCAGCGGCTCGGCGACGGCGAAGCCCGGCGCGTCCAGGGCGCTGACTCCGTACCGACCCGCCAACGCGGCCGCCAGCTGGGCGTACTGGTGGGCACCGCCGAGGGCGACGATGGAGGCGAAACACACCAGCTGGACGGCGTCCGGTTCGTCGCGCAGGCGCAGCAGCCGCGGCTGCGCGGGCGCGGCCAGCAGGGCGCGGGCCGAGTCCGCCCGCTCGCGCAACTGGGAGGCCACCCGGATCAGCTCCACCCCGACCAGGTAGTTGCCGGTCCGGGCCGCCCGCCGGAACAGCTCGGTGACCGGCTGCGCCGGCGCCACGACGGACCGGGCCGTGGCCGGGGCCTGCTGCCGGTGCCACTCCTCGACCAGAGCCGCGGCTAATCGCCCGGCGGTGGCCGCTTCCATCACCACCGTCGGGCGCAGCCTCAACCCGGTGCGGTCACTGAGCCGGTTCCTCAGCTCGATCGCACTCAGGGAGGTGAAACCCAGCTCCAGGAAAACATGCTCGGGTGCGACCGACTCCGGATCCGAACGACCCAGGACGGCGGCGCTCTCGGCCCGGACCATCGCCAGCATCAGCTCCGGCAGCTCGGCGTCGGTGGCGGCGCTCAGGCGGCGGCGCCGCTGCCGATCAGGGTTCACGCTGTTGCGGCGCGGGGCGACGATCAGGTCTGTCAGCAGCGCCGGTGGCCGGTCCCCGTCCAGCCCGGCGTTCGACAGGTCCAGGGACACCGGCACCAGTACCGCCTCGGGCCGGTTCAGGGCCAGGTCGAACAGGCCCAGGGCGGTGGCGGTGGGCAGGGCGCGAACCCCGCCCCGGGACAGCCGCCCGGTGTCGACGCCCGCGCTCAGCCCGCTGAGCTGCTCCCACAGCCCCCAGGCCAGGGACGTGGCAGGCCGCCCGGAATGGCGGCGGAACGCGGCCAGGGCGTCCAGTCCCGCGTTCGCGGCGGCGTAGTTGGCCTGTCCCGGGCTACCGAAAACCCCGGCCGCCGAGGAGAACAGCACGAACGCGCCGAGATCGGCCCCGGCCAGCAACTCGTGCAGGTTCCAGGCGCCGGCGATCTTGGGGTCCAGGACCCGTCCCAGCTGGTCGGGGTCCAGGGACTCCAAGACCCCGTCGTCGAGCGCGGCCGCGGCGTGCACGACGGCGCGGACCGGACGGCTGGCGGGGACCCCGGCCAGCACCGCCCGCAGCGCGCTCCGGTCGGTGACGTCGCAAGCGATCACGTCGAGCCGAGCCCCGGCGTCGGCGAGCTCGTCCCGCAGGGCCTGCGCCCCCTCGGCCTCCGGGCCGCGCCGGCTGAGCAGCAGCAGTTCGCGCACCCCGTGGGCGGCGACCAGGTGGCGGGTGATCTGCCCGGTGACCCCGGTGGCCGAGCCGGTGAGCAGGACCGTGCCCCCGACCGCGAACGGCGACCCGGCGGTCGCCGGGCCGGCCGGGACCCGGGCCAGCCGGGGGACGAGGACCTCGTCCCGGACGGCGACCTGGCTCTCTTCGCCCACCAGCAGCCGGTCCACCCCGTCGCTGAGCTCCTGCGGACCGGCGTCGCGGCCGAGATCGAGCAACAGGATCCGGCCCGGATGCTCGGCCTGGGCCGAGCGCACCAACCCGGCGACGGCGGCCGCGGCGACGTCGACCCGGTCGCCGCCGGTGGCCCCGCCGTCTCCGGGCACCGCACCCGAGGTCACCACGATCAGCGGGACCTGCTCCAGTCGGGACTCAGCCAGCCAGCGCTGCAGCAAGCGGACGGCGGCCCCGGTCGCGGCCCGGACGGCAGCCGGGACGTCCGCCCGGCCGTCGGGACCGAAGGTGGCCAGCACCACCGGCAGCCCGTCGGGCAGGGCCGCCACGTCGAGGTGACGCCGAGCGGCGAAGCGGTCATCGAGCAGGGCCGGGCCGTGCTCCAGCACCGCCCACGACGGCGCGGTGGTGCTCGCCGTCGCCGTGCGGTCAGCGGCCGGGGCGGGCACCCAGTCCAGCCGGAACAGCGACTCCTGCGGGGCCCGCAGCGTGTCGAAGGAGGCAAAGCGGGTGACCAGCGAGCCGATGGCGGCGACCAGCGAGCCGTCGGGGGTGACGGCCCGAACCGACACCGTGTCCGGACCCGAACGGCGCACCCGGACCCGGACCTCGGTGGTGCGGGTGAGGCCGGCGCCGAGGGTGACGTCGTGCCAGGAGAACGGCAGGCTGACACCGCCCGAGCGGCCCGGCTCGGGCTCGGGCCCAGCCATGGCGACGGTCTGCAGCAGGGCGTCCAGCAGAGCCGGATGGACGGCGAAGCCCGCCTCGGGCAGGACGGCCTCGCCGGGCAGGACGGCCTCGGCGAGAACCTCGCCCTGGTGCGACCAGGCCGCGACCAGGCCGCGGAAGCAGGGACCGTAGTCCACCCCGGAGGCGCTCATCGCGGAGTAGAAACCGGGCAGGTCCACCGGGCCGGCCCCGGCCGGCGGCCAGGGGTCGGCCCCGCGGTCAAGGTCACCGGGGAGGCCGGGCCCGCCGTCGAGCGTCGACTCGTCCGCGCTCAGGGTTCCCCGGGCGTGCTGGGTCCAGATCGCGGTCAGCTCCTCGGGGCGCGAGTACAGCTCGAGATCACGCCGGCCGGTGCCGTTCTCGGGCCCGATCAGCAGGCGCAACTGGACCGCCTCGCTGCCGCCGGCCGGCAGCAGCAGCGGGGCGGTCAGGACGAGCTCCTCGATCCGGGCCAGGCCGACCTGGAACCCGGCCCGGGAGGCCATCTCCAGGATCGCCGCGCCGGGCAGCAGCACCACCCCGGACACGGCGTGATCGGCGAGCCACGGGTGCTCGCGGCTCGACAACCGGCCGGTGAACAGCACCCCACCGGGGCCGGGCAGGTCGACGGCGGCGGTGAGGAACGGGTGGCCGGTGCCGGCCTGACCGGCCGACACCGGATCGGCGTGGAGGTCGGGGTCGGCCCGCAGCCAGAACCGGCGGTGCTCGAACGGGTAGGTGGGCAGATCGATCCGGCGGGCGCCGGTGCCGGCGAAAACGCCGGGCCAGTCCACCGGGGCACCGAGTGCGCCCGCCCGGCCGGCCGAGACCAGGAACCGGGCGGGTCCGCCGTCATCGCGGCGCAGGGTCTCCACCGCGGGGCGCCCGAGCGGGGCTCCAGCAGCACCGGCCAGCGCCTCGTCCACCCACACCGTGAGCACCGGGTGCGGGCTGACCTCGATGAAGAGGGTCTCCCCCGCCGCCACCGCGGAGCCGACCGCGGCCGCGAACCGGACCGGCTCGCGCAGGTTGCGGTACCAGTAGCGGGCATCCAGCCGGGCCGGATCGAACGCCGCCCCGGTCACCGCCGAGTAGTAGGTCACCCCGGTCGCGGCCGGTCGCCCGGCGGCGGGGATCTGCTCCAGCTCGGCCCGAATCGACTCGACCTGGACCGAGTGAGCGGCGAACTCAACCCCCTCGATCGGCCAGCTCATGATGCCCCCGTCCGCCAACCGGTCGCGCAGCCGCGACAGCGCCCCCGGCTCCCCCGAGAGCGTCACCGACGTCGCGCCGTTGATCGCGGCGACCCCGACCTGGCCGGCCGGCCCGTCCAGGGCCTGCAGATGCGGCGCCAGTTGGTCCGGATCGAGTGGGACGAAGAGCATGCCGCCCTTGCCGGTGAGGGCGGTCAGGGCCCGGCTGCGCATGGCGATGATCCGGGCGGCGTCGGCCAGCGACAGGGCCCCGGCCACGCAGGCGGCGGCGATCTCTCCCTGGGAGTGACCGATCACCGCCGCCGGGCGCACCCCGACCGATTCCCACACCCGCGCCAGCGACACCATCACGGCGAACAGCACCGGCTGGACCACATCCACCCGCTCCAGACCGGGCGCGCCGGCCCGGCCCCGCAGCACCGCCTCCAGCGACCAGTCCACGTACGGGTCCAGGGCCTGCTCGCACTCGGCGATCGAGGCCGCGAAAACGGCGGAACCCTCGAGCATCTCCGCCGCCATCCCGGCCCACTGCGAGCCCTGCCCGGGGAAGACGAAAACCACTCGCGTGGTCCGCCCGCCGGTCCCGGTGGCCAGGTTGGGCGCCGCCCGGCCACCGGCCAGGGCCTGCAAACCGGTGTCCAGCTCGGCGGAGGTCTGGCCCACCACCGTCGCGCGGTGCTCGAAATCGCTGCGGCTGGTGACCAGGGAGAACCCCAGGTCGGCGATCCGGGTCCCCGGGACCGCCAGTCTCGCCCGCACCCGGCCGGCCTGCGCCGCCAGCGCCGCCGGGCTCCGGGCGGACAGCACCAGCGGCACGGCGGCGGCGAAGGCCGGGACCGCTCCGGCCGCGGCGGTACCGGGACCGCCGTCGATGGTCCGGTCGGGTTCCGGGGGCTGTTCCAGGATCACGTGCGCGTTGGTGCCGCTGGCCCCGAACGAGGAGACCCCAGCCCGGCGCCGGCGGCCCGGGCTGTCCCAGCGCACCGCCTCGGTGAGCAGGCGGACCGCGCCGTCGCTCCAATCCACCTGCTCGGTGGGCCGGTCCACGTGCAAGGTGGCCGGCAGCAGTTCGTGCCGCAGCGCCAGCACCATCTTGATCACCCCACCGACCCCGGCCGCGGCCTGGGTGTGGCTGAGGTTGGACTTCAACGAGCCGACCAGGAGCGGCCGGCCCGCCGGGCGGTGCCGGCCGTAGGTGTCCAGCAGCGCCTGGGCCTCGATCGGGTCACCCAGCCGGGTCCCGGTGCCGTGCGCCTCGACCGCGTCGACGTCACCGGGAGCGAGGCCGGCGTCGGCCAGCGCGGCCCCGATCACCCGCTGCTGGGCCGGACCGCTCGGGGCGGTCAGGCCGTTGCTGGCGCCATCGGAGTTGACCGCTGAGCCACGCAGCACGGCCAGTACCGGGTGACCGTGGGCCCGGGCCCGCGACAGCCGCTCCATCACGACGATGCCGGCACCCTCACCGAACCCGGCTCCGTCGGCAGCCGCGGCGAACGACTTGCAGCGGCCGTCAGGGGCCAGACCACCCTGGCCGGCCAGCCCGGCGTAGATGGAGGGGGTCGACATCACGGTGACCCCACCGGCCAGGGCCAGCGAGCACTCGTCGCCGCGCAGGGCACTGGCGGCCAGGTGGATCGCGACCAGGGAGGACGAGCAGGCCGTATCGATCGTCAGGGTCGGGCCCTGCAGACCCAGGGCGTAGGCGACCCGGCCGGACAGGATGCTGGCCGTCGTCCCGGTGCCCAGGTACCCCGCCACCTCCGGCGCGACCGACCCGAAGCGGGGAGCGTAGTCACCGTGTATCGCCCCGGCGAAGGTGGCCGTCGCACTGCCTCGCAGCGAACGCGGGTCGATCCCGGCCTGCTCGATCGCCTCCCAGCAGACCTCCAGCAGAAGCCGCTGCTGCGGGTCCATGGCCAGGGCCTCGCTCGGGCTGATCGCGAAGAACGCCGGGTCGAAATCGCCCGCACCGTCGAGGAACCCGCCCTCGACCGAGAATGTCTCCGAGGACCGCGGTAGCAGCCAGCCCCGGTCGTCCGGGAACGGGCCGACCGCATCCCGGCCCTGCACCAGCAACTGCCAGAGCTGGTCGGGGGTGTCGGCCCCGCCGGGGTAGCGGCAGGCCATCCCGACGATCGCGATCGGCTCGCTGGTGGTGGCCTGGGCCACCAACCGCTCATTGTCGATCCTGATTCGCTCGTTCTCCAGCAGGGACGCGCGCAGCGCCTCGACCAGCCTGGTGGTGGGCACACCGTTCTCCTTCCTGGCCGGGTCGTCGGCGTGGACCGGTCGGGTCGATTCGGTCACGGGCTCAGTCACGGTCGGTTCCCAGGGCCATGGCGATCAGCTCGTCGGCGTCCATGGATCGCACCCGCTCCAGCCGCTCACCGGCCTCGATCTCGGTCCTGGCGGCCGCCGGGACGCGGCCGCCAGCCACGGGTTCCCCCGCCACCGGGACGGGCCGAGCCGGCCCGACCGGATCCAGCCGCCCGGCCAGGTATCCGGCCACCGCCTCAGGGCTGGGATGGTCGAAGACCATCGTCGCCGGCAGTCGCAGCGCGGTCCGCCGGTTCAGCCGGTTCCGCAGCTCCAGGGAGGTGAGCGAATCGAAACCGAGGTCGCGGAAGGCCCGTTCGGCCTCGACCTCGGCGGGCGCGGTGTGGCCGAGGAGGTCGGCCACCTCCACCCGGACCAGGTCGGTGAGCACGGCCAGCCGCTCCGGCTCCCCCAGCGTGGACAGGTGCTGGATCAGGCCGCTGGCTCCCGCGCTCTCCCCGGCCCCGGCCGCCGGACGGCGACGGGAGGGGCGGACCAGTCCGCGGAACAACGGGGGCACCCCGCCGCGGCTGTTCCGGATCCGGGCCAGGTCGAGCCGGGCCGCCAGCAGGACGGCGGAGCCGGACGCCAGCCCGGCGTCAAACAGGGCCAGCCCTTCCTGGTCGCTGAGCGGGGCCCCGCCCGCCCGCGTCATCCGGCGCACGTCGACCTCGTCCAACGTTCCGGTCAGGGCGCTGCGGCTCGCCCACAGCCCCCAGGCCAGCGAGGTGGCCGGCAGGCCGAGCGCCCGCCGGTGGGTGGCCAGGGCGTCCAGCCCGGCGTTGGCGGCAACGTAGTTGCCCTGGCCGGGGGTACCCACCGTCGCGGAGGCCGAGGAGAACACCACGAACGCGGCCAGCGGGCGGTCGCAGGTGAGCTCGTGCAGGTGCAGGGCCCCCTCCAGCTTGGGCGCCAGCACGGTGTTCATCCGTTCCGGGGTCAGCGCCGCGATCACCCCGTCGTCCACGACGCCGGCCGCGTGCACGACCGCGCTCAGCGGTCGATCCGGCGGGATCGAGTCCAGCAGCGCGGCCACAGCGGCACGCTCACCGATGTCACAGGCCACCACCTGCGCCTGGGCCCCCAGGGCGCTCAGCTCGCCGATCAGGGCCAGGGCCCGGGCCGAGCGCGGGTCGGAGCGCCCGGCCAGCAGCAGGTGGGTCGCACCGTGGGTGCGGACCAGATGGCGGGCCACCAGGGCCCCGAGCACCCCGGTGCCGCCGGTGATCAGGACCGTGCCGCCGGCGGGCCAGGTCAGGGGGGTCAGCCCGGCCGGCGCCGGATCGTCGCAGCCAGGGGCGGGCAGGCCCGGTGCCAGCCGGGGCACCAGCACCTGCCCGGCCCGAATCGCCACCTGAGGCTCTCCGGTCACCATCGCGGCGGCCAGCAGATCCGATCCGGCGCCGGCGTCGGGGTCGGGGCCGGGGTCGGCATCGACCAGGACGAACCGGTCCGGGTGCTCGGCCTGGGCCGAGGTGATCAGCCCGCGAACAGCGGCGCCAGCCAGGTCGGGGACGTCGTCCCCGACCCGGACGGCCAGGGCACCGCAGGTGCGCAACAGCAGAACGGCGTCGGTGGCGCGCTCGTCGGCGAGCCAGTCCTGCAGCAGGCGCAGCACGTCAGCTACGGCGGTCCGGATCGTCGCCGGATCGCGGCGCGGCCAGCGGCAGTCGACCACCACCACGTCGGCCACCCGGTCGCCGGCCGGGCCGGCCGGGTGCTCCCCGAGGCGAGCGCTGCTCCAGCGCCCGACCCGGCGAGTGGGCGCGTCGATCGCCGTCCAGCCGACCCGGAACAGCGCCTCGTCGGTGATCGCCCGGGTCGGGCGCAACGCCGCCGGATCCACCGGCCGGGTGTCCACCTGGTCCACGGTGAGCACCGCTGAACCGGCGAGATCGGTCGCGGTGAGGCAGATCCGGCCCGCACCGGTGGACCGCAGGGCGACCCGCAGGAGGGACGCGCCCCGTGAGTACAGGCGGGCTCCCGACCACGCGAACGGCAGCCGGGCCCAGTGGCCGCCGCCGTCCGGGCGGGCGGAACCGTCAGCGGCGGCGACCGGCGCACCGGCCAGCATCAGACCCTGCAGGGCGGCGTCGGCCAGGGCCGGGTGCAGCCCGTACCCGCCGGCGTCGGACCGCAGGCCCTCGGGCAGGCGGACCTGGGTGAAGATCTCGTCCCCGCGGCGCCACCCGGCCTCGATCCCGCGGAACGCCGGGCCGTACTCGTACCCGCCGGCGGCCAAGCGGTCGTACAGGTCGGCCACGTCGATCTCGGCGGCCCCGGTCGGGGGCCAGGGGCTGGACCTTGGGGGCGGGGGTTCCGGCTGGTTGTCATCGGGGGCGAGGACCCCCTCGGCGTGGCGGGTCCAGGGCCCGCCGTCCTCCGGCCGGGACGAGATGACCAGCGACCGGCGGCCGGCCGGGTCGGCGGCACCGACCCGGGCCTGGATCCGGACCCCGGCGCGGGCCGGCAGCAGCAGCGGCGCGGACAGAGTCAGCTCCTCCACCACCGCGCAGTCAACCTCGTCGCCGGCCCGCACCGCCAGCTCGAGGAACCCGGTTCCCGGCAGCAGGACCGTCCCGGCGACCGCGTGGTCGCTCAGCCAGGGCTGGTCCCGGGCCGAGAGCCGTCCGGTCAGCAGCAGCTCGCCGCTGTCGCCCAGCTCCACCGACGCGGCCAGCAGCGGGTGCTCGGCCGAGCCGAGCCCGGCCGAGCCCAGGTCCGATCCGGCCGGTGGCGACGGGCTGAGCCAGTAGTGCCTACGCTGGAACGGATACGTCGGCAGGTCCACCCCTCGGCCGGCGGGCACCACGGCGGACCAGTCGACGCCGGTTCCGCGCACCCACAGTTCGGCCGCCGAGCGCAGCACCTGGGTGAAGCCACCGGCGTCGCGGCGCAAGGTTCCCGTCACCAGCACCGGTTCGGCGACGTCCTGCAGGGTCTCCTCGATCGGCGTGATCAGCACCGGATGCGGGCTGAGCTCGACGAAGGTGCTGAAGCCCTGCCGTTGGAGGGCGGCCACGGCCGCGGCGAAGCGCACCGGGCGGCGCAGGTTGGTGTACCAGTACTGGGCGTCCAGCGCCGAGCCGTCGATCCAGTCCCCGGTCACGCTCGAGAACATCGGCACCGTGGCCGGGCCGGGCTTGATCTCGTCCAGAGCCGCCAGCAGTTCCGCGCGTACCGCCTCGACCTGCGGTGAGTGCGAGGCGTAGTCGACCTCGACCGGGCGGGTGCGAACACCGTCGACCTCGGCCCGGGCCTGCACCTGGGCCAGAGCACCGGTGTCGCCGGCCACCACCACCGACCCCGGGCTGTTCATCACCGCGACCCCGACCCGGCCGGCCCAGGGCTGGATCAGCCGCTCGGCCTGGTTCTCCCCCACCCCCAGCGACAGCATCGAGCCGCCTCCAGGCAGCCGCTGCAACGCCCGGCTGCGCAGCGCGACCACGGTGGCGCCGTCCTGCAGGCTGAGCGCGCCGGCGATGACCGCGGCGGCGATCTCGCCCTGGCTGTGCCCGAGCACCGCGTCCGGGAGCACCCCGAGCGAACGCCACACCTCGGCCAGCGACACCAGGACGGCGAACAGCGCCGGCTGGACGACGTCGACGCGCCGCAGGGCCATCTCGTCGGCCAGCGCCTCGGTCAGCGACCAGTCCACCAGCGGGTCCAGGGCGTCCTGGCAGCGGGCCAGCGCGGCCGCGAAGACCGGCGAGGACGAGAGCAGTTCGCGGCCCATGCCGGCCCACTGCGAGCCCTGCCCGGGCAGCACGAAGACGGTACCCCCGGCGAGGTCGGCGGTGCCGGTGACCAGATCGGGCCCGCCCGCGCCGGTGAGGTCGCCGGCCAGGCCCGCCCGCCCGGCCAGCAGCACCGCCCGCCGAGCGAACGCGGTCCGCCCGGCCAGGGTGCGGGCGACGTCGCCGTCGGCGAGCGCGGCGTGCGCGAGGTGCGCGTGCAACCGGGTCGCCAGCTCATTCAGGGCCGATCCGTTTCGGGCCGAGATTACCCAGGGCGGAACGGTTTCCGCCGCCTTCCCGGTCGGCCCGCCGCTCGCGCCCGCGGCCGGGACCGGGGGTGCGGGCATCGTCGGGGCGGGCTCGGGCGGTTCGTTCGGAGCCTGCTCCAGGATGACGTGCACGTTGGTGCCGCTGAGACCGAACGCGGACACGCCCGCCCGGGCGGGACGCCCGGTCCGCGGCCAGGCGGTGGCCTCGGTGACCAGGGCGAGCGCACCGGCCGTCCAGTCGACGTGGCGGGAGGGCCGCTGCGCGTGCAGGGTGGCCGGTACCTGGGCGTGCCCGAGGGCGAGCACCATCTTCATCACCCCGGCCACTCCGGCTGCGGCCTGGGCGTGCCCGATGTTGGACTTGACCGAGCCGATCAGCACCGGCCGCTCGGCCGGGTGGTGCCGGCCGTAGGCGGCCATCAGGGCCTGGGCCTCGATCGGGTCACCGAGCGTGGTACCAGTGCCGTGCGCCTCGATCACGTCGACGTCCGCGCCGCTGAGGCCGGCGTCGGCCAGCGCGGCCTCGATCACTCGCTGCTGGGCCGGACCGCTGGGAGCGGAGAACCCGTTGCTGGCCCCGTCCTGGTTCATTGCCGATCCCCGGACCAGGGCCAGCACCCGGTGGCCGTGCCGGCGGGCCTGCGACAGGCGTTCCAGCACCACCACCCCGGCTCCCTCGGCCAGCCCCATGCCGTCGGCGTCGTCGGAGAACGCCCGGCAGCGGCCGTCGGCCGACAGCCCTCGCTGCCGGGAGAAGCCGATGAACACCGCCGGGGACGACATCACCGCGACCCCGCCGGCCAGGGCCAGGGTGCACTCGCCCTGCTGCAGCGAGCGCACGGCCAGGTGCAGGGCGACCAGGGC
>Ga0265340_10001645_pt1 | contig 12826 bp, 12 predicted proteins | sample 4CB225metaG_FD_202082 | JGI IMG/M metagenome (GOLD analysis project Ga0265340, IMG submission 202082) | Rhizosphere microbial communities from Carex aquatilis grown in University of Washington, Seatle, WA, United States - 4-CB2-25 metaG | ecosystem: Host-associated > Plants > Roots >...
CACGAAATGTTTGGCGATGTCGCAATGCGCGACCTGGCCCAGCGCATGAACGCCGGCGTCGGTGCGGCCCGCGCCGTGAACGCGGACCTGCTCGCCGCAGATCGCCTTGACCGCGTCTTCCAGCGCGCCCTGCACCGACGGGCCGTTGTCCTGGATCTGCCAGCCGCAGAACGGCGCGCCATCATATTCGATGGTGAGTCTGTAGCGGGGCATCAGTCTAGCCGCAGCGGCGGCTTCAGCGGGGTGCCGCGCAGAAACTCCCCCGCCTTCATCGGCGCCTTGCCGGCGCGCTGCAGCTCGAGAATGCGGATCGCCCCTTCGCCGCAGCCAAAGGTGAGATGGTCATCCAGCAATTCGCCCGCCGCACCCGCGCCATCGGCCATCGTGCAGCGCAGGATCTTGACGCGCACCGGCTGGTCCTCGATCGGCATCTCGCACCAGGCGCCGGGAAACGGCGACAGCCCGTGGATGTGGCGCAGCACCGCGCGCGCCGGCTTGCTCCAATCGATCCGCGCCTCGGCCTTGTCGATCTTGGCCGCATAGCTGACGCCCCCTTCGCCCTGCTTCGTCAGCTGCAGCTTGCCGCGTTCGAGCGCACCGATCGCGCGCACCATCAGGTCGCCGCCGAGCCGCGCGAGCGCGTCGTGCAGATCGCTTGCCGTCATCGCATCCGTGATCGCGATGCGCTCGGCCATCGCCACGTCGCCGGTATCGAGGCCGGCGTCCATCTTCATCACCATCACGCCGGTCTCAGTATCGCCTGCCATGATGGCGCGGTTGATCGGCGCCGCCCCGCGCCAGCGCGGCAGCAGCGAGGCATGCAGGTTGAAGCAGCCGAGCCTTGGCGTATCGAGAATGGCCTGCGGCAGGATCATGCCATAGGCGACGACCACGGCCGCATCCGCATCATGCGCGCGAAACGCCTCCTGCGCCTCCGGCGTCTTCAGCGTGGTCGGCGTTTCCACGGCAATGCCGAGCCGCCGCGCCTCCTGCTCGACCGGTGTTGGCTGCAGCTTCATGCCGCGCCCGGCGGGTTTGGCCGCGCGGGTGTAGACGGCCGCGATCTCATGGCCATGGGCCACGAGCTCGAGCAGCGTCGGCACCGAGAACTCCGGCGTGCCCATGAAGATCAGGCGAAGGGGCATGGTTTTAAAAATTCCCAGGAAGATTCAGTTTACCCGTCATGGCCGGGCTTGTCCCGGCCATCCACGTCTTTGTCTCTAGCGAAGAAAGGCGTGGATGCCGCGACAAATCCGGGCATGACGGCGGAGAGGGGTCGGCTACTCCGCCGCCCGCTTCGCCGCCTTGGCGAATTTCTTCAGCACGCGGTCGCGCTTCAGCTTCGACAAATAATCCACGAACAGCACGCCGTTGAGATGATCGATCTCGTGCTGGATGCAGGTGGCGAACAGGCCCTCGGCGTCCTCCTCACGCACCTTGCCGTCTAGATCGGTGAAGCGCACCCGCACCTTCGCCGGCCGCTCGACTTCCTCGTAATATTCAGGGATCGAGAGGCAGCCCTCCTCGTAGACCGACATCTCGTCCGACGACGACAATATCTCCGGATTGATGAAAACCCGCGGCTGCGGCTTGGTCTCGCCGTCCTCGCTCTTCTTGGCGAGATCCATGGTGATCAGCCGCACCGGTTGCGCGACCTGGATCGCCGCAAGCCCGATGCCGGGCGCGTCATACATGGTCTCGAACATGTCGTCGGCGAGCCTGCGGATCTCCGCCGTGACCTTTTCAATCGGCTTGGAGACCAGCCGCAACTGCTTGTCCGGCAGGATGATGATTTCTCGGAGGGCCATGATTTCTCTGGATAGTTCGGCGGGCGATTTAAGCGGTTGATATGCCGGGGTCAATGCGCGCCCCCAAGCCGTTCAGGGTTCGTTAACCATGAATTTTAGGGAAACGTTAACCGCGAAAATTAATCCGGGATTAACCATAAATGTTCCCTCTTCGTTCGCGTTCAAGGCCGAATCGGTTACAAGGGACAGCATGAACGAGATTCTTTTCACGATCGGCGACCTGCCGGTCCGCACGGGTGCGGCGCTGATCGGCTTTGCCGCGCTCGCGCTGCTGTTGCTCCTGACCATCGCCATCGTGATGGCGCGCTCGGGCCGCCGAGGCGCGGAGCTCGCCATGGCGCAGGCGATCCGTGCCGACGAGCTGGAACAGCGCCTCTCCGAAATGATGCGCGCGCAGAGCGAGGCCACGGGCCGGGTCGATGCGATGGGACAGGCGCTGGCCGGCCGCCAGGCCGAGATGTCGCGCGCCGTCAGCGAGCGGCTGGATTCGGTGACCCATCGGGTCGGCCAGTCGATGGAGCAGACCACCCGCAACACCATGGACTCACTGCGCGTGCTGCACGAGCGGCTAGGCATCATCGACAACGCCCACAAGAACCTCACTGACCTGACCTCGCAAGTAACCACGCTGCGCGACGTGCTGGCCAACAAGCAATCGCGCGGCGCGTTCGGCCAGGCCCGGATGGAGGCGATCGTCCAGGACGGCATGCCGAAGGGCGCTTACGAATTCCAGTTCACGCTTTCGACGGGAAAGCGGCCGGATTGCGTGGTGTTCCTGCCCGACCAGCGCCCGCTCTGCATCGACGCCAAGTTCCCGCTGGAGGCGATGACCGCGCTGCACGACGCCCGCACCGACGAGGAAAAGAAGATCGCTACCCAGCGGCTGCGCAGCGACGTCATGAAGCATGTCAGCGACATCGCCGAGAAATATTTGATTGCCGGCGAGACCCAGGACACCGCGCTGATGTTCGTGCCGTCGGAATCGGTCTACGCCGAAATCCACGACGGTTTCGACGACGTGATCCAGAAGGCCTATCGCGCCCGCGTGGTGCTGGTGTCGCCGTCGCTGCTGATGCTGGCGATCCAGGTGATGCAGCAGATCCTCAAGGACGCGCGGATGCGGGATGCCGCCGACCAGATCCGCACCGAAGTGCTCAACCTCGGCGACGATCTCGGCCGCCTGCGCGACCGCGTGCTGAAGCTGCAGAAGCATTTCGGCGACGTCAACGAGGACGTCCGCCAGATCCTGATTTCCGCCGACAAGATCGAAAAGCGCGCCGGCCGCATCGAGGAACTGGATTTCAGCAAGGCCGAGCCGCCCGCCGAACTGCCGCGCCTCGTCAAGGCCGACGCGCCCGAACTGTTCCCCCTGCCGCGCAAGCTGCAGGCGGGAGAGTAGGATCGCCGGGGCTAGCGCGCCGCCATCGTCCGACGGTCTGGACTAATCCAGTCCGGCGCAGCGAAAACCGTCCAGATAGTGATCCCGACCGGCCTCATGCATGATGGGCATCTGGTTTGCGATCCAGGCGAGCGAAATATTGGGTTGCACGCGGCGAAGCTCCTGCAAGGCGACCACGGCGATATCGTCCTTTCCAGCCATGCCGGCGGCGGCTGTGAGCACCCGATGGGCTCCGACGAAGTCGCCGCGTTGCCGGATGCCTTCGCGCGCCAGTCGAATGGCCTCGTCGTAGTTGCAGCCGACGAACTCCGCGTAGGCGGCGATGCCACAAAAAACCGCCGAAAACGGATCACGCGGGCTCAGCCGCATCGCGCGTCGCGCGGCAACGCTGCCTTCTTCCCACCGCCCCGCATAGGACAACACCAGGCCGTAATAACCCTGCGCCAGCGAGAAGTTCGGATTGAGCCGAAGCGCGACCTCCAGTTCCGCCAGCGAATCTTCGAAACGCCGCGCAAACAAATAGACGGACCCCAGTGCGTTATGCGCCCAGGGGTCTTCGCTGTCGGCCAGGATCGCGGCCAGCGCCGCGCGCTCGGCCACCGGCACCACCGCCGCCATATCCACCCAGCCCATATGAGCGCCGAACGTCTGGCTGGTGGCAAGCACGCCGAGCGCCTGGCCGTAATTCGGATCGATGGCGGTCGCTTTCTCGAGCAGGGCCTGGGCCACCAGACAGTCCTGACGCGTCACGCGCCAGTAATGCGAGAGCGCCCGCATGACCAGGTCCCATGCGTCCATGCTGTTCGGCGGTTTGCGCCGCGAACGAAACGTTTCCGCGGCATAGAGCTGCGGCTCGATCGCGGCGACGATGGCCTCAGTGATCTCGTCCTGCACCGCGAACACATCGGCAAGGGCGCGGTCGTAGCGTTCCGCCCATATATTGCTGCCGGTGGCGGCGTCACTGAGCTGAACGGTGATGCGCACGCGGTCACCGCCCTTGCGCACGCTGCCTTCGACGACATAACCGACGCCGAGTTCCTCGGCGACCCGCTTCATGTGGACCGGCTGGCCCTTGTAGATGAATGACGAGTTGCGCGCGATCACGAAGAACCAGCGCAGCTTGGAAAGCCCGGTTATGATGTCCTCGCTGATGCCATCGGAAAAATACTCCTGCTCCGGTTCGCCGCTCAAATTGGCGAACGGAAGCACGGCGATCGCCGGCCGGTCGGGCAGCGGCAGCGCCGGACGCGATCGCTCCTGGCCTTCCAGCGGCGGCTCGGCGGCCTGTTCGTTGCACGGAGGCCGCGTTCGCACCGCACCGACAAAGCGAAGGCCTTTGCGCGGGATGGTACGGATCAGTTTCTGGCTTTCGCCGCTGTCGCCTACCGCCTTGCGCGCGGCGTTGATGCGGCTGGTCAGCGTCGATTCCGACACGATCCGGCCGCCCCAGACCGCGTCGAGGAGGTCGTCCTTGCTGACGACATGATCGCGATTCTGCACCAAAAATACCAGGAGATCGAAGACCTGGGGCTCGACGGCTATCGAATCGGGACCGCGATGGAGTTCGCGGCGGTCGGTATCGAGCGCATGATCGTCAAAGAAGAATTGCACGGCACCCTCAAATCCGGACCACGACGCCGCTCTCAAGCAATAATCAAGATCATCTCATGGACAAATCAAGCTTCAGGCAAAGTCTTTCGGTCTCGCTCCCTGCATCTTCTACCCTCAAGGGCGATCTTCAGGATCGTCCGATCGGAGGATGCCATGACCCAGTCCCAATTATTCAGCCCGGACACCCGGAGCAATCCAATCGCCAGAATGATCGCATTTCTATACGGAATTATCGCCTATTCTGTGTTTTTCGTCACCTTCCTCTGCGCCATCGGTTTCGTCACCGGCTTGGTGGTTCCGAAGACCATCGACAGCGGCGCGGTAGGGCCGACGATGGAATCGGCCATCGTCAATCTGCTTCTGATGTCGCTGTTCGCCGTGCAACACAGCGTCATGGCCCGCCGGCAATTCAAGGAATGGTGGACGCAATATGTGCCCAAATCGGTGGAGCGAAGCACCTATGTGCTGTTCTCGAGCCTCGCGCTCGCTCTGCTGCTCTGGCAATGGCGCCCGATCCCGACCGTGGTGTGGCGAATCGACGATCCGCAGATCGCCATGGCGGTGACCGGCATTTCGATGCTCGGCTTCCTGATCGTGCTCACCAGCACGTTCCTGATCAACCATTTCGAGCTGTTCGGACTGCACCAGGTCGCCAACAATCTCACGGGTCGCTCAATGCCCGCGCCTCGCTTCCGCACGCCGCTGTATTACAAATTCGTGCGACACCCGCTCTACCTCGGCTTCATCATCGCGTTCTGGGCGGCGCCCACGATGACCATCGGGCACCTGTTGTTCGCCGCCGTCACGACGTCTTACATCTTCGTCGGCATCCTGCTTGAAGAGCGCGATCTGGTCGATCTCTTCGGCGACGACTATCGACGCTACAAACAGCGTGTGTCGATGCTGGTGCCCTGGCGCAAATCCAACTGATCGATCGAGTCGCATGCGGTTTCACTGGCAGGACCGGATCCGACCGCTGCCCGTACTCCGCGAATCGTCAAGCCATACGCCCGAACTGTTCCCGCGGCCGCGCAAGCTCAATCTGCAGGCGCGGGAGCACAGGTCTCGCCTCGTCCCCGCTCCAGCAAAGTAATAGGTGTCATCGCCCGGCTTGACCGGGCGACCCAGTATTCCAGAGGCCTTTCGGTCGAACGCCGACGTATCGTCATACTCCGGCAATCTGAGGATAAAGATCAATCCAGTTCGGATTGTCTTTCTCAATCAGCGAAATCTTCCAGGCACGCGACCATTTCTTGAGCCGCTTCTCGCGGTGGATAGCCGGCTCTACGTCCTCAAAACATTCGAAATACACCAGCCGATTGACAGCGTGACGTTTGGTGAAACTTTCGGCAGCACCCGATTTGTGTTCGTATACGCGACGAACCAGGTCATTGGTTACGCCGATGTAGAGCGTTCCGCCAATGCGGTTGGCAAGGATGTAAACGTAGTAGCTGCGTGTCCCCATCAGCCGCCTCTGGAATACTGGGTCGCCCGGTCAAGCCGGGCGATGACAATATCATTTGTTGCGCCCGAATCTGCTACCAACGTCCGCATGACAGCTCCCGAGGTCGCACCTCCGTCCCCTGAAAATCCAGTCGCTCCCAGCGCCTCCTGGCGCGATAGCGTGGCGGTGTATCTGCAGCGGCGGGTGCTGATCGTGCTGCTGCTCGGATTTTCCTCCGGGCTGCCGCTGGCGCTGTCGGGTTCGACGCTCCTGGTCTGGATGCGCGAATCCGGCGTCGATCTCGGCACCATCGGGCTGTTCGCGCTGGTCGGCACGCCCTACACGCTGAAATTCCTGTGGGCGCCGCTGACCGATGCGCTGCACGTGCCGCTGTTCACGCGCGCGTTCGGCCGCCGCCGCGGCTGGCTGGTGTGCTCGCAATTATTCCTGATCGTTTCGATCCTGCTGCTGGCGCTGACGGACCCGGCCCGCTCGCCGCTGTTCGTGGCCCTCGGCGCCTTGCTGGTCGCGGCGATGTCGTCGACCCAGGACATCGTGGTCGATGCGTTCCGGGTCGAAAGCCTGCCCGAGAGCGAGCAGGCCGCCGGCATGGCGTCCTATGTCGCGGCCTACCGGATCGGCATGCTGGTCTCGACCGCCGGCGCGCTGTTTCTGGTCAGTGCCTATGAAGGTACCGGCATCGCGCGCTCTTCCGCCTGGATGTGGGGCTATGTGACGATGGCCGCGCTGGTGCTGATCGGCACCGCCACCGCGCTATTCGCCACCGAACCCGAGCAATCGGCGCGCGCGGAGGCCGCGACCAGTACCGAGACCGCGCTCGCGCGCGTGACCCAGGCCGCGGTCGGCGCGTTCACCGAATTTCTGATCCGCAAGCATGCGCTGGCCGCCCTCGCCTTCGTGGTGCTGTTCAAATTCACCGATGCGTTTTCCGGCACCATGACCGCTCCGTTCGTGATTGATCTCGGCTTTTCCCGCAACGACTATGCCGCCATCGTCAAGGGCGTCGGCCTCGCCGCGACCCTGATCGGCGGCTTTGCCGGCGGTTTTGTCGCGCGGCGCTATTCGCTGGCGGCCAGCCTGTGGATTGGGGGCGTGCTGCAGGCGATCGCGAATTTGTCGTTCTCCTGGCTCGCGATCGTCGGCGTCAATCAATGGGCGCTGGCATTTGCGATCACGGCCGAAAACTTCACCAGCGCGATCGGCACCGTGATCTTCGTCGCCTATTTGTCGGCGCTGTGCCAGAACCCGCTGCACACCGCGACCCAATACGCGCTGCTCACCGCGCTGGCCGCGGTGGGGCGCACCTATTTGTCGTCAGGCGCGGGCTTCGTGGCCAAGCTGACGGGGTGGCCGCTGTTCTTCGCGATCTGCGTCGTGGTCGCGGTGCCGAGCCTGATCCTGCTCACCTGGCTGCAGCGCCGCGGACATTTTGCGGAGTTGGAGGCGGTGAAGGTTTAGCGAGCGTTAGCTCGCCAGCTTCTCGATCGCCGCGTTATCCAGGCCCACCTTGGCGCCGGCCGCGACGATCTCCTGCCAGGTGGTGGGGTCGACCGGTATGCCCTCGGCCAGGCGTTGCTTCTTCCATTCGCGTTCCGGTTCGCCGGCGATCTTCACATGGTCCACGCCTTCGGCGGGCGGCGAGGCGATGTGCCAGGCAACGAAACTTTCCATCTCGCGCGCCAGATTCTCGCCGGTGCCCATTTTGGCGGGATCGATCAGAATGGAAAACATGCTGTTGATCACCTTGCGGCCGCCGTCCAGCCTGCCGCTCAGGGTTTTGCCGCCCGAGAGCGCGCCGCCCAAGAGTTCGCAGATCAAAGCCAGGCCCGAGCCCTTGTGTTCGCCGAAAGGCAGAATGGCGCCCGAAGGCTCGACCACGGTAAAGCGCGGATCGGTCGAGGGGTTGCCGTGGTTGTCGATGATGGTGTCGGGGGCCAGCTGCTCGCCCTTGTTGTAGGCCACGCGGGTCTTGCCCTGGGCGATTTTGCTGGTGGCGAAGTCCAGCACGATGGGGTCCTTTCCCGGCCGCGGGATGCCCACGCAAAACGGGTTGGTGCCGTGGCGCGCGTCGCGGCCGCCGAACGGGGCGACGATGGGGCGCGCCAGTACGTTGACGAAGTGGATGGACACCAGGCCGTGGGCGATGCACTGCTCGGCCCAATGGCCGATGCGGCCGATGTGATGCGAGTTGGACAGGCCCACGACGCACACGCCGTTGCGCCTGGCGCGCTCGGCGCCCAGTTCCATCGCCTCAAAACCCATCACCTGGCCGTAGCCGACATTGCCGTCGAGGGTGAGCATCGCGCCGCCGTCCATCACCACGCTGACATGCTGGTTGATCTTAAGGCCGCCTTCCTTCATCGCGTCGATATAGCGCGGCACCATGCCGACGCCGTGCGAGTCGTGGCCCTTCAGGTTGGCTTCGACCAGATTGACGGCGACGAGATCGGCTTCGCGGTCGGACGAGCCCCCCGCCTTGACGATGCTGCGAACCACGCCGGTTAGGGAATCGGCTTTGACGGTGCGATATTCGGCCATGATCTCTCGTCTCGTGTTGTTGTGGCAGTCGTGACTCAGTGCCTGGTCACCACGCTCCATTTGGTGACGATGGCTTCGCTCATCTGACCGGCGTCCTGCGCGCAGGCGATCTCGTCGACCTTGAGCGAGACTTCCTTGCCGATGAAACCCCTCAACTGCGCCGCCTGGGCGTCGCTGCTGGTGACGATCTGAAACGTCTCCGGTCCGGTTTCCAGGCCGCAAAGCCCGTTCGGCGGCGGCAGCCGGCGCGGCTCGCTGGTGAGCTGATAGGTGGAGACGCGCTTGCCCTTCTTGTCGGCGCGCAGCCGCATGGCATTGAGCTCTCCCGACAGCACGTCGCCGGCATTGATCGGCTTGCCGGCCTTCGGCGCGGGCTCGGCCTGCTGCGCCAGCGCGGCAGGCATGGCTGACGTCACCGCGATGATCATGCCCAAGGCCAGCCGTTTGCCGAATCGTCGTTTCGTCATGTCGATCATTTCCGTGTCTGGTGGTTAGAACAGGGTGCGCTGTCGCATCGCAGCCGACAGCGTGCCTTCATCGAGATAATCGAGTTCGCCGCCGACCGGCACGCCGTGGGCGAGCCGCGTGACCTTGACGTTCGCCTCCTGCAAGAGGTCGGTGATGTAGTGCGCCGTGGTCTGGCCGTCGACGGTGGCATTCAGGGCGAGGATGATTTCCGTGACCTGCGGATCGTGGGCGCGTTCAACCAGCGCGTCGATGGTCAGGTCCTGCGGGCCGACGCCGTCGAGCGGCGACAAGGTCGCTCCCAGCACGTGGTACCGCCCGCTGGTCGCATGGGCGCGCTCCAGCGCCCAGAGATCGGCGACGTCGGCGACCACGATGATGATCGAGCCATCGCGGCGCGGATCGGTGCACACCGTGCAGGGATTCTGCGTGTCGATATTGCCGCAGGTCTTGCAGACCTGGATCTTGTCGATCGCCACCTGCAGCGCGCCCGCCAGCGGCGTCATCAGCGCCTCGCGCTTCTTGATCAGGTGGAGCGCCGCGCGCCGCGCCGAACGCGGGCCGAGCCCCGGCAACCGCGCCAGGAGCTGGATCAGGCGTTCGATTTCGGGGCCGGCAACCGCAGTGGCCATATCAGGTGAGGCCCAGTCCCGGCGGCAGGCCCATTCCGCCGGTCAGCGCCTGCATCTTCTCGGCCATCGCGGTTTCGGCCTTGCGACGCGCATCATTAAGCGCGGTTACCAGCAGGTCTTCGAGAATTTCGCGCTCGTCCGCCTTCATCAGGCTTGGGTCGATCTTGACGCCCTTCACTTCCATCTTCGCGGTCATGCGCACACTCACGAGGCCGCCGCCGGAAATGCCCTCGACCTCGACATGGCCGAGTTCTTCCTGCATCGCCTGCATCTTCGACTGCAGCTGCGCCGCCTGCTTCATCATGCCGAGAAAATCAGCCATGAAAGGTTCCTCGTCTGTCGTTATAGATCGTCGCTGTCGGGGGTCTCGGCGGGATCTTCACCGCTAGCATCGGATTCCGGCGGCTCCGGGGCAAGCTTGCGCACCTCGACCACCTTGGCGCCGGGAAACCGCGCCAGCACTTCCTGCACCCGCGGATCGGCCTCGGCGGCGCGCTCGCGCTGATTCTTCGCGGCTTCGTTCAGCGACCGCAGCGTCGGCTCGCCCGCTTCGTTGGACACGATCACGGTCCAGCGCCGCCCGGTCCATTGCTCGAGTTTTCGCGAGAGATCGTTGATCAGGGTGCGCGCCGCGCTGCGCTCCATCGCCACCTCGAGCCGCCCGTCCTCGATGCGGACCAGACGGACGTCGGCCTCCAGCGCGGCCTTGGTCTGCAGGTCGCGCTTCTCGGCGGCGAGCGCCACCAGTTCCGGATAGCTTGCGATCCGGCGCGCCGAAGGTGCTGCCTGCGCATCGGAGGCCCGTGCAATCATCTGCGGCCGCGGCGAGGTCTCGGCATTGGTTCGAGGCGCGCTGGACATCCGCGCGGACGATGGCTGCGCCGCCGACATGGTCGGGGCCGGCATGCTGCGCGGCGCGGCGTTTCCGGCAACCACCGGCGACGATGCGCCGCCATTCTGTTCGATCATCCGGATCGCCTCATCCGGAGTCGGCATGTCGGCGACATAGGCGATGCGCACCAGCACCATTTCCGCAGCCGCCGCGGGGCGGGTTGCGGTCTGCACCTCGGTGATGCCCTTCAAGAGCATCTGCCACATCCGCGACAATACCCGCATCGAGATCTTGGCGGCGAAGTCGCGGGCGCGCAGGCGCTCGGTTTCGCTGTAGGCGACATTGTCGGCGGTCGCAGGCACGATCTTCACGCGGGTGACGAAATTGACGAATTCGGCGAGGTCGGACAGCACCACGATCGGATCGGCGCCGACATCGTACTGCTCGCGAAATTCCCTGAACGCGCTGGCGATATCGCCGCGCGCCAGCGAATCGAAGAGATCGATCACCCGGGTGCGGTCGGCCAGCCCAAGCATCTGCCGCACGGCATCGGCGCGCACCAGGCCCGCCGCATGCGCGATCGCCTGATCGAACAGCGACAGCGAATCGCGCACCGAGCCCTCGGCGGCGCGTGCGATGATGCCGAGCGCTTCGGGCTCGACTTCGACGTTTTCCTTTGCCGCGATGTTGCCGAGATGCTTCATCAGCACGTCGGCCTCGACCCGGCGCAGATCAAACCTCTGGCAGCGCGACAGCACCGTCACCGGGACTTTGCGGATTTCAGTGGTGGCGAACACGAATTTGGCGTGCTCCGGCGGCTCTTCCAGCGTCTTCAGAAAGGCATTGAACGCCGCCGTCGAGAGCATGTGCACTTCGTCGATAATGTAGACCTTGTAGCGGGCGCTGGCCGGTGCGTAGCGCACGCTGTCGTTGATCTGGCGCACGTCATCGACGCCGGTATGGGACGCGGCGTCCATTTCCAGGACGTCCATGTGCCGGCTTTCCATGATCGCCTGGCAATGCACGCCCAGCACCGGCATGTGGATGGTCGGGCCCTTCACCGAGCCATCCGGCAGCTCGTAATTCAGTGCGCGGGCGAGGATCCGCGCCGTGGTGGTTTTGCCGACCCCGCGGACACCGGTCAGGATCCAGGCCTGCGGAATCCGGCCGGTTTCGAACGCGTTCGAAACCGTGCGGACCACGGCATCCTGGCCGATCAAATCCTCGAAACTGGAAGGGCGGTATTTGCGCGCCAGCACCCGGTAATGCTTGCCGGCCTCGGGCCCGCCGCCCGCCGGAGACACGCTTTGGGGATCGTTGGGGGGCATCAGGGGAACGCCAGCATCGGTCATCGATCGATCCGCAACTCTGATTGTCTCTCGAAGCCGGCGTGCGGAACTTAGCTTACGCGCATTCGGATCGCAAAACCGGTATCCATTTTTGCGGAATACGCGCCGAAACAGAATCCAGCGCAGGACGGGGAATAGCCCATCTTGCGCGATTCGCTCGAAAAAACAGGTAGGAGACTGACGAGCGACCCGATCCGGACCTCGTTAGGGCTGCTTCCTTCCGGACCTGACCCGATTGGCGAGTGGCTCGTCCACCGCCAATCTCCCGGCCCCTATTTGGGGCCAAAAGGGCCGGAAAGCAAGCGGGTCGCGCCCGGGTTGGCGGGACTTGTGCAGAAACACGGAAAGGCATTAGTTGCCGTCATTGCCGGGCTTTCCCCGGCCGTCCACGGCCTGCTTCCCTGCCACAACAAGGAAGACGTGGATGCCCGGCACATCTGCGCGAAGACGCGCTTCGCGCTTTTGTCCGGGCATAGCGAGGAATATTCATGCCTTCTGACGCTCCCGCCTGGTCGCTGCATTCACAGCTCACGAATGACACCATCGACATCGGCGACCTGCCGTTGTGCCGCGTGCTCGTGGTCAAGGATGCGCACTATCCCTGGCTGTTGCTGGTGCCGCGCCGGTCCGAGGCCGTGGAGATCATCGACCTCGACGAAGTCGAGCAGGCGCAATTGATGACGGAGATCAGCCGCACCGCGCGCGCTCTCAAAGACGTCACCCACTG
>Ga0265340_10001647_pt1 | contig 12825 bp, 13 predicted proteins | sample 4CB225metaG_FD_202082 | JGI IMG/M metagenome (GOLD analysis project Ga0265340, IMG submission 202082) | Rhizosphere microbial communities from Carex aquatilis grown in University of Washington, Seatle, WA, United States - 4-CB2-25 metaG | ecosystem: Host-associated > Plants > Roots >...
GTCAAGTACCCCTGCGCCCGCATCGGGCCAGTCGCTCCAGTCACGCTCGACTCGGAGGGAAAACGATCGGAGAGAAGGTGATCGGGGCGAAGGTGATCGGGGCGAAGGTGATCGGGGCGAAGGTGATCGGGGCGAAGGTGATCGGGGCGAAGGTGATCGGGGCGAAGGTGATGGTGATTGGGGGGAAGGTGAGGAGCATCCGGTCTTCGGCGCGTCTGCGGCCGGGCCGCGGGGCGCGGGCCCCTCAGCCCCGCCCGGTGAGCGGGTGCTGGGTGAACGGTCCGTGGGTGAGCGGTCCGTGGGTGGTCAGGTGCTGGGTGAGCGAGTGGTAGGTGGTCGGGTGTGGTCGCTGGGTGGGCACGGCCCGGGCCAGCAGGCCGCCTGCCGGAATGGGGACCGCCCTTATGAGCCCTCGCAGGCGTTGCGGGACATGGTGACCGGGTTGCACCGCACCTGCCGGTTCCCCGGCTGCCGCCGCCGGGCCGAGTCCTGCGATCTGGATCATGTGATTCCCTTTGCGGGGGGAGGAAGTACGTGCTTGTGCAATCTCTCCCCGTTGTGCCGGTACCACCACTTGGTGAAAACCCATGCGGGATGGGCAGTTCGGTTTACTGGCCCGGACGAGCCTTATCCGGCGGGTGCTTTGGAGTGGGTGAGTCGTTGTGGGCAGAGGCAGATTACCCTGCCACCGGTGCTGCCGGGCAGTAACGGCTGGACCCTGCCGTTCAGTTCCCAGGCCACCATTCCCTCCCCTGAGCCAGGGCGGGCTTTCACCGCGGGCAATGGCACCTACCGTGATCTTTTCGACGAGATCCTCGACCCCGCCAACGCTACCCCCGAGCAACGTCGCACCCTCCGCGATCACCGTTGGAACCCTCGACCCACGCCACCGCCGCCGGCGGCAGAGGTCTTCGACAGCGGCGACCCGCCGTTCTAATGGTCCCCGCCGGTCAGCCGCCCCGCATCGATCGGGCGTCCTGACCACCGAGCGAGTCCCCGCCGACCTCGGCATTGTGGGCGTGGGCCAGATGGTGCAGGCCGAACACCGAGTCCATGCCGGCTCGCAGGCCCATCAGGTCCTCGCTCTGGTTGACCGCCCGCTTGGCCAGGGCCAGGCCCAGCCGGGGCATCCGGGCGATCCGGGTGGCCAGATCCATCGTCTGCTCGCGCAACTGCGACCGCGCCACCACCCGGTTGACCATGCCCAGCTCCAGTGCCCGGGCCGCCGGCACCCGCTCACCGAGGAAGAGGAACTCCTTGGCGAACCGCGGGCCCATCACCCAGGGGTGGGCGAAGTACTCCACCCCCGGAATACCCATCCGCACCACCGGGTCCGCGAAAAACGCGTCGTCGGAGGCGACCACGAGGTCGCAGCACCAGGCCAGCATCAGCCCGCCGGCCACGCAGGCCCCCTGCACCATGGCCACGGTCGGCTTCGGGATCTCCCGCCAGCGCCGGCACATGCCCAGGTAGACCTCGGACTCCCGGGCGTACCGGCTCTCGGCGCCGGCCTTGCCGACGTGGTCCCACCAGAGCGTCGCCCGCCGCTCGAACGACTGGTCGAGGTCTCGGCCCGGCGTGCCGATGTCGTGCCCGGCCGAGAAGTGCTGGCCCGCACCGGCCAGCACGATCACGGCCACCTCGTCGTCGTCCACGGCCCGGTACAGGGCCGAGTCGAGTGCGTAGGTCATCGCGCTGTTCTGGGCGTTGGCGAACTCCGGCCGGTTCATCGTGACGACGGCGACCGGGCCGGTGCGGTGGTAGGTCACCACCTCGGTCGGCGGGCGTTCGGCGCGGTCGGCGGCCGGGCCGGGCTCGTTCGTCGGGGCGTCGTCGTCACTCATCTGTTCCTCCTGCTGTCGTTACCGGCCGGGCCGCGACCAGCCCGAGCTGGGCGGCCAGCACGGCGCGGCCGGCCGCCGGTGTCCCCCAGGCCGCCCGCAGCGCCCAGATCCGGGTCAGCCAGCGGTGCAGCGGGTACTCCCGGGTGTAGCCCATCGCGCCGTGACACTGCAGGGCGGCCCGGGCCACCGCAGCGGCGGCGTCGGACGCGCGGGTCTTGGCCGCGGCCACGTCCCGGGACGCCGACGGCGTGTCGTGGGCCTGGGCCCAGGCGGCCGCGTAGACCAGCGGCCGGGCCATCTCCAGGGCCAGGTGGGCGTCGGCGAGCTGGTGCTTGACCGCCTGGAACGACCCGACCGGGACGCCGAACTGGGTGCGTTCCCCCACATAGCTCACGGTCATTTCCAGCGCCCGGGCGGCCAGCCCGATCAACTGGGCGGCCGTGCCCAGCGCTCCGGCCCGGCCGGCCCGGGCCAGGACCGCCGGGTCGGCGGCCAAGGCCGCACCGGCCCCCGGAGGGATCCGCCCGAGCGGGCGCGCCGGGTCCAGGGCGGGTACCGGCTCGGCGGCCGGACCCGCGGAGCCGCCGGCCAGCACGCGAACCGTTCCACCGCCCGCTCCACCACCAACTCCACCGCGAACTCCACCGGGAACGCCACCGGGGACATCCCCGACCAGGGCGATCTCGGCCTGCCCGGGCCAGGGCAGCAGCCCGGACCCGTCCAGGACCGCGCTCACCCGCCGGCCCGCGACCAGCGCGCCGGCCTGCTCCGCGCCGGTCAGCAACCGGGCGGCCACCAGGGCGGTCTCGACCACGGGCACCGGCAGCGCGGCCCACCCGGTCTCCTCCAGGCCCAGCACGACATCGAGCTCGTCCAGCCCCAGACCGCCGTGCTCCGGCGCAACCAGCGCCCCGGTCAGCCCGAGCCCGGACAGCCGCGACCACGCCGCGGCCGGGTCGACCGGGCCGGGACCGCCGTCGAGCCCCTTGAGCGCGTCCCGGACACCCTCGCGCAGCTCAAGCTGTTCGGGGGTGAAAGCGAAGTCCATCTCGACCTCCTGACCGGTTGCTCAGTGACTGCCGCTCAACGACTCCTGGGCAGGCCGAGCAGCCGCTCGGCCACGATGTCGCGCTGGATCTCGTTGGTACCGGCGTAGATCGGCCCGGACAGCGCGAACTCGAAACCCCGGGTCCACGGCCCGTCGACCTGTGCCTGCGGGCCGAGCAGGTCGAGGGCCAGTTCGTGGATCCGCAGATCCAGTTGCGACCACTGCAGCTTGCTCAGGCTGGCTTCGGCGCCGACCGGCGTCCCGGCCACGATCCGGCTGACCACCTGGTCGGTGTGCCGGGCGTAGGCCTCGACGTCCAGCCAGCACTCCACCAGCCGATCCACCTCGCCCGGTTCGAGGCCCCCGGGCCGGTTCCGGGCCAGCTCGGCCAGCCGGCCGAAGGTGGCCCGGAACCGGCCCGGGGAGCGCAGCGTCAGGCCACGTTCCCCCGCCGCCGTGGCCATCGCGACCTTCCAGCCCCCGTTCACCGGCCCGAGCACGTCCTGGTCGGGCACGAACACGTCGTCGAAGTAGAGGTCGGCGAAACCTTCGTCGCCGTCCAGCCGGCTGAACCCGCTGACCCGCACTCCCGGGGAGTCCAGCGCGACCAGGAAGTAGGTCAGTCCGCGGTGCCGGCCGGCGTCGGGGTCGGTGCGGAACAGGCCGAATGCGTGGGTGCAGAACGCGCCCCGGGAGCTCCAGGTCTTCTGACCGCTCAGCCGCCAGCCGCCCCGCTCGTCGTCCCGGACGGCGCGGCTGGTCAGCGCGGCCAGGTCGCTGCCGGCACCGGGCTCGGACCAGCCCTGGCACCAGAGGTCCTGGGCGGCCGCCAGCCGGGGCAGGATCCGGTCCTGCTGCTGCCGCGTGCCGAAGCTGAAGACGGACGGCGCGAGCAGGAAAATCCCGTTCTGGGTGACCCGTTGCGGGGCGCCGGCCCGGTAGTACTCCTCCTCGAAGATCAGCCACTGCCAGGGCGTGGCTTCCCGCCCGCCGTACTTGCGTGGCCACGAGACCACCGACCAGCCGGCCTCGAACAGCCGGCGCTCCCAGTCCAGGTGTGCGGCGAAGCCTTCCCGGGTGTCACCCGACGGCAGCGGCCGCGGCGGCGTGCTGGCCCGCAGCCAGCTCCGGGCCTGGGCCCGGAACTCCTCGTCGGCCGGGGTCCAGGTCAGGTCCACGCGCCGATCCCTCCCGCCGTCCCGTTGATCCGGCCGGCGGCCACCCGCGCCTGGGCGACCATCGAGGTGATCAGCTCGGCCACGGTCGGCAGGTCGGTCAGGTTGCCGGTCACCTGACCGGTCGGCAGCAGGCCGTGCTCCGGGTCGCCCTGCACCAGGGCGGAGCGGATCAGCAGCGGGGCCTGGGCCGCCCGCGCCGTCCGGGCCAGGTCGAGTCCCTCCCGGCGGCGCAACCGCAGGCCCTCGCGGGCGAGCTCGGCCCAGCTCTGGCCGGTGATCCGCCGGACCTGCGCCGCCTGGATCGGGGCCTGCGCGACCCGGCGCCACCACGCCCGGGCCTCGATCGCGGCCACCGCCTCGCTGCGCAGCACCCGCATCGGCATCCCGTCGAAGGCGTCGGAGACAAGGGTGTCGGACAGGCCGGCGGCGAGGTAACGCTGTTTGACCGCCGCCGGCACCGTGCTGTCCTGGGTCAGCAGGAACCGGGTGCCCATGGCCACCCCGTCGGCGCCCCAGACGATCGCAGCGGCCAGCCCCCGCCCGTCGCTGAACCCCCCGGCGGCCAGCACCGGAACCCGGCCGGCGACGACGTCGAGCACCGCCGGCAGCAGCAGGGTGGTGGCGATGTCACCGGTGTGGCCGCCGCCCTCGCCGCCCTGGGCCAGCAGCGCGTCCGCGCCGGCGGCCAGCATCTTCTCGGCGTGCCGAGGCTTGCCGACGGTGACGACGGCGCGCAGGCCGGCCTCGTGCACCCGGCGGATGACCTTGGCCGTGGGGCCGCCGGCGAAACTGACCACCGGTACCCGTTCGGCGGCCAGCAGGTCCAGCCGGCGCGGCAGGTCCGGCTGGTCGGGGCGGAGGTTCACGCCGAACGGGGCGTCCGTGCGCGAGCGCACCTTGCCGACGGCCGCGATCATCGCGTCCGGCTCGAGCGTGACCGCGGCCAGGATGCCCAGACCGCCGGCGTTGCTGGTGGCCGCGGTCAGCCGGGCGCCGGAGACCCAGCCCATCCCGGTCTGGACGATCGGATAGCGGACGCCGAACTCCCGGCAGAACCGGGTGTGCAGCCAGTCCGGCGCACTCAAGCCCGGACCTCGGTGAAGCGAGCGCCCTCGGGGTCGAGCTCGTCCAGCAGGGCAAGGGTGGCCCCGTCCGGTGTCGGGGTCGGCGGCACCTCGCCCTCGAGCACCAGCTCGAAACCGGTGGCCTGCCGGACCTGCTCGATCTCGACCCCCGGATGCACGCTGACCAGCCGCATCCGGTGGTCGGGGGTGCGGAAGTCGAGGACGGCCAGATCGGTTACCACGCGACGGATCTCGTGGAAGCGGGCCGCCTCGGCGCCGAGTTCCGCGGCCCGGTCGTAGCCGATCCCGCAGACCAGGTCGACCTTTTCCACGAACACCCGCGGCGAGTGCCGGGACACCCAGTAGCTGGTCGGATGGTTGATCGTGTTGCCGGGCGCGCCGCGGAAACCCAGGAGCTGGCGGGCCGGCCGGTGCGGGTCCGGGCCGATGGCGGCCAGGTTCTGATTGCCGTAGCGGTCCAACTGGGAGGCGCCCATCACCACGTGCCGGCGACCGCTCCAGACCACGTCGAACATCCGGCGGTAGGGATTCCAGCCCTCGATCCGGCCGTCCGGGCCGGCCAGGAACACGTCCCGCTCCAGGAACAGCAGGTCGGGCTCGAAGGTCGCCCGGGCCAGCCGGCCGGCTACCCGGGGCAGCGGGCCGATCGGGTTGGCCAGGATCTCGCCGTCCCCCCGGAACGTCTCGGCCAGGGCGGTGACGCAGAAGTCGGCCCGCCGGGCGGTTCGGGGGTGGGGGGCCGAGCTGGTCGCGGGGTCGGTGGCCGGGTCGGCGGCGGTCATCCGGGGCTCCTTTCGGTGCCGTTCTCGACTCCGGCCGGGAACTGGCCCTGGTAGGCCGCTTCGGTGTCCGGCAGCCAGCGCCGGGCGTATCCGGGCCAGCCTTCGGGCCGGGCGGCGCTGTCGGCGTATTCCTTCAGGTGGGCGACGTCGCGGGGCCGGTACGGCGGGCACAGGGTGGGGTGGGCCCCGCCCGGCGTCACCGCCACCCCGTCGACCAGGTGCCGGGAGACGGCCAGGTGGCGGAAATCGCCGGCCGCGAGCAGTTCGCCCGGCCCGACGAGTTCCTCGCAGGTCACGTAGCGGTCCCGGGCCGCTTCCAGGAACAGGGGGTCGAAGTAGGGGTCGTCGTCGAGCAGGACGCCGTTGCCGCTGGGGTCACAGCGGTGCAGGTGGACGATCGCGGCGTCCAGGTGGAGGGCGGGCACGGCGACGAGTTCCTCGTGACCGCCGAGCGGCCCGGGGTAGGGCGAGCGGACCGTGCGCAGCCCCGGGTCGAGACGGAACAGGTCGGTGCCCAGACCGGCCCGGGTGGGCAGAAACGGCAGCCGCCAGGCGGCCGCCTGCAGGCCGAGCAGCATCATGCCCTCGTCCAGCTCGCGGGTGCCGATCGCGCCGGCCTCGCGGGCCTGCCGGAAGTACGGCTCCAGCGCAATGACGTCGAGCGAGACGAACGCGAAGACCAGCTCCCGAACCTTTCCGGCGGCGCAGAGCATGCCGACGTCCGGGCCGCCGTAGGAGACCAGGGTGAGGTCGCGCAGATCGGAGCGCAGGATCTCGCGGACCAGCGCCATCGGCTTGCGCCGCGAACCCCAGCCGCCGATCCCGATGGTCATGCCGTCGCGCAGCCGGGCGACGATGCCGGCGGGGGTGATGGACTTGTCCCGCGGGGCCTTCCGGGCGGGCGCACCGGCCGGGCTGGTCACGCTCGGCCCGATTCGCTCGACCCGGGTGCCGGCGCCGGCCCGAAACCGGCCCGGACCTCACCGGCCACGCCGGCCAGGTTCAGCTCGAACGTGAAGCCCTGTTCGTAGCGGTAACTGCGGCGCACGTCCCACAGGTCGATGCCGTTCAGCGATTCCTTGGCCGCCCGGATCACCCGGGGATGTTTGGCCGCGATCTTCCCGGCAGTCGAGCGGGCGGTGGTGACCAGTTCGGCGGGCGGGACCACCGCGTAGACCGAGCCGAAGCCGTGCAGTTCCTCCGCCGTGGCCGGCTCGGCCAGCAGCATCATGGCCCGGGCCTTGTGCAGGGGCACCAGCCGCGACAGGTGGGTGGCCGCCCCCAGCGCCCCCCGGTCGACCTCGGGCAGCCCGAACGTCGAGCCCGCGGCCGCGATCACGATGTCGGCGTTGCCGGCCAGCCCGATGCCGCCGCCCAGGCAGTAGCCGTGCACGGCCACGACGACCGGAACCGGGCACTCGTAGACGGCGGCGAAGGCCTCGAAGCAGCCGTGGTTGGCGCCGATCAGCGCGTCGTGGCCGCGGTCGCGCTGGATCTCCTTGAGGTCGACGCCGGCGTTGAATCCCCGGCCCTGCGCCCGCAGCACCACCGCCCGGGTCGCGCCGTCCGCGCCGGCCGCCCGGAACGCCTCGGCCAGCGCGTACCAGTCCTTGACCGTCAGCGCGTTGACCGGCGGGGAGTCGACGACGATCTCGACCACCCCGCTCTCCCCTGCCGTGGTGGAGATCATCGGGCTCCCTGGTCCGCGGGCGGCGGCGCTCGATCCTCAGCCAAGCGCTTGCTTGGTAAGTTACGCGGACATCCCAGCGGGAACAAGAGTCACGGGAACAAGAGTCACGGGAACAAGAGTCAGCGGGGTGCGAGGCCCTCCACCAGCACCCGCAGATAGTGGCGGGACAGGTCGCGGGTGGTCAGCGCGCCGTCCAGCCGGTACCAGTGCACCGACATCCAGACCGCGTCCCGGATGAAGCGGTAGGTGAGTTCCGGCTCGGGGCAGACCAGGTCGCCGGAGTCCACTCCGCGGCGGAGCACACCGACCCACAGGTCCTCCAGTTCCTGGGCGCAGACCTTGAGGTAGCCGAACCGCTCGAACCGGGCCAGGTGGGCGGCGTCGTGCTGGAAGACCACGATCGCCGCCCGGTGCCGCGGCAGCGCGTCGAACGCCTCCTCCACCATGCGTTCCAGCGCTTCTCGCGGTTCCAGCCGCTGCCCGGCGATGCCCCGGCAGCGGGCCAGCAGGTCGTCCAGGAAGCTGGCGAGCAACTCGTCCACCATCGACTCCTTGGAGTCGAAGTGGTGGTAGAGGCTGCCCGAGAGCAGGCCGGCCGCGTCGGCGATGTCGCGCACCGTGGTGGCCTGGAAGCCTCGCTCGGCGAAAAGCTGAGCGGCCAGGGCCAGGATCGCGCTGCGGCGCGGGGACGACACCGCCGCCGGCGGGCGCGGGGCGACCCGGTCGGTGGGGCGGCGCGGGCGGCTCGGCCGGGCCTCGGGCGCGGTCTTCTTGGGCATCGCCCCAGTATGGCCCCGACCCAAGTCTGAACCCAACCAAGCGCTTGACCGCCCCGGGCTCACCCCCGAACTCACCCGGGCTCACCCATGAACTCACCCGGGCCCGGCTGGGACTCGCCTGATGCCCCTTGGCCGAAGAAGCCCGCTCAGCTACCCTACCCAATCAAGCGCTTGGTAAGAGATTCGATCCGGAGCCACGGACGGCGGCAGGAGCGGCGATGACGACGATCCCGGACACCATCCCGCAGGCCGTGCGCCGGGCCGCGAGGCAGTTCGGTACCCGACCGGCGGTGCGCGAGCCGAACGGGCACTGGATCGACTACGCGGAACTGGCCGACGGGATCCGGGCCACCGCCGCCGCCTTGCTGGCCCACGGCATCGAACCGGGCGACCGGGTGGCGGTCTGGGCACCCAACGGCCTGCCCTGGATGCTCGCCGCACTCGGCGCGCAGTACCTGGGCGCCGTCCTGCTGCCGCTGAACACCCGCTACCGGGGGGAGGCCGCCGACGTCCTGGCTCGCGGTGGGGCCCGGCTGCTCGTGGTCGATCAGGGCTTCCTCGACACCGACCAGCTCGGCCTGCTCCGCGCCGCCGGGCCCGCACCGGAGCCCCCGGCGGGCGGCCGCGCGGAGCACCTGCCCGGCGGCCCACCGGTCCCGGGCCTGCCCGGCCTGCACACGGTGGTGTCCCTCGGCGACCAGCCCGCCGGCACGATCGGCTGGAAGGATTTCCTGTCCGCCGCCGGCCCGGGCGACCGCGACCGGGCCGAGCGGCTGGCCGATGCCGTGACGCCGTCCACCCGGGCCGACATCCACTACACCTCCGGCACCACCGGCCGGCCCAAGGGAGCGATGGGCGGTCACCGGCAGGCCCTCGAGGTCGCCCGGTCCTGGGCCGGGCCGGCCCAGGTCACCCCGGCCGACCGGTACCTGGTGATGAACCCGTTCTTCCACACCTTCGGCTCCAAGGCCGGCTATCTGGTCTGCCTGGTCACCGGGGCCGGCTGCCTGCCGGTGCCGGTGTTCGACGCCGCCGGCATTCTCGACCTGGTGGCCGCCGAGCAGGTCACGGTCATGCCCGGGCCGCCCACGCTGTTCAGCTCGCTGCTGGAGCGCCCGGGCGCGGCCGCGGCACTGGCCTCGCTGCGGCTGGCCGTGACCGGGGCCGCAATCGTGCCCGAGGCACTGGTCGCCGCGATCCGGGCCGAGCTGGGCGTCGGGGTCGTGCTGACCGCCTACGGCCTGACCGAGGCACCCGTGGTGACCATGTGTACCGCCGAGGACGACGCCGCGACCGTGGCGAGCACCTGCGGCCGGCCGGTTCGCGGCACCGAGGTCCGGATCCGCCGCGAGGACGGCACGGACGCCGCCGCCGGGGAGCCGGGCGAGTTGCTGGTTCGCAGCCCGCAGGTGATGACCGGCTACCTGGACGATCCCGGCGCCACCGCCGCCGCGATCGACACCGGCGGCTGGCTGCACACCGGCGACGTGGCCACCCTCGACGCCCGTGGCTGCCTGCGGATCACCGACCGGATCAAGGACATGTTCACGGTCGGCGGGTTCAACGTGTACCCGGCCGAGATCGAGCGCGTGCTGGCCGGGCACCCCGACGTGCTCGAGTCGGCCGTGATCGGCATCCCCGAGGAGCGGATGGGTGAGGTACCGGCGGCCTACGTCGTACCACGCTCGGGCCACACCGTGGACCCGGACGCCGCGATCGCCTTCTGCCGGGAGCGGCTGGCCAACTTCAAGGTGCCCCGCCGCGTCGTCCCGGTCGCCTCGCTCCCCCGCAACGCCGGCGGCAAGGTACTGAAGGCCGAGCTGCGACGGCGACTCACAGCACCGTGAGCGGCAGCGACCGGCGCGACTCGAACTCGAACGCCGCGCCCCGGCTGAACTTCGTCACCTTCACCTCGTCGGCCTCGCGGGCGGCGTGCCCGGTCCGGATCACGGTGGCGCTCCAGTCGGTGTCCGTGCCGCAGACCTGCACATCCAGGTGCGGGTCCACGGCCCGGACGGCGGCCTGCAGGACCGCGGGCGCGGCCGGCGAGCAGAACGCCACCCAGGCGCCGTCCCGGTGCGCCGGCGAGGCCGAGACGTGCAGCGTGGCCCCCTTGCGCTGCAGGTCGACGTAGCCGGCCGGGTTCATGATCGGGTGCAGTTCCAGCACCCGGGCCGCGCCCTCGGGGGTGTCGGGCAGGGCCAGCGCCCGGAACAGCCGCTGGGCCGCGACCCCGGCGTGCCCGATCGCCTGCCGGCGGGCGATCCGGTCGAAGCCGGCGGCGTCCGGGGCCCGGGCCCGGACGGCGAGGTGGAAGCTCAGGTTGAGCAGGTGCATCTGCAGCACGACCTCGTCGGCCACCCGGGCCAGCGCCGAGTGCGAGAAGCCCTGGAAGTCGAGGTCACTGACCAGCACACCGGCGTAGTCGGACCGGCCCGGGTCGCCGGGGTCGATGTCCGCCAGCGCCAGGGCGGCGGCCGCGGTCCGCTGCACCTGCGCCAGCGCCGGGATCGGCTCGACCTCGGGCGAGTCCGCGTCGATCACGACTTCCCAGGCGCAGTGCGGGTGCCGGTCGGCCGGCGTCCGCGGCGGCCGGTGGATCGGCCGCATCCGGGCCCTCGGGTTGGTCGCCACCGCGGTGGCGTCGAAGGTCGGATCCTCGATGTCGTGGCACATCGCCCGGACGTAGTCCTCGCCCAGCGGTTCGACGTCCAGCAGGGCCCCGCAGTGGTCCAGGTGGAAGGTGCCGTGCCAGCGGTCCTGGACCTCGTACCGGAAGTCCATGAACTGCGGCGGCGCGCCGATGTCGAGCTGCAGGCCCTTGAAGATCGTGATCACGTCGGTGCCCACGAAGTCCAGCGCCCGCTGCATCCGCCGGGTGTAGATCGGGCTGGCCCCGGCCCACTCCTCGATCGCGATCCGGGTCATCACCTCGCGCCCGAAAGCCTCCAGGCAGAAGGCCATCCCGGCGCGATCGATGAGCTGGCCCAGCAACAGCAACTCGGGCACCAGGGCGGCCAGCTCGTCCCGGGTCAGCCCGGCGTAGCGGCTGGGCACCGGCTTCCCGGCAGTGCTCACGGGCGCGCCTGCTTCCGATCGGCCTTCTCCTGCTGCGCGATCAGTTTCTCCACCGTGCTCTGCAGCACGGTGCCGTTCCCCCAGCCGGTGTAGGGGTGAAGGTGCAGGACGAGCTCGCGCAACTGCTCGATGGTCAGCTCCCGGTTGGCCAGCGCCCCGCGAAGCTGCACCTCCAGCAGCTCGGGCCGTCCGAGGGTGGCGGTCACGCCGAGGGTCAGCAGCCGGCGGTCCCGCAGGTTCAGGTAGGGCCGGGCCCAGATCTCGGCGAACAGGTGCTCGACGGTGAAACCGAAGGAAGGCACGGCCGAGCCCTCGGGCACCAGCGTGCTGAAACCGGCGCCGTAGGTCCGGTCCATCATCGCCAGCCCCCGTTCGCGCCGGTCCGCCGGCATCGGCCGGTCCAGCTCCCCGCTGTAGACGGCGTCCATCCTGGCCCGGACGATGTCGGCGATCGGCGCCTCCAGACCGAGGTCGGCGGCCAGCTTCTGCACGCCGTCCAGGTCTTTCTGGGCCAGGTCCGCGAACGCCTCGGTTTCGCCCAGGCCGATGCCGCCGGCCAGCAGCTTGAGCAGCAGCGTCGGGGAGGTGGAGTCGTCGCTGCTGCGCTCCAGCACCCGCATCAGCGCCTTCAGCGGCACGCCGGCCTCGGCGGCGATCCCGGCCGCCTCCCGGACGGCGGTCCACTGCGCGTAGGTGATCAGGTTGCGGGCCAGCTTGGCCGCCATCCCGGTGCCCGAGCCGCCGCAGTGCACCACGGCTTTGCCGAAGTCCTTCAGCACCGGCAGTGCCTGCTCGAGCGCGTCGTCCGGGCCACCGACCATGACCACGAGGCCGTTCTTCGCGGCCACGGTCCCGCCGGTCACGCCGGCGTCCAGCAGCGGGACGCCGTGCCCGGCGCAGAGCGCGGCCAGGTCGCGGACGGCGGCCACCGACACGGTGGACAGCAGCACCACGATCAGCCCCGGGTGCGCGGCCGACAGCACACCGCCGGGCCCGCTGAGCACGTCCCGGGCCTGGGCCTCGTCCACGACCGCGATCAGCACGACGTCGCTGGCGGCGGCCACCGCCGCGGCTGAGCCCAGTGGCGCCGGCACGCCGTCCAGACCGTCGGCCGCCTCCGGACGGACGTCGTACACCGCCACCGGTGGCCGGCCGCTGGTGGCCAGGCTGACGGCCACCCCGCCGCCGATCAGGCCGAGTCCGATCACGCCGGCCCGGGCCGGACGGGTGGGAGCAGGGGTTTCGGCCACGATCAGCCCTTCGGCTCGGGATTCCGGATCAGGTTTCACGCGCGATCCTCACCGGCGCGGCGCCGGCCGGGGGAGGTCACGGCCGCCTCGC
>Ga0265340_10001649_pt1 | contig 12823 bp, 8 predicted proteins | sample 4CB225metaG_FD_202082 | JGI IMG/M metagenome (GOLD analysis project Ga0265340, IMG submission 202082) | Rhizosphere microbial communities from Carex aquatilis grown in University of Washington, Seatle, WA, United States - 4-CB2-25 metaG | ecosystem: Host-associated > Plants > Roots > Rhizosphere...
TGTACGAATTCGGGGTCGGCGATGACGGCGCCGGCGCGCGCGGCGATCGCAAGCCCCGATCCGCTGGCCTCGGCCGGATTGGTGGTCACTGCATAGAGATGCCCGATGCCGCCGGTCGCCAACACCGCCGTGCGCGATGCGATCGTCACTGGCTTGGCCGTAGCGTCGCCGGCTTTCCGCAACTGCAGCCCGGTGACCGCGCCGCCCTCGGTCAACAGCGCTTCGGCGGCGTAGCCTTCGGTCACGCGGATCGAAGGCGTCGCGCGTACCGCTTCCGCCAGCGCCGCGATGATCGCCTGGCCCGCCATGTCGCCGCGCACGTGGACGATGCGCCGCGCGGAATGCGCGGCTTCGCGGCCGACCGCGAGCCTGCCTTCGAGGTCGCGATCGAAGGGCACGCCGTAGCGCAGCAGGTCGTGGATGCGGGCGCCGGCTTCGCGGGCGATCCCAAGCGCGATCGTTTCGGCGACCAGGCCAGCGCCGGCTGCGACCGTGTCGGCCGCGTGCGCCTCCGCACTGTCGCCCTCGGCGACGGCGGCGGCGATGCCGCCTTGCGCCCACGCCGTCGAGGCGCCTTGGCCAAGCGGTGCTGCGGAAATGACCGTGACCGGACGCGGCGCCAGCTTCAGCGCACAGAACAAGCCGGCGAGACCGCCGCCGACGATGACGACGTGGTCGGTGTTGCGGGTGAGATCGTGAAGTTGATTACCCATATCGAATCCTCGCCGTTCGTCGCCGCCTGGTGCGGGGTTGCGTGCGGAGCGGGACGACACCGTTGCTCAATTCTCCAGGTTGATCATCCGCTCCACCGAACGCCGCGCTTTCTCGGCGACCAGGGGGTCGACGCTGACTTCCTCACGTAGCGTGAGCAGGCTGTCCAGAATCCCGGCCAGCGTAATGCGCTTCATGTGCGGGCACAGATTGCACGGCTGCACGATCTCGACGTCGGGCAGTTCGGCCCGCACATTGTCGGCCATCGAGCATTCGGTGATCATTACGAGACGCTTCGGATGTCTGTTGCGGACCCAGTCGATCATATGCGCGGTCGAGCCGGTGAAATCGGCTTCCGCCAGCACGTCGGGCGGGCATTCCGGATGCGCGATGATCTGCACCGTCGGATCGGCCTCGCGATAGGCGCGCAGCTCGTCGCCCGTAAAGCGTTCGTGCACTTCGCAGGCGCCCTTCCAGGCGATGATCCTGACGTCGGTTTTCGATGCGACATATCTCGCCAGGTACTGGTCCGGCAGGAAGATCACCGTCGGCGCGTTGAGGCTCTCGACCACCTGCACGGCGTTGGACGAGGTGCAGCAGATGTCGACCTCCGCCTTCACGTCGGCGGAAGTGTTGACATAGGCCACCACCGGCACGCCCGGAAAGCGTTCGCGCAACAGCCGCACATCCGCTCCAGTGATGCTGGATGCCAGCGAGCACCCGGCGCGAGAATCCGGGATCAAGACCATCTTGTTCGGATTCAGGATCTTCGACGTCTCCGCCATGAAGTGAACGCCGCACTGCACGATGATGTCCGACTTGACCCTGGTCGCTTCGATCGCGAGCTGCAGGGAGTCGCCCCTGATATCGGCGACGCAATGAAAGATTTCCGGCGTCTGGTAATTATGCGCCAGGATGACCGCATCGCGGGTCTTCTTCAGCTCATTGATCGCCTTGATGGTGGGCGCCATCAGCGGCCACTCGACCGGCGAGATCACCTGCCTGACCCGCTCATAGAGATGCGCGGTCGAGCGCTCGACCTCGGGCGTCCATTCCAGCGACGGCATCGGTATTGCGCCGTGGCGCTTGGCAGGGCTGACGCGGCTGCGCGGCACTGCAGCGGAATGTCCTGGAGTGGGCTGGTCGAAATCTTCAGGACCGTAGATTGCAGCGATCGGCATGGCGGTTCTCCCTGGAGAGGCCATATATACTCAATATGAGTATATATGGCCTCTGAGAAATCCGGCCTCATCGGCCGGCGGTCACATTCGACTTCTATTATGCTCACAACGAGCAAATTAAACATAGCATGCCTCCTGGGACTTCGCCAGCTGCCGGCCAGATCAAATCGTCGGTACTGCCTGCCCTGATTTGCAACGCTGCAATGCGGCGTCAGCCCGGGCTGATATCGTGGTTGGGGGTTTCATGCGAATGCATTAACTTCGCCCGGCGTCGATTGGCTGGCGAGCTTTCGCACTTCGCGCAGCCGTCGTCCGTGATCCGTCCAAACGCACAGGGAATCTGCATGGCCACCACCGAGGGCAATCTCCGTTTGTCTGCCGCGGTCAGGAACTGGCGCACGCCGCTGGTGATCATCGTCTGCGGCTGCGCGATCGCCCTGCTGAGCTTCGGACCCCGATCGAGCGTTGGCTTCTTTGTCCAGCCCATGAGCCGGGAGTTTTCGTGGGGCCGTGATGTCTTCGGCCTTGCGATTGCTGTGCAGAATTTATTGTGGGGGCTGGGCCAACCGGTCGCCGGCGCGATCGCCGACCGGTTCGGCGTGTTGCGCGTAATGTGCGTCGGCGCCGTGCTTTACGCCGGCGGTCTTGTGATGATGCGCTACGCCGCGACGCCTTTGTCACTCGATATCGGCGCCGGCGTCCTGGTCGGCTTCGGCCTGTCAGGCTGTTCGTTCAATCTGGTGCTGTCGGCGTTCAGCAAGCTGTTGCCGCTCGAGCGGCGGGGCCTGGCGCTGGGTGCCGGCACCGCGGCCGGATCGTTCGGCCAGTTCCTGTTCGCGCCCTTCGGCGTGGCGATAATCGGCAATTTCGGCTGGCAGACGGCGCTGATGGTGTTCGCGGGCCTGATGCTGTTGATCGTGCCGCTATCGTTCGCGCTGGCTACACCGGCTGCGACTTCGGGCCACGTTCCGGCGGCGGCCCAGCAGTCATTCAAGACCGCGCTCGCGGAAGCCTTCGGCCACAGGTCATATGTGCTGCTGATACTCGGCTTCTTCACCTGCGGCTTTCAGCTCGCCTTCATCACCGTGCATTTGCCGGCCTATCTGGTCGACCGCGGTATCCCGGCGCAAACCGGCGGCTGGGTGATCGCCGCGATCGGGCTGTTCAATATCATCGGCTCGCTCAGCGTCGGCTGGCTGCAGAACCGGCTGCCGAAGCGCTATATCCTGTCGGCGCTCTATTTGACGCGCGCGCTGTCGATCGTCGCCTTCATCACCTTCCCGATCACCAACTACTCCGCGATCATGTTCGGGGCCATCACCGGCCTGACCTGGCTGTCGACGGTTCCGCCGACCTCGGCGCTGGTGGCCATCATGTTCGGCACCCGCTGGTTTGCGACGCTGTACGGTTTTGCCTTCGTCAGCCATCAGGTCGGCGGCTTCCTCGGCGTGCTGCTCGGCGGGATGGTGTTCGAGAAGTTCGGATCGTACACGCCGATCTGGTGGCTGTCGGTGCTGTTCGGCGTGCTGTCGGCGCTGATCAACCTGCCGATCGTCGAGGCGCCGGTGGTGCGCCCGGTTGCGCAACCGGCCTAGACCGTTCAAAGTCCGGCCAATTCAAGCCAAACAATTCAAGCCAAAATGTCAGGAGAGTCTGCGTTGGGAACGTTCAAGGCCATCAGGATCGACAAGTCGGAAAAAGGCACGGTCGCCACGCTCACCCAATTCGATGAAGCGGAGTTGATGGAGGGCGACGTCACGGTGCGGGTCGAATGGTCGACGGTGAACTACAAGGACGGACTTGCCGTGACCGGCAAGGCGCCGGTGGTGCGTCGCTTTCCGATGATCGCGGGCATCGATTTCGCGGGCACCGTGGAGCAGTCGTCGCATCCGCAATGGAAGCCCGGCGACAAGGTGATCTGCGACGGCTGGGGCATGGGCGAAACCCATCTCGGCGCCTACGCCGAAAAGGCGCGCGTCAAGGGCGACTGGCTGGTGCGGCTGCCGGAGGGCATGTCGGCGCGCGACGCGATGGCGATCGGCACCGCCGGCTACACCGCGATGCTCTCGGTGCTGGCGCTGGAGAGGCATGGCCTCACCCCGAAGCACGGTCCCGTTGTCGTCACCGGTGCTGCCGGCGGCGTCGGCTCGGTTGCGATCGCGGTGCTCTCGAAGCTCGGCTACTCCGTGATCGCCTCCACCGGTCGGCTGTCGGAGGCACCCTATCTGAAGGCGCTTGGTGCCGCCGAGGTGATCGACCGCAACGAGCTGTCGGGGCCGGCCAAGCCGTTGGCTAGGGAACGCTGGGCCGGCGGCATCGACAGTGTAGGCTCGACCACGCTGGCCAACCTGCTCTCGATGACGAAATATGGCGGCGCCATCGCCGCCTGCGGCCTGGCCGCCGGCATGGACTTGCCAACCTCCGTCGCCCCGTTCATTTTACGCGGAGTGTGCCTTCTCGGCATCGATTCCGTGATGTGCCCGATCGAGCTGCGAAAAACCGCCTGGAGCCGCCTCGTCAGCGACTTGGATCGGGCAAAACTTGCTGAAATTACTCATGAAATCGGCCTGGACGGGGTTATTGACGCCGGTGCCAAGATCCTTGCCGGACAGGTGCGCGGTCGAATCGTGGTAAAAATTCTCTAATGGCGTTCAGACTTTACCAACCAAGCTGCTCCAATGTTGCCACGGTTGGTATGGTAAGCAGCGGGTAAAGATTATCAGGCGTTGCCCGCGCTCTAGTACAGTCGGAGTTACAGCATGCTTGCGCGTTTCGTGTTGGGGGCCGTCACGGCCAGTGCGGTAATTGCACCGGCCATGGCCGGAATGATGAATGCCGATGAGGCCCGCAAGTTCGTGAGCGGTAAAGTTTTCGCATTTACCTGCTTCGACGGCACCCGCGGCGCAGGCCGGATCCTCGATGACATGGGCGCGACCGGCGCGGTGCAATTCTCTGGCTCCGGTCCCATTCGTCATATGCGGCTGCCCGGTAACACGCTGCAGGTTCGCGGCCAGGCCGTCTGCGCCTCGATCAAGGGCATTCCGTTCGAGCCGTGCTTCAATCTCGACAAGAAGGACGACCGCAGCTTCCGCGGATCGGTTTCGGGCATGGGCTTCGCCTATTGCGATTTCCAGCATCAGGGCGCGGCGCAAATGCTGATGGCGCGCGCGGTGATCCACCCGCGTTCGCTGCATGCGCAGGAGCGAACGGGCTCGGTGGGCGTGTCGCATGCCGAAGTGACGGCCCGGATCGAGACCCCGCACGTCGAGGCTAGTCGGATCGAGCCGGTCAAGTCGGAGCCGAAACCCGAGTCTTCGAAAGTGGAAAGCGCTCCGGAACTGCGCCGCTCGACCGACTGATCGGACGCGGCGCATTCCATCCCCACACCTAGGTTCAATCGCCGACAGCGGCGAGTGCGGCCGCGACGCCGTAGTCGTACGGCCCAGCACTTTCATGTGTTGGTAGCGATTTCCGTTCCAACTTGTCGAAAATCGACAGGCTGTGGGGGCGGCCCAATAACACGGGTCCAAAAATGTCGCTGTATTTTTTCCGAATTAGCCATGGCCGTTATTCCGGCGCTTCCGACCACGGATCGGAATTCGAGAGCCGCGAGGCCGCCTGGTCCGAGATGACCAAGGTTTGCGCTAACCTGCTTGGCGGAATCTCGCGCAGCCTGAAGCCAGATGCCGAATGGCATATGGAACTCCTGGACGACTCCAAGAGGCCCGTATTCAGGATCCGCCTCGTGGCGGAATCGCTAGGCTGAACAATTCGATCGCGTCAGCGGTTCTGGCGATTGTTGCTGCAATCCAGCGAGTGCTTTGCTTTCACGCTTTGCTTCGTCGAGGCGTGGCGCAACATTGGGCAAGCGCGATGTGTCGGGCGGTCGGCGAATAACCGCTCAGTTCACGGTATTTTTACGAGGTAACAGTTAACGGTAACGTGGAACCGTAACGCTATGCTTGAGGCGCTCTTAGGGCAGGGCGTGCGCAAGACAAACATCCAGCGCGCGGTTGAGTTTCGTCGCCTTCAACGCGTCGCACCTGCAAGGACCGGTTCATGTCGCTTCTTAATCTCCGAATTAGTGGCCGGCTCTATGCCGGCTTTGGCGCACTCGTGCTGTTTGGCGCGGGCCTGGCGGGTTTCGCGGTGTGGCAGTTGGGGGAAATTCGCACGCAAGTCGCCACCATGACGCTGCAGTCCAACAATACGATCCGGGCCGGCGAAATCGCCACGGAACTCCAGGGTGTCCGCCGCGCCATCCTCCGCTACGCCTTCGATCAGGACGAGGAATCCTATGCGGAAGCCGAGACACTGCTGAACAAATCGGCGGATATGGTGGAAGCGGTCGCGAAGGCTACGGTCGCGGAAGATCGCCGCGCCGCCTACCGGCAAATCGCCAAGGACATCGAGGAATTGAAGGCCAAACGTAACGCTCTCGGCGATGCCATCAAACAAATGGTCGTGGGGCGTGCCCAGCTGTTTGCCGACGGCGACAAGCTCGCGGCCGATGTGCAGAAATTCGTCGAGGTCGCGGAAAAAACCGAATTCGCCCAGGAGGCGCCGCCGCTCGAAACCAAGGTACTGTTGCTCGAAGTCGCCAACTGGCGGATGCTGACGACCCGCGATCCCAACGGCATCGCAACCTTCAAGGTCAATCTCAGCAAGGCGTTGGAGCATGTCGAGGCGCTCGAGAGTGCGGAGCTGCCGCCGAACCTTGCGACGCCGATCAAGAACATCAAGGCGAGTCTCATCAAATATGGCGAGGCATTCGAGAAGACCGGCTCCAGCCTGCTGCTCGGCGACGACCTTTACTACAAGGCCGTCTCGCCCCTGACGCTCAGCGCGGTCGGAAAACTTGACGGCATCATCGAATCGATCGGAAAAGCGTTCAAGAAAACCACCACCGAAACCGAAGAACGCATCAACAGCACCGAGACCACGCAGGAAATCGTGGCCGGCGCCGCCGCGGTGCTCGGCCTGTTGATTGCGTTCCTGATCGCGCGCGGCATCATCAAGCCGCTCTCCGGGCTGACCTCCGGCATGAAGGAACTGGCCGGCGGCAATTTCGGCGTGGTGCTTCCGGGTCTCGACCGCAAGGACGAGGTCGGCGACATGGCGCAGGCGGTCGAGACCTTCAAGGTCAAGGCAGCGGAGAGGGGCCGCGAGGAAGCCGAAGCCAAGGCCACGCAGGACCATATCGCCGCCAAGCAGCGCAAGGCCGACATGATCAAGCTCGCCGACACCTTCGAAACCGCGGTCGGCGAGATCGTCGAGACCGTGTCGTCGGCCTCGACCGAACTGGAAGCCTCGGCCAGCACACTGACCTCGACCGCGGCGCGGGCGCAGGAGCTTACCACCATGGTTGCGGCGGCTTCGGAAGAAGCCTCCACCAACGTGCAGTCGGTAGCCTCGGCAACCGAGGAAATGGCGTCGTCGGTCAACGAGATCAGCCGCCAAGTGCAGGAGTCGGCGCGGATGGCCAATGAAGCGGTCGATCAGGCCCGCAAGACCAACGACCGTGTCAGCGAGCTGTCAAAGGCGGCGGCGCGGATCGGTGACGTTGTCGAACTGATCAATACCATCGCGGGTCAAACCAACCTGCTGGCGCTCAACGCGACCATCGAGGCGGCCCGTGCCGGCGAGGCCGGCCGCGGCTTTGCGGTGGTGGCGTCCGAAGTGAAGGCGCTCGCCGAACAGACCGCCAAGGCGACCGGCGAGATCGGTCAGCAAATCAGCGGTATCCAGGCGGCGACGCAGGAGTCGGTTGGCGCGATCAAGGAGATCAGCGGCACCATCGAAAGGCTGTCGGAGATCTCATCGACCATTGCCGCTGCCGTGGAAGAGCAGGGCGCGGCGACCCAGGAGATCTCCCGCAACGTCCAGCAGGCCGCGCACGGCACCCAGCAGGTCTCGTCTCACATCGTCGACGTGCAGCGCGGCGCCGGCGAAACCGGATCGGCCTCGTCGCAGGTGCTGTCCTCGGCGCAGTCGCTGTCAAGCGAGAGCAACCGCCTCAAGCTCGAAGTGGACAGGTTCCTCAATACGGTCAGGGCCGCCTGACGCTCGATTGCGTCGCCCTGTTCGTCCCATACGATCGACCGCCTCAGCTGGCGGCAATAACCTCGAAAACAGGGGACTCCTCTCTCATGCTTGCCAGGCTCTCCATTCGCGCCAAGATCACGGCTGTCGTCGCTTTCATGCTCGTTGCCATGTCTGCGATGGGTGCGCTGAACATCAGGCAGATGTATGCCATCAACTCCTCCACCGTCGACATCGTCAGCAACTGGCTGCCGAGCGTCCAGACGCTTGGCGATGTGCGGGCCGCGACCATTACCTACCGGGCGATCGTCCGCTCCCATCTGCTGGCCACCAACGAGGCGGGAAAGCAGGCGCAGGAAGAGCTGCTCGCAAAATGGAGCGACATCCTGAACAAGGCTCGCAAGGTCTATGAACCGATGATCACCTCGGCCGAGGAGCGCGCCCTTTACGCCGAGTTCAGCGCCTCCTGGTCCGACTATATCGACGGCGCAAAGCAGGTTCTGATGCTCTCTCGGAAGAACGAGGACAACGAGGCGAGGGCGCTCCATGCCAAGGCGTCGCTCGCCGGCGTCAGGGCCGACGAGACGCTGCAGAAGGATGTTCTGCTGAACAGCAAGGGCGCGGATGCTGCGGGCATGCGCGCCGCGGAAAGCTTCGTTGCCGCCATCAAGATGGTACTGGCGTCGCTTGGAGTGGCGATAATCGTCGGAATTGGCGCTGCGATCTTGCTGGTTCGCGACGTGTCCGCCGGAATCAGGTCGATCGTTGCGCCGATGCAGGCGCTGGGCGCGGGCGATCTGACCGCCCAAGTTCCGCATCAGGGCGAGAAAACCGAGATCGGGATCATGGCGACCGCCTTGCAGGTCTTCAAGGATGCGCTGATCGCCAAGAAGGCCTCCGACGAGGCGGCGGCGCTCGATGCAGACGCCAAGATCCAGCGCGGGCGACGCGTGGACAATATCACCCGCGAGTTCGAATCGCTGATTGGCGAAGTGGTTGGCTCGCTGTCGTCGGCCTCGACGGAACTGGAAGCCTCGGCCAGCACGCTGACCTCGACCGCGGCGCGGGCGCAGGATCTTACCACCATGGTTGCGGCGGCTTCGGAAGAAGCTTCCACCAACGTGCAGTCGGTGGCTTCAGCGACCGAGGAGATGGCCTCGTCCGTCAACGAGATCGGCCGTCAGGTGCAGGAATCGGCGCGGATGGCCAATGAAGCGGTCGATCAGGCGCGCAAGACCAACGACCGCGTCAGCGAGCTGTCGAAGGCGGCGGCGCGGATCGGCGACGTGGTCGAACTGATCAATACCATCGCCGGGCAGACCAATCTCTTGGCCTTGAACGCCACCATTGAGGCGGCGCGTGCCGGCGAAGCCGGCCGCGGCTTCGCCGTGGTGGCGTCCGAAGTGAAGGCGCTTGCCGAACAGACCGCCAAGGCGACCGGCGAGATCGGCCAACAGATCTCCGGCATCCAGGCGGCGACGCAGGAATCGGTCGGCGCCATCAAGGAGATCAGCGGCACCATCGAAAGATTGTCGGAGATATCCTCGACCATCGCGGCGGCGGTGGAAGAGCAGGGCGTGGCGACGCAGGAAATTTCCCGCAACGTGCAGCAGGCGGCGCACGGCACCCAGCAGGTCTCGTCTCACATCGTCGACGTGCAGCGCGGCGCCGGCGAAACCGGATCGGCCTCGTCGCAGGTGCTGTCCTCGGCGCAGTCGCTGTCAAGCGAGAGCAACCGCCTCAAGCTCGAAGTGGACCGGTTCCTCAATACGGTCAGGGCGGCCTGACGGCACCGTGGGCCCGGGCTCGGTACTTTTACCGACTCGATATTAAGGTGACCGAAGAGACAGAAGGATATTGCCAGCGAGGACAGAGGAGAATCGAGGCGACTCTCGTCCGCCTTCCCGATCAGCCCTCCTCCTGGAGTTCAGAGAATGTCGTCGGATTCGTCCGTTCTCCCCGTGACGTCCGAGGCTCCTCGTCGCAGCACAGTTTTCGGCCTTGCCCCCCAGATCGTCAGTCTGTCGGTTTCCGGCATCCTTCTCCTGGGCGTCTGCGTCACCGGTGTATCGTGGTACCTGCTGGAAGGCGGAGCGACCAAAGCCGCCGCAGAGCGTGTGGAAACCAACATGCGGGTCGCGTGGGACGTTCTGCGCGCAAACGGCAAAAGCTTTGGCGTCGCCGACGGCAAGCTGCTGGTGAACGATCACATCTTGAACGACGATGCGGCACTGGTGGACAAGGTCAAGAAGCTTGTCGGCGGCACCTGCACCGTGTTCATGGGCGATCTGAGAATTACGACCAATGTCTTGAAGCCTGATGGCGTCCGCGCTGTGGGAACGCGTTTGGTGGCGGGCGCGGCGCACGACGCGATCTTCGACCGCAAGAGTTCTTTTCGTGGCGAGGCCCAGATCCTCGGCGAACCCTACATGACGGCGTACGATCCGATCCTCGATCCGAACGGGCAGGTGCTCGGCATTCTCTATGTCGGAATCAGGAAAGTGGAATTCCTCGAGTCTGCGCGCAGTACGTTCTGGTCGATCATTTATTCGACTTTGATAATCAGCTCGCTCGCGATGCTGGTCAGCTACCTTGTGGCGCGTCATGGGATCGTGCGTCCGCTGAAGGCCAGCGTCGCCACCATGAATCGCCTGGCGCATGGCGATCTTTCGGTGGAAACGCCCGAACCCCGACGCGGCGATGAGATCGGCGAGATCATGACGGCGTTGGTTGTGTTCAAGACGACTGGGCTCGAGGTCGAGCGGATGCGTGCCGACCGCGTGGCGACGGAACAGCGTGCCGCGGAGCAGCGCAAGGCAGACATGGTCAGGATGGCGGATGAATTCGAGGGTGCGGTCGGCGAGATCGTCGAGACGGTGTCCTCGGCTGCAACCGAGCTTGAGGCATCCGCGAATGGGCTGACGGCAACGGCCGAGCGGTCGCAGGGGTTGGCAACTGCAGTGGCCGTTGCCTCGGAGGAGGCCTCGACCAATGTGCAGTCGGTGGCTTCCGCCAGCGAGCAACTGTCGGCATCGGTCAACGAGATCAGCCGTCAGGTCCAGGAATCCTCCCGCGTCGCTCGCGATGCGGTGGATCAGGCGCAGAAAACCAACGATCGCGTCGGCGAGTTGTCGAAGGCGGCGGCGCGGATCGGGGACGTCGTCGAACTGATCAACACCATCGCGGGGCAAACCAATCTGCTGGCCTTGAACGCGACCATCGAGGCTGCGCGCGCCGGTGAGGCGGGCCGGGGTTTTGCCGTGGTGGCGTCTGAAGTCAAGGCGCTCGCCGAACAGACCGCGAAGGCGACCGGCGAGATCGGTCAGCAGATCGCCGGAATCCAGGCGGCGACCCACGAGTCGGTGGGAGCGATCAAGCAGATTGGCGAGACCATCGGCCGGATGTCGGAGATTTCCTCGACCATTGCCGCGGCGGTAGAAGAGCAGGGCGCGGCGACCCAGGAAATATCCCGCAACATCCAGCACGCTGCCGCAGGAACCTCGCAGGTCAGTTCCAATATCGTCAACGTGCAGCGCGGTGCCAGCGAGACCGGCTCGGCCTCGTCGCAGGTGCTGTCCTCGGCGCAGTCGCTGTCAAGCGAGAGCAACCGGCTCAAGCTCGAAGTCGGCAAGTTCCTCAATTCGGTTCGCGCCGCCTGACAGAACGTGAGGCTACGCCCCCGGCTGCGCGACGGGCGCCGCCGGCGGCGTCTGCTTCCGGAACAGGATGCGCTGGTACAGCCAGCCGATCGCCACCAGCACCAGGCCCAGGCACATGAATGACAGCGCGCGGTAGACGCCCGTCAGCGTCGACATGTCGATCAGGAAAGCCTTCAGGATGGTGAGCGCGATCACGACGGCCGAGGCAAGCCGGGCGCGCTGCGAGTTGACAACGATGCCGATGCCGAGCAGCGCCACGCCGAATGCGAGCCATGCGATCGAGTAGGTATACTGCTCGGCGCCGCTGGTGATCCCCGACGTCAGCAGCGGACCGTGATAGAGCCGGCGGATTTCGAGCGTCACATAGCTCAGCGCCATCACCAGCGCGCCGGCCGCGATAGTGTTGGCATAGGCCGCAGGCCGCCGTGCCGCCGCCGCATAAGACAACAGCAGCATCAGCACGGCTGGCATCGCATAGCCCAGCACGAGGCGGTTGACGAAGACGCCGCCGACATTGATCGGCCACAGCAGCGGGTTTTCCAATAGCAACAGCCCAAAGACGCTGGCGAGGCCGGCAAAGGCCGTGAGCAGCACCGCGCTCACATCGTGAACGATGCTGGCGGTGCGGATACGCAACCGCTCCAGGCCGATCGCCATCGCCAGCGCGACGCAGACTTCCAGCCCAAACTCGACCATTGAAGGATTGACCCGGTAGACATCGCCGCCGTTGACGGCATGGCGGATTTCCATGAAGGCCAGCAGCACGGTGAACAGCACCGCGGCCGCTTCGACCGCGCGCAGCGGTGCATCGTCACCGCGGCGGCGCAGGAGGAAACTGCCGACCCAGAACGACAACGCCGGAATGCCGTAACCCCAGAGCAGCCAGTTGAACACCAGGGTGGCCCCGACCGCATCGCCGACGATGCGCGGCTCGTAGCCGATGCGCAGCGCCACGATCGCGGCGAGGATAGCTGCGAGTGTGCGCAGGAACGGAATCGGCCGCTGCATGGAAATCCATGCCGTGGCCATCGACATCAGCGAAAGCGCGATCGTGAGCCAGCCCTTTTCCAGCGCAAAGGTCAGCGCCAGCGCCAGGGCGGCCAGCGTTCCCGTGGCGAACAGCGCGATCGAAATCGGCAGACCCGGGCGGTTGTCGCGCCCCGTGAGAATCTCGGTCGCCGCGCCATACGCCGCCGCCAAAATCACGGCCAGGATCGCAAACGGGATCGA
>Ga0265340_10001652_pt1 | contig 12818 bp, 9 predicted proteins | sample 4CB225metaG_FD_202082 | JGI IMG/M metagenome (GOLD analysis project Ga0265340, IMG submission 202082) | Rhizosphere microbial communities from Carex aquatilis grown in University of Washington, Seatle, WA, United States - 4-CB2-25 metaG | ecosystem: Host-associated > Plants > Roots > Rhizosphere...
AGCGCTCTATGTACTGACGGTGTTTTCCCCCAGCGTGAGTACTATCCCGCTGAAATCGCGCGGCCCGGATTCCGGCGAAGAGCGCTAAAATCCGAGGCTGTGCTCGGGTTGGCAAAATCCCATGCTTCATCGGCTTGCCACCGGCACCCACTGGGTCCAGTGATAGTCGATGACTGCTCTACAAAGTCGGACACTTCCGTTTCACTGAGTGAGCGATTGAATATGGCGATGTCATCAATGTACCCTTTGTACTTTGCCGTTCCTGGTGCGCTGGCGCCTGCTTCGTTTGTCCCTACGTACAACTTGGCGGGTGGATTCGATAAAGTATCAGCTGGTAAAGCCTGACTTATGCTAGTGCCAATTTGGTTGCCGTTCGAGTAGAGCACCATAACTTCTTCGCCAATATCCGCGTGCTGCGCATATGTAACTGCCACGTAATGCCAGCGTCCCAATCCCCATGCACTAGACGGGTCGTTAAGGACACGTTTGAGCTGCCGCACCGGACAGGAGTTACCAGAGCCATAGCCCTGCTCAGGGTACGCATACGTGAACACGAGCTCGGGACCCGTGCCATCGCCCTCCAGGCGAATATCCAGTTGGTAGCCACAGCTCGGATTGCCAATACCCATTGTGGACACAATGGGCCAGATTACCGCGCCATGTCCGGTGAGGTCATCGAGGCTCAGTGATATCCAAGCACTGATGGTAATGCCGTTAGTCGGCTGGGCTACGGATGAATCGGTAAGGTTTGTAAGGTCTGACTCAAGAAACTGACTGCCGTCGAGACTGACAGATCTTCCTGTGCCGTTGATTCGCGTATCTAGTGAGAGTTGGGGAGGGTCACCGTTTTTATTGGTTAGTGTCAGATTTTCCGAACCTTGCGGATCTGCCCCGTCAAATCTCCACCAGATAACTGGTGAGGCTACAACCGAATCGAGGGAGCTTGGGTTCGTGCAAGCATCAGTCCACTGTGATACATTTATTGATGCGTCGATTGGTGTTGTGTCGCTACCGCCAGTGTCTGTGGAACTACTAGGACAGCTACCCCCGTTGCTACCGCCTGTCGCCGACGTAGCCACCATCCACCGGTTGTGACAGGTTTCGGGTCGCGAATGATCCTCGAAAGTGCACCCTGTCGCTACCAGAACCACCGCGAACAGGAACGCGCCCATTGCCCCTCGTGTCCAAGTGGGGCATCGACATAAATGAAAAGCCAAGTCCGCCGTGCCACCGTTGCTGTGTGTTGAATCACTTGACCGTCGGCATCCTCTATCCTGGTCCATCAGAAACTCCCCTCGAGCCATAACCTTCCCCCACGATTGTCTGCGGTAACGCTGAGAATATTGCGCGCGGAGCTCAATTCAGGGTGCTCTGGTTGTTTGCTATCAAGCAACATCCATGTAGCCGCGCCCAGGGCCGCAACTCCAATGGGCAGGCTGACCCAAGCTACGTTGGTTGCGACATCGCGCCGACTTTCGGTTCTCCAGAGGGTTTTGTCCGAGCAACTGGAGGTCTGACTCGCGCATTCACTCGCCTTGTGTTGGGTGACAACCGCCATGACCGCTGACGTGCCCCCAACCAAGAACGCGGTTGCACCCACTCCCCCAAGTACCCAGGGCCAAGGATTGGCCCTTGCCTGAGGTTGAGGTCGTGTTGCGGACGGGACTGGCGGCGGCGCAAGCCTCCGCAGTGCAGGCACCGTGATCACTTGGCTATCCGCTTTTTCGCCGACGTGGACGTGAAGCTCCGTGGACTCGAAACCGGGAGCACTCGCGGTTATCTCGTGGTCGCCGGGGTCAATCGGCAGGGATTCATCGAATTGGGCGCGCCCCACCGCGACCTTATCGCGTCTAATATCGAGTCCTGGCACTAGCTCGGCAACGTGAATCGTCAGATGCGACAACTCTGCTTCGAGTTCGTTGGAGTATTGAGTGAGCGGCTCTACCAGGTCAGTATGGCCCTGAATGGTTGCCAGTTTGGTGGCGGTTTTGAAGAGTGCCCAGGCAGTGGCGAGCTTGCCCTGCGTCTTGCGACACCTTGCGAGTCTGACGAGAATGCTCACATCATGTTCGAGGCGATTGCTTTCCTCGTACTTGTCGCAAGCTACGTCGAGTTTTCCTTCCTTCTGCAGCTCAATCGCTCTTTGAAATAGTCCCTCGGCGGCTGCCCGATCCAGGGCCTGCGCGCAATGCCCCTCGGTACTTTCAGCTGTGGCCGTTGCGTTTGCTATGGGAATCGGTGCATTCGTGGCACCAGTCTGCGCTCGTGCCGTGGTCGTCAGCGCCAGCAAAAGGCAGCCTGCAACAAGTGACATCAAATGAATACTTCGTTTGGTCATGGACTCCCCTGCGGTCCATAGAATCACAGTTTGTCGGTGCAGGATCCAGTCAAGAATCACGTCGCGCGGAACAATTTGCCCGTGGCGTTGGCACGGCGATTCCAATGAGGCGGCGTACCAGAACGCTGCGAAGTGAACCGGTGCTCGATCGAATCCCCAAGAGAACCAAGTATCAACGCCGGAGTGAATGCGATTGACATGCCAACGAGCTAGCCTCGGCCATTGACGAGTTCTCTGCATAAAATGCCTGTACCCCTATCATCGAACGTCTATTTGGCGTAGACGGGTCTACACCCAGTTGACACACAGGCTCCCAAAGCTCCCCTATGGCGGGTTTTCAAAGGGGTCGTGTCCTGAATGCGCTGGACGTTTGTGGGTGCTTGGAGCCGGCCCAGTAAGCGTGTCGAAATTAAGAGGATCAGACGGCGGAGAGGCCACGGGCGGCTCGTTGGGACTATCGTTTGCCTTGGGCTCAACAGCGCTACCCGCTGGTGGCACCCGGCTAGGTACTGAAGCTGGATGTCGCACCACTCGTTTATTCGAGTCTGACAGAGGCGACGACGAAACAACAGTGGGCACGGACTGCACCGGGGGTATGGTTTGCAGCGGGTCCGTTTGCGGTTCGAGCGATGTTCGTGAAGGTCGCGGGGAAACGACCTTTGTCGAGTCTGTGCGGGAGAGAGAGGGAGGGACCCACGCTAAGGCCAATACAGCACCCAGTGCCACTATGGCTGCCAAGGAACTCCAGGCAATCAACGACAGTCGCGTTCTACCCAGAGTCGCACGATTCCGGCCAGGCGACGCAGCTGCTTGATTCTCGGCTTCTCGCAGGATCCCTACCGAATCCTCGATGCTATTTGGGTTTGCTGCTTTGGCAAAGCCCAAGTCTCGACCATACGGGAGCAGTGAACCACTCGGTGGTTGGGACTCCCGCGTTGCATAGCCTAGTGCATTGCCGAGTGCGCGAACGGCATCCATTGCATGCTGAAAGCGCTGCGCCGGGTCAACGTTAACGCATTGCATGAACCACTTGTCGAATGCTGGCGGACAAACGACGCTGACGCCCAGCTCTTGCATGCGCCTTCGAGGCAAGACTACAGGGCCTTCGCAAACCTCTTTCAGAATGGCCGGCATGTTCGCGTCTTCGAGCGCAGCCGATTTCCAATAACAGCGACCAGCTATGAGGAAAAACGCCACCAACCCAAGTGCCCAGATGTCCGTGGCGGGCGTCACCCGCGCCGCTGATATCTGTTCGGGAGCCATGTAGAGCGGGGTTCCCCTGACGTCGCCGCTCATTGTAATCGAACTCGAAAGTATCTTGGCGATTCCCCAATCGAGAATCTTCACTAGGGGTGCACCATCTTCATGGTGGGCCAAGAATAAGTTGCTGGGTTTCAGATCGCGGTGCACTATGGGTGCCAGACGACCCTCACGATCATTGCGCGAATGTGCCTTGTGCAGGCCTGACGCTACCTGCGATAGGTAGTCCACTGTTAGCCCGGGGCTGAGCCGTCCTCCTTGCTCGACGAGCTCCTGAAAGTTCTTGCCCTCAAGTAGCTCCATTACCAGGAACGGCAGCTGTGTTATCGGGTCGATGCCTGCATCCGAGACTTGAACTATGTGTTCGCTCTCCACGCGCCCGGAGACCTTGGCCTCGATTTCGAACTTTTCCCGCGCGGTACGGTCCCATTGGATATGATATCCGAACAACTTGACGGCGACGCGTTTGTCGGTAGTTCGATCAGTTGCAGCGTAAACGCAGCCGCTTCCTCCTGCGCCCAATTCACGCAAGATCTCATATCTGCCATTGACGAGCACCTGCTGGATCACCGGTTCCAGTTTCCGAAAAAGAGACGTCCAAGGGCCGCTGCCACCATCCAGGTGCAATTTGTACTAGCTTCCCGCAATTTTCGCACTCATGGCCAGGCTTGATGCCGCTTTTTAGGGTCGCTATGCGTGGTTTAGGCATCCGGTGACTCACCAGACGCGAGGCCGGTGACCGCGTGCTGCAATGGCGGGAATATCAAGCCCTACCCCAATCTAGCTTGGTCATTTGATTGTGGACTGAACTGCATTGGGGCCTTCTGACGATTGCGCGGAGCGTCCGTAGCGCACTAACGTCACCCGATGTCATCGGAACCCGTTGGTACGCTCAAGCTCGCTGAGACACTCAGTGGTCTGCGCTATTGTCTCGACGGCAAACCGCTACGGGGTGGCGACATCCTTGAGCTATGCTTTTCAGGCGGATGGGTAGTCGGACGATTTGAATGGACTTCAGACCCAGCAGAGCGTCCTACGTTCCACTGTTCCATTGAGCTGGTCGGCGGCAAAGTGGAGCCGTTCGATTTGGCAATTCCAGAGGGCGCAATCCTACGTCGCTGTTCGCCTGGAGCAATACTGTAAGGTCGCCAAGCGAGTAAGTCCTGCCTCCACTTATTATCAAGACCTTATCCACAGAAGACCGCTTATCCACAGTCTATCCACTCGAATTATGACAAACATACGTCTTCCCTGAGCGCCTCTTATTCGGCATAGTGCCTGCTCGTTTTCGAACAGAGGTCGGTGTTTCGAATTCGTACGCACCAGGCAACACTGCGGGCGCTGACGAATACCTGTGAGTATTGTATGGCAGAGATCTTGGTCGTTGAAGACTATCCACCAGTCGCATCCATGTTAACTCGAATGCTGCGCAGACGAGGTCATCAGGTTGTGAGCGAACTCACCGTGGCAGGCGCATTGAGGCACAACCGCGTTTTCGAACATGCCGTGCTCGACATTGACCTCCCCGACGGCAACGGCGTCGCGCTTGCGATGCAACTCGTGCACCAGCATCGTGTGAACAGCATCGTGTTCTTCACGGCAACCCGCGACGAAACGGACCTCGCGCACGCAGCGCAATTGGGTCTCGTCGTCGACAAGGCAGACGGTGCTGACCGCCTTCTACAGGCAATCGACCAGCTCGAGCGAACGTCCGTCTTTCCAGAGCCAGCATTCGCGACTTCTGAGTCTGAATCTCGCACGCTCTTTGATCTTGGCAGCAGCGACACCGCGTCTCTACGCGCTAGCTAGCAAGCAGGAACCAATATCCCCTACCGCCCTCGCAACCCGGCCCGCCGCGCCGGCCTCCCGGAAGCCGCTGCAATTGGGGCCGGTTCCGCTAGAAGAGCCCAATCACTGCCCGACGGGCTCTATATTTGAGACACTGCAACCAGCGGGCACAGGGCGGGAGCCTTTCAATGTCAAATTACGCGATTCAGAGACATCTCTTACTCTCATTCGACGAAGCGTTAGCTCGCGCTCCAGACGCACTGGCCAAAGAGGGGTTTGGCATCCTCACTCAGGTTGACGTGCAAGGAGTCTTTGCACAGAAGCTGCAGTTGCCGTTTCGTCGCTATCGCATCCTCGGTGCATGCAACCCATTGCTCGCTCACCGAGCATTGAGCAGCTCGCTCTTGGCTGGCATAATGATTCCTTGCAATGTGGTTCTCTGGGAAAACGACGACCGGACGTCCACAATTGCCGCCGTCGACCCGGAGCAAGCGTCGGCTGCACAATCCGAGCCGGCAATCGCCGAATTGGCTCGTGATGTGAGAGAACGCCTCCTGCGAGTGTTTGGTCACATCACGGAGTAGAAGAAGTCCAGAGTAGCGGCCGGCGGCGAGCATTTGGTGTTCCCGCATCAACGCGCTATCGTGGTGAACGTCCGGCAAGCTGAGAAGCGTCCGCGTGCGTCGGCTCGGACTTTTTCCTAGTCTGATCGGAAAATTTCCAACTCATAGGGGGTTAGAGCATACGAAACGCAGTCAAACGGCATTGGCTCGCTCCTTGCTGAATGGTCTGCTCATGTGCCACTGCGTCGATTCAGAGCAGCTGTTGGTCACTTCGAACTTGCGCAGCTTGCACGGGTCATGGGGGAACAGGCGTTTTTGCTCGAAGAAGTTTCACCACCCGTCAAAGCTAGAAAGGCAACTCACATCATGATTATGCGAAACGTCCTCTTGTTGACCGGTCTTGTTATCCCTCTTGCCGGTTGTGCAGGCGCCCAGGATGGGCACTTGTACAACATGAAGACAGGTCAGTCATCGACGCTCCAAATAGGTTCATCGGGATACTCCAACGGAATTGTCAAAGGGTCGTTACCCGATGGTTCCACATGTGAAGGTCAATTCAGCAACGTGTCCGTGGAAAATGCAAGGAGCGTCTCAGGGGTATCACCCATGCTTACGGAAAACTCCGTCGCATCGGTGGCATTGATGAATTGCGGTGCTGGTCGGGTGCTGAAGTGCACTTTGGCCCGTCGACAATGGGAGCAATTTAGCTACGGCGAATGTCAAGACCAACAAGGAACACCCTACAGTCTCATTTTCTGACCCCCTCACGTCAGTAGTCAAGCGAACAGGCACGAGAAGAGGATCGAATCATGACACATTTATCCAAGCTACTTTTTGCGGCTGCCACGATCACAGGGTGTACCGCTAGCCATCAAGGTTACTTGCTTCAAACCGACACGGCTCAACGCGGAACTGTGATGTTCCACGACAACGCCAGCGCAAAGCGCGGAACGGTTGAAGCTGTGCTTGCCGATGGTGAGCAGTGCCAAGGGCAATTCAATACGATCCCTGATCAATTGACCAGAAACTGGGAGGACCCTAGCCTCGTGGAATCAGAGGATACCCAGATTGGCGTCGCCGTCTTCGATTGCCGGAACGACCACGTCCTCAAATGTGACTTCTCCAGAGCAAACGAAGGTAACGGTTCAGGTCAGTGTTTCGACAATCGAGGATTGAGGTATAGTTTGAACTTTTAGGGCACTGAAGCGGCTGCCCTATAGACGGGGTCGAGACCAAAGCAGAATTCGGCAACCGTGCGCTAGCGCCAGCCTGAGCGGGCGCACGTGACGAAATTGTGACAATTGTGGCCAGCCCATGTACAGGAGCACACGTTAGACTATCTATTGGGGCGCGCGCGTTTGCTCTGCGCTCACGTGCACGAAGGGTGCTCTAAGTTCCGATTTTGACTAAGGAAGAACATATGCTGACTAAGAAGACGTTCGGCGCGGCCAGTTTCATACTTCTGCTCTCAGGCGCGGCCCAAGCACAGCAAGCAAACTCATCCACCGAACCCACACGCAAAGACGGTGATCAGCCTGGCTCAACGGAGCTACCTAACAACAGTAATGCGACAGTAGGCAACACTTCAAACCAAGTCCCCGGCGCGACAGCAGCGCCTGCCGCAACCACCACGTCGCCGGCAACCTGGGGTTCCAACGCCAACGTTGCGCCAGCAGCTCCAGTTGCGGCGGTGCCGCCAGCTGGAGTCGCTACTGCACTGGTAGCCCCTTCAACCGATCCCAACGCCACGGCCCGAATCAATCCCGAAGCGCCATTGGAAACCGGACCAGTTCCAATGAAGGGCAAGTGGAGTCCCGTCATGTACGGATTCGTCGAATTCGATAGCATTCACGATTCGACACAGAGTCTCACCGACCTCAGTGGTAACTATCCGATAGCCAAGTCTGCCACATACGCGGGTAAGCACGCACGCACGACTTTTGGTGTCAGAAACTCCAGGTTGGGCTTCAAGCTCACGGCACCTGAAAGCAATGGCATCAAGACGACCGGTATTCTCGAGATGGACTTCTTGGGCAATCAGCCCAGTAATCCCCCGGCAACTGCAGAAGGGGCATACTTTGCGAGCCCCACGTTTCGAGTGCGGCATTTTGCCATGAAACTCGAGACCCCGTACGTTGACGTTCTTTTGGGACAGTACTGGCAGCTATTCGGTTGGCAATCGTATTTTCATCCAAATACGGTGGAAATACAGGGCCTGACCGGTCAAGTCTTCTCCCGCTCTCCCCAGGCGCGAGTGTCGCACACGTTCAAAACAGATCCAGTTAACTTGGAGCTGGCCGTGGCTGCTTCGCGACCACCACAGCGGGATTCCGCAACCCCGGATGGTCAAGCCGGCATTCGCCTGCTGATAAATGACTGGAAAGGGGTTCACACGATGGGTGGCACGGGCACAGCCGCTGACGCAGCTGGCATTGGTGTGTCGGGCGTTCTGCGCCGCTTTGTGGTTCCCCAGTACGCTGCCGCGCCAACCGATTCTCACAGCACGTTTGGCTGGGGTATATCCACGGACATACTATTGCCCGTAATACCCGCTTCTATGGAAGACCGTTCTAATGCGCTGAGCTTGACCGGTTCATGGGTTCTTGGTCGCGGCATTGCTGATCTATTCACAGGTCTCAGTGACGGCAACATCTCTAGCTGGGCGCTTCCAGCCGCGGCAAATGGCACCGTACCGACCTACACTGCAGACATCGATAACGGCCTACTGGAAGTGGCCCAAGACGGCACCTTCCATCCTATCCATTGGCAGGTTTTCATGGGGGGTCTTCAGTACTATCTACCGCCCACTGGTCACGTTTGGATTTCGGCGAACTACTCGTACATGAAATCGAACAACATTATGGAATACGTCACCCCTGCCGCAAGGGCTGCCCTCTTTGACAAGGCGCAAAGGTATGACGGCAACCTGTTCTGGGACGTCAACGTTGCCACACGCTTGGGCATTTCCTACGCACACATCAAGCAAAACTACGGCGACAATACGACCGCATCTAACAACCGCTTCCAGTTCTCCGGTTGGTTGCTGTTTTAGCGAGAACGGCTCGGTAGCAAGTGCGCTTGTTTCGAGGTTTTGAAGACATTCCGTAGTGGCGGATTAACTGCTCACAGTGATTCTGCAACGAGCGCGAGCCAAGACGCGTCCCCTAAAACGGGGTTTGATCGGTGTAACCTAGACTGCGGCGCTTGGAACTTGCCACCGGATCATCGCAACCTTCAGGGCGTCGTTTGCGATCAAACATGAGACCATGGCATAGGCGAAAATTGCGACCGTCTGCCACCAAGGCAGGGGCAAGAGGCCCGGAAGACCTACGAACGTCAATACGGTACCAATAAGCACGTCTGCAATGAGGGCAGCCACGAGCGTTTTGCTAGGCCAGGTTGCCCAGAACCAGCGGCGTTCCCGTGCCGACACAATTGAGAATGCTGCGAAATAGAGCAGCATTAGGAAGCTGAATGTGTAAAGGGCATTGTTGTCATTCGCCAAATCGAAACGCAGCCAGCCGATCCACAGGAGCAAGAGCGCTTCCGCCAACATCGCTAGGCCCAGTACCACGGACACGGTGATGAAGCCGCCAATCTTCCAAGTCTCCGGTTTCTTGGACGGTCTAACGTTGTCGGTAGCAAGGGAAATCTTTGCGAAGTCCGTCATGAAGGTCAGTACCAACATCGCAAAGGCGGAAACGACAAACTTACCCGTCACCACGTAGGCGATCGCCACGAAGGCCGCCTTCAGAATCGTCCTACTGACTTTGTTGACAATCCACGTCAGGATGCGCTGGTAAATCGTGCGCCCCTGCTCGACAAGCGCCACGATGTTCGTGAGTCCCGGCTCGGTTAGCACGACGCTGGCCGCACCCTTGGCAACATCAGTCGCCGTGCTAACGGCAATGCCCACTTCGGCTTGACGCAACGCCGGCGCATCATTCACTCCGTCGCCCGTCATACCAGCCACATGCCCTGCGGCCTGCAGATGCTGCACCACACTGTACTTGTCTTCTGGATACACTTCGGCAAAGCCATCAGCACCCGCCAACAAATCAACCGTTTCGTTGCCAGCCTTGGCACTTGCGATCTTCAGATCTGCGGCGCGCCGGATATTGGGTAAACCGACTCCCTTCGCGATTTCACTGGCAACCGCCAGCGCATCGCCGGTAAGCATCTTTACGGGAACGCCAAGATCGTGCAGCGTAGAGATCAGTTGCTTCGCATCGGGTCGCGGAGGGTCGTACAGTTCCACTAGTCCGACCAAACCTGGGGTCCCGGTTTCAGGACCGCGCGCCACCGCAAGCGTCCGATACCCCTTCAGGGCCGAACCCTTGACCCGCGTTTCCAACGTATCAATCGCTGGAGGTTGAAGTCCGCATGCTTCAGCGACAGTGCGCACCGCGCCTTTCATCACGCGTAGCCGTTGGCCATTCTGCTCCACCACAGCTTCGGTTCGCCGGTTTTTCGCATCGAACGGCGCGAAGGAAACCGGCGTTGTCTTTGGCAGGTTGCCAAAGACGTTCCGCTCCTTTGCAGCAGCCAGAAATGCTAGGTCAATCGGATCCTGGTTTGCCTCCTGTGACGCAAGTGCACCAGCGAACAACACATCAGACTCTGTCGCTTTCTCTAGGGGAATGACACCGGTGACAGCCAGTTGGTTCATCGTGATCGTGCCCGTCTTGTCCACACAAAGCACATCCATGGTTGCGGCGTCTTCCGCCGCACTCAGGCGCGTGACTAACACACCACGCTTCGCCAGTTCTCTCGAGCCGACTGCCATGCTGACGGTAAACATAACCGGAAGGGCAACAGGCACAGCGCTCATCAACAGAACGAGCATGAGCGGTACCATCTCGATGAGCGGTGCGCCGCGAATCAGCGAAAGCACCACAACCACTCCAAGCAACGCGCCCACGATCACGAAAAGCCAGCGGACAACCTTCGTTACGACCGCTTCGATATGAAGCTTCGGGCGCGCCTTCTGCACGAGCTCTGTAGTGCGGCCAAAGTAAGTATTTGCCCCGGTCAGAATGACCACACCGTTGCCTTCGCCGCGACGCACCACCGACCCCGACGAAAGCACATCGCCGGGTGCTTTGTCGGCATCCTTCGACTCACCGGTGAGCGCTGACTGGTCAACGCTCAACCTATCCGTGAGGAGTCGCACATCTGCTGGGATGATGTCGCCCGGTCGCATGCGAACGACGTCACCAGGAACTAATTCCCGAGCAGGAATCACTTGCCAGTTGCTCTCGCGCCATACGCGCGCACTGACCTGCAAGCGGCGCCGCAATGCCTCAACGACACCAGCAGCGCGCTTCTCCTGCATATAACTCAGCATGGCATTGACGACCAATAGTGCACTTACTACGATGAGGTCAGAGTACTTTCCGAGCACGGCCGACAGAACAATGATCAATTCGAGCATCCATGCCGAGATCCCCCAGAATTTGCGGAGGAATTTCGAAACCGCGTGCCGTTTTGTCTTGGCCACTTCGTTGTAGCCGTGCACCTTGCGGCGAACATCCACTTCGGCATTCGTGAGACCAGTGTCTGCATCCACGTGAAGCGCCGCAAGTGTGTCACGGACCGCCATGGTGGCGATGTCAGGTACTTTGGTATCTTCTGGCATCTAAGTCTCCGACACATCCTGCCGCAGCTTCTTCCAGTCCATTCCGTCGATCTTCGGTGAATGAGGACCCATTTCTTCCAGGGTCTGGACAAGACAGTCGGCAACTACCAAGTTGCGGTACCACTTGTGATTGGCCGGCACGATAAACCACGGTGCTTCTTCGGAACTGGTCGCAGAAAGCGCCTTCTCGAAAGCCTTTTGATACGCCTTCCAATAGCTCCGTTCTTTGAGGTCTTGCGGGCTGAACTTCCAACGTTTATCCGCATTGTCCAGGCGCTCCAGCAAACGCCTCTTTTGCTCCTCCTCGGAAATGTGGAGAAGAAACTTTAAGATGCGGGTTCCATTGCGCGCAAGGCTAAGTTCAAAATCCCGGATCTGGCGTATACGGTGGTCCGCTTCTTTATCCGTGATCATGTCGTGGACCCTCGTTACCAGCACGTCTTCGTAGTGGGAGCGATTGAAAATTCCGATGTGTCCGCGGGGCGGACAGGCCGCGTGGATGCGCCATAGAAAGTCGTGCGCCCTTTCTAGCGGTGTCGGTACCTTAAAGGAAGTAACGATACAGCCCTGTGGATTGACGCCACTCATTACGTGTCGGATAGTTCCGTCCTTACCAGCCGTATCAATGCCTTGCAGAACTACCAGGACCGCACGGCTCCCTTCCGCATACAACAATTCCTGAAGCACATCTAGCCTCTCCCTTAGCTGTTCAGTGCGCTCGGCGCCTTCTTCCTTGCTCTTGAAATCGCCAGTGTCTCCCGGATCATGATTGTCCAGCTTCACGGCTTCGTCGGGCTTGACACGGTAGTGGTGCATTTCCATCCTCCAATCCTGCGTGCTCGCTACAACGCAAAGCAACGCTCATAATCATGCGTGAGCTCCAGCAAAAGGTGCTGGGGACTGATGTTCCTCTTGTTCCACGGGTACTTTCTTGGCGAAGAACAAGAACATCACTGGCACGAGAAATAGAGACAGTATTGTCGATGAAGTCAGGCCGCCGACAACGGCGAGCGCTAACGGTTGATTGGCTTCTGAGCCTCGTTCCAACCCGAGCGCGGTCGGCAGCAATCCTATAACGGTAGCCAAACTTGTCATGACGATAGGCACGAATCTTGAGCGAGCAGCAGCCACAATTGCTTGGACGTTCTCTGCTCTGGCTGCCCCCGCTCACTGACACGCACTGGTAGCTGCGCGAGCGCGTGCGTGTCTGTGACTCGCGCTGGATCGTAGG
>Ga0265340_10001654_pt1 | contig 12802 bp, 9 predicted proteins | sample 4CB225metaG_FD_202082 | JGI IMG/M metagenome (GOLD analysis project Ga0265340, IMG submission 202082) | Rhizosphere microbial communities from Carex aquatilis grown in University of Washington, Seatle, WA, United States - 4-CB2-25 metaG | ecosystem: Host-associated > Plants > Roots > Rhizosphere...
ATTCCGAGCATCGAGATCGGGAGCCGGGCCAGCGCTCCGGCGGACGTGAACCCCAATGCCCCGGGGAGTGACAGTACGTTGCGGTAGGTGCGAAACACAGCTGTTACGTTCTCACGGCTTTCATGGGAGGCTGACCCGCGCCCTAGGACGTCGTGGGGCTTCGGGTGGCAAATCGGCGTCGTGAGATGAGCTCGGGTCGTGTGGTGAACTCAGAGAGGCTGGACCGTTTCGTGCTGGATGTCCGCGAACAGCGATCCCCGAGCGAGGGCAGCACCGGCCGTCGCTGGCCGATCCGGGCCACCCAGCAGGAACGCAGCGCCCGCTGGGCCGGCCGCCTGGTCATGCTGCTCGGCCTGGTCAGTGTGGTCAGCGCGCTCTTCCCGCCCTGGCGGCCCCGGCTGCACCTGCTCACCGAGGTGCTGCCGCCGTTGGCCCCCGCGGTTGCGTCCGCGATCACCGTTCCGCTCGGGTTGATCCTCTTCTGGCTTTCTATCGGTCTTCGGCACCGGAAGCGGCGGGCCTGGCAGGTCGCAGTCGGAACGAGTGCCCTGCTGGTGGTGCTGCACGTGGTCAAGGGGCTGGACATCGAGGAGGCCACCTTCTCCGCGACCGTGCTGATCCTGCTGCTGGTGGCCCGGCCGGCCTTCACCGGGGCCCCGGATCCCCGAAGTCATCGGCACCTCGGCCTGGCCGTGCTGGTCGGCCTGTCGTCGGCCACCTTCGTCGGTCTCGGGCTGCTGATCGCCGACCCCGACAATGTGGTCGGTTCGCCGGGGATCTGGTCACTGCTTCAGCAGGTCTGGCTGGGCCTGTTCGGGGTTCCGGGGCCACTGCAATTCGATTCGGGTACCACCGAGAGCCGGGTCGCGACGGCCTTGCTGCTGCTCGGGTGCATGGTGGCCGCCGGGATCCTGGCCGCGGCGCTGCGTCCGGCCGGCGGCCCGCATCGGCTCACCTCGGCGGAAGCGCTGCGGGTCCGGGAGCTCCTGACCGCTCACGGCGGGCTGGATTCGCTCGGATACTTCGCTCTCCGGGACGACAAATCAGTGATTTTCTCCCCGACCGGCAAGGCGGCCATCGCCTATCGGGTGGTCGGCGGCGTGTCCCTGGCCAGCGGGGACCCGCTCGGTGATCCGGAAGCCTGGCCCGGAGCGATCGCCTGCTGGCTGGCCGAAACGAAGGGATATGCCTGGGTTCCGGCGGTTCTGGGCGCCAGTGAGCGAGGGGCCGAGGCTTACGAGCGCTGTGGCCTGGATGCTTTGGAACTGGGCGACGAGGCGGTGGTCGACGTCGGTGACTTCACCCTGGAAGGCCGGTCGATGCGCGGGGTGCGCCAGGCCGAGTCCCGGCTGCGACGCAAGGGGTACAGCACGGAGGTTTTCCGCCTGCAGACCCAGCCTCGCGAACGGGTGGAAGAGCTGGTCGTCCTGAGCGAGGCCTGGCGGGACGGCCAGGTGGAGCGGGGCTTCTCGATGGCTCTGGGCCGGTTCGGCGACCCCCGCGACCGGGACGTGGTCGTGGTTACCTGCACGGACAGTGAGGGCGTTCCGCGCGGTTTGCTGGCCTTCGTGCCCTGGGGGTGCGACGGGCTGTCGCTGGATCTGATGCGCCGATCGGGTGAGGCCGACAACGGCGTCGTCGAGCTGATGGTCACGGCCCTGCTGGCCCAGGCGCCGCAACTCGCCGTTCGCCGCGTCTCGCTGAACTTCGCCGTTTTCCGGGCCGTTTTCGAGCGGGGTGGCCGGCTCGGGGCCGGTCCGGTGCTCCGGCTGTGGCACCGGTTCCTGCTCCTGGCCAGCCGGTTCTGGCAGATCGAATCGCTCTACCGGGCCAACGCCAAATATCGCCCGGTCTGGGAGCCGCGATTCCTCTGCTTCGTCCGGGCCCGCGACCTGCCCCGGATCGGCGCGGCGGCGCTGGAGGCCGAGGCCTTCATCCGCCGGCCGGGCTTCCTCGGTGGGTGCAAGCAGTTCCCGTAGTTACTTCGCCCGGATACCGTTCAGACGGTCAGTTCCGGCGGGGCCGCGGCCAGAGCGGTCAGGATGGCCGCGGCCAGCTCCCGGGCCGAGGCGGCCGTCAGCTCAACCGCGACCCGGGCGCCCGGTCCGCGCTCGGGGGCCAGAAAATCGATGTTCAGGGTGTGCTCGGCCTGAGCATCGACCGGGTGATCGAAATAGACCGAGGCGGTGGACAGCGGGAACCAGCCGGTTGCACCTTTCCCGCTGCCGGTGATCTGGATTCGCTCAGTCGTGTACGTGCACATCGGTGACGCCTCCTCAGTCGCTCAGCCGCCGGGATAGGAAGTCCTCGATCAATTTCCAGCCTTCGACGGCGGCCTGCTGCCGGTAGGCGGGCCGGTCCACGGCGAAGAAGGCGTGACCGGCGTCGTCAAAGACCCGGAATTCGAAGGTCTTGTGGTTGTGCCGGAGGGCCTGCGCCAGTTCTTCCACCTCCTCCGGTGAGGGGTGGCTGTCCTCTCGTCCGAACAGGCCCAGCAACGGGCAGCTCAGGGTCGCGGCGCGGTCGAGAATCGGGCCCACCCGCCAGGGCATCCCCGGTGGGGGCTCTCCGACCACGAACGCGCCGTAACAGTCGATCGCGGCGTCCAGCGGCAGACTGGTGGCCGCCAGGAAGGACTGCCGTCCGCCCGAGCAGTAGCCGATCACCCCGACCTTGCCGTTCGAGGAATCCTGGCCCCGGAGGAAGTCGACGGCGCCGCCGACGTCCCCGACCAGGCGATCGTCCGGGACCCCGCCCAGGGCCCGGGCGGTGGCCGCGGCGTCGTCCGGGTCGGCCCCGGGAGCCTCCCGCGAATACAGATTCGGGCAGATCGCGGTGTAGCCGAGCTCCGCGAACCGGCGGGTGATTTCCTTCGTGGCCCGGTCGTAGCCGGGCAGGTGATGGATCACCACCATGCTGCCCCGGGGGGTGGGCTCGTCCGGGGAGGCCAGGTAGGCCTCGATCTCATCGCCGCCGGCACCCTTGATCAAGATGCTTCCGGCCGTGATCGTGTCGTTCATACGTCCCCTTGTGCTCGCTTATCTCCTGATACTGACAGCTTTCCGGGCTCCGGGCATCCGGGCGAGTACCCGATTGGCGGGCATACCCCCGGAGTATTCCCGGCGATAGTCATGACAGTGAGTTACGACAAGTTACTCGACGATCTTTGATGCGTCAGGGGAAAGCAGTGCGTGCAGCAATTTCCCGCCCGCCCGGCTCGATACCGCTGAAGCCGGCCCGGCCGGTCGGCCGGCTGACCGGGGGTCTGCTGACCGGGGGTCTGCTGGCGGCCGGCCTGATCGGTGCTGCGGTTACGGTGGCGGCGCTGACCACCGGCTCGGGCCCGGTGCTCAGCATGGCCGCCCGGGCCCCGATGCCCGTGCTCTTTGTCTGTTTCGTGCTTGCCTTCGCCTACGCCGAGGTGGCAGTGCCGCAGGTCCCGCTGCGCCGCGAGGTCTATTCCTTCTCCCTCTCCGGCACCGCGATGCTGGCCGGCCTGCTGTTCTGTGACCTGCGCCTGATCGTGCTGGCCCGGGTGGCCGGCGCGCTGCTGATCTTCGGCTACCGCCGGCTGCCGGTCCTGAAGGTGGCCTTCCACCTCACTGCCTACGTCCTGAAGGCCGTTCTGGCCGGATCGGCTCTGCACCTCCTGCTGGGCTCCAGTGCCCACCTGAACCTGACCAGCGCGGCGATCTGTGCTCTGGTCATGGTTCCGGTCGATCTGCTGGTCAGTGCCCTGGTGCTGGGGGTGATCGCCTGGCAGCAGGACGGGGTGAGCCGCAACCAGGCGGTCGAAGTACTGATCCTGACCCTCGCGCTCAGCGTGCTCGGCACCCTGGCCGCCTTGACCGCGGTCTCGCTCGTGAACCAGGGGGCCCTGGGTGTCTGTCTGATCATCGGGCTGACCATCGTCGTCAGCGGGCTCTACCACGTCGACCTGGTCCTGCGCCGGCGTCATCGGCTGCTGGTCCTGCTGCAGGACTTCGCCGGCCCGGAGCCCACCACCGGCACGGTCGCCGAGCTGGCCCAGACGCTGCTGTACCGGGCCCGCCGGGTTCTCCAGGCCGGCGAGATCGAGCTGACCATCCGGCGGCCGGAGTTCGAGCTGCGAATGCGGATCGCCGCGAACGGGACCTTCAGCAGCAGTTCGGTCCCCCGGACCGAACGCTGGGACCGGGCGCTCACCCAGGCCGTCGAGAACGGCCGGCCGATCCTCGCCGCCCGCAACCCCCGCGATCCCGCCCTCCGTCAGTGGCTGCGCGCCCGCGGGGCCCGCGAGGCGATGATCGTGCCGCTGCAGTCGGCCACCGCTACCGGCGAACTGATCGTCATCGACCGGCTCGGCCGGGCCGCGACCTTCACCACCACGGACCTGACCCTGATGCAGGGCCTGGCCGGGCACATCGTCGTCGCCTTGCACGGTACCGAGCTGGTGCAGCAGTTGCGTCACGATGCCCGCCATGATCCGCTGACCGGACTGGCGAACGGGGTGCTACTGGCCGAGCGGATCGACGGCGAGCTGGACGCCGCGGGCACCGGCCCGATCCGAGCCTGGACCAATGGCCCGGCGGTGCTGAAGATCAACCTTAACCGGTTCAAAGAAGTCAACGACGTGCTCGGGCAACAGGTCGGGGACGCCATGCTGCGGATCGTCGCCAGCAGGATCGGCAACGCCACTCCGGCCGAGGCCACCGTGGCCCGGCTGGGCGCAGACGAGTTCGCCGTCCTGCTGCCGGTTCCTTCCGATCCCATGGTGTACGCGGAGGAACGGGCCCGTAAGGTCGCCGACGACGTACTGAACGCGCTGGGCGCCCCCGTCGCCCTGGCCGAGGCGGTACTCACCATCCGGGCCGGGATCGGGATCGCAATCGGGTCACCCGGGCTGAGCGGGGCCGAGCTGCTGCGGCAGGCGGACACCGCGATGTCCATCGCCAAGCTGGCCGGCGAGCGGTCCGTCGCCGTCTACGCCGAGGAACTGGACCGGGGCCGGCCGGCCCAGCTCACCCTGCTGGCCGATCTGCACTTCGCCCTGCGCAACGACCAGCTCGTGATGCGCTACCAACCCCAGCTCGACCTGAGGACGAATCGGGTGGTCAGCGTCGAGGCGCTGGTGCGCTGGCGGCATCCGGTCCGAGGTCTGCTGGCCCCGGACGAGTTCATCCCGCTGGCCGAATCCAGCGGCCTGATCGAGGAACTCACCTACCAGGTGCTGAACAAGGCCCTGCGGCAGTGCCGGGAATGGCGGGACGCCGGGATCGACCTGGTGATGGCGGTCAATCTCTCGGCCTACAGCGTTGACAACCTGAACCTGGCCGAGGATGTCGCCGCCGCGCTCGCCCGGGCCGGCCTGCCCGCCGACCGGCTGGTCCTGGAGATCACGGAGAGCAGCGTGATGGGCGACCCACTGCGCACGGTGCCGATTCTGCGGCGGCTAGCCGGCATCGGGGTCACGCTCTCCCTCGACGATTTCGGCACCGGGTACTCCAGCCTGGCCTACCTGCAACGGCTTCCGGTCAGCGAAGTGAAGATCGACAAGTCCTTCGTGATGGGGATGACGATCGGTGGCGAGGCGCACGCCAGCGCGGTGCTGGTGCGCAGCATCCTCAATCTCGGGGTCAACCTCGGGCTCCGGGTGGTCGCCGAGGGGGTGGAGGACGCCGCGGTGCTGGAGGACCTGCGTGGCCTGGGTTGCGATCTGGCCCAGGGGTATCACATCGCCCGCCCGTTACCCGCCGCCGAAATCGTCACCCTGATGTCCGGTGTCCTTGGGTCAGGAGTGTCCTCGCCGTTGAAGTAGGCGCCGGGCGTGGTCGAGAATCGGTTGATCGACCATCTTCCCCTCGAAGGAGAAGACTCCGGGTGCGCCTTCAGCGGCGCTCAGCAGTCGCTGCGCCCAGGCGAGGTCCTCCGGCGCCGGAGCGAAGGCCGCGCGCACGATCTCGACCTGGTCGGGGTGGATGCAGCCCTTGGCGGCGAAGCCGGACGCGGCGGCGTCCAGGGCCTCGGCCCGCAACCCTTCGGCGTCGGTCAGGTCCAGCCAGACGGAGTCGATCGCACTCCTGCGATATCCGCCGGCCGCCAGCAGCACCTCGCTGCGAGCCTTCCGGGCGACGTCCCGGTACTCGCCGCTCGGACCGCGACTGGAGTGGCCGCCGAGCGAGGCCACCAGATCCTCGGCGCCCCACATCAAGGCCACCGTGGCCGGCTCGGTGGCCAGCTCGCGAGCATTGAGGACGCCGAGGGCGGTCTCGACCAGCGCGATCACCCGCACCCCGGCCACCGCGGCCAGTCGGGCCACGTCGGAGCCGCGCTCGGCCTTGGCCAGCATCACCGTGCGAAAACCCCTCCGGGAGAGCAGAGCCAGGTCAAGCTCGTGATCCGCGGTACCGGCCGGATTGATCCGGACCACGGTGCGGGCCGGATCAAGATGCGCGTCGATCAGCGCCTGGCGGGCGGAATCGCGGTTCGTCGGGGCCACGCCGTCCTCCAGATCGAGGATCACCAGGTCGGCGGTGGCCGCCGCCCGGGCGAACCGATCTGGGCGGTCGGCCGGGCAGAACAGCATCGCCGGGCCAACCGGTTCCCAGCTCATCGGCTTACCTGAAGCTCTCGGGGTTCATCGGACCGGCAGACCCAGGCCACGGGCGATCAGGATCCGCTGGATCTCGGAAGTGCCCTCCCCGATCTCCAGAATCTTCGCGTCCCGGTAGAACCGGGCGACCGGGAAATCCTCCAGGAATCCGTTTCCGCCGAAGACCTGAGTGGCGGTTCGGGTCGCCGCCATCGCGGCCTCGGAGGAGAACAACTTGGCCATCGCCGCGGCCTGTTTCACCTCGGCCCGGTCGCGGCCGGAGTCCTTGAGCCAGGCCGCCTTGTAGGTGAGTAGCCGGGCGGCCTCCACGGCTACGGCCAGATCACTGATCGCGAAGGCGATCGACTGCCGGGAACCAATCGGTGCGCCGAAGCTGTGCCGCGCCAGCGAATACTGCTGGCACTCGTGCAGACAGGCCGCGGCGAGGCCGACGGCGAGCGCCGAGATCGCGATCCGGCCGTCGTCCAGAACGCTGAGGAACTGGGCGAAACCGCGGCCCCGCTCGCCGAGCAGGTTAGCGGCCGGAACCCGGCAATCGTCGAAACTCAGCCCATGGGTGTCGGAGATCCGCCAGCCCAGCTTCTCGTAGGCCGGCCCGACTGTGAATCCAGGGCTGCCGGACGGCACCAGCAGGGCGCAGATCTCGTCGCCATCGGTGCGCGCGGTCACCGTGACCACCGAGGTGATCGCCGTCCCGGAATTGGTGATGAAAGCCTTCTCGCCGTTCAGCACCCATTCGTCGTGGTCCAGCCGGGCCCGGGTGCGGGTGGCACCGGCATCCGAGCCGGCTTCGGGCTCGGTCAGGGCGAAGGCGGCCAGGGCCCGGCCGGCCACCAGGTCGGGCAGCCAGGTCTGTTTCTGTTCTTCGCTGCCGTAGCGGAGGATCGGATTGATCCCCAGACCGACGCCGGCCGAGAGGGTGATGCCGATCGACTGATCGACCCGGCCGAGCTCCTCGATCGCCACGCACAGGCTGGTGAAGTTCGAGCCGGTGGGGCCGGCCGTGCCGCCGTACCGCTCGGGAACCACCAGCCCGAAAAGCCCGAGCTCACCCAGGCCGTGGACGACCTCGAGCGGAAGGTGATGCGCCCGATCCCATTTCGCCACGCTCGGGGTGATCTCGCGCTGGGCGAAGTCGCGCACGAGTGTGCGCAGGGCTTCGTGGTCTTCTGAGAGCTCGAACGACATCCGGCCAACCCCCGTTCGGCTTGACGTTTACGTCAACGTCAAGCACGCTACTACGGTGACGGCTTCGACGAAAGCCCCGGATGCCGACAAGACCGACACCGGTGACCATGGCCGCAGTCCGGGACTCCAGAGTGCGGGACTCCAGCGCGAGGCCCGGAAGGAACGGAGCTGGTCGGTACGCGAGCTGGCCGACGAGCTCGCCGTGACCACTCGCACGCTGCGGTTCTACGAGGCCGAGGGCCTGCTGGCCCCGCGGCGGGTCGGCACTGCCCGGATCTACAGTGCTCGCGACCGCACCCGGCTGGTGCTGATCCTGCGCGGCCGCCGGTTCGGGATGTCGCTGCCCGAAATTCGCGAGATCGTGGACATGTATGACGACGTGGCCTCCGGTGAGCGCGGTCAGCTCCAGGCGCTGATCGAGCGGCTGACCCAGCTCGGCGCCGACCTTCGGGCCCGGCGGCTGGCCCTGTCCCGCACCCTGACCGAGGTCGAGGACGTCGTGCAGCAGTGTCGCGCTCGCCTGGCCGAACTGCCGCGCTGATGGCCGGGACACGCCGCCAGGAGCATCAACGGCTGGTCGCGGACCTGCGCCGGCGATTACGGGTGGCGGCCTCGGGAGGGCCCGAGCCGGCCCGGCGGCGGCACCTGGACCGCGGGAAACTGCTGCCCCGGGAGAGAGTCGACACGCTGCTCGACCCCGGCTCACCGTTTCTCGAGCTGTCCGCCCTGGCGGCGACCGGGATGTATGACGACGAGGCCCCGGGCGCCGGGCTGATCAGCGGAATCGGCCGGATCGCGGGCCGGGAGTGCCTGCTGATCGCCAATGATCCGACCGTGAAAGGCGGTACCTACTATCCGATCACGGTGAAGAAGCATCTGCGGGCTCAGGAGGTGGCCGCGCAGAACCGGCTGCCGTGCGTCTATCTGGTCGATTCCGGCGGAGCCTACCTGCCCTTGCAGGACGAGGTCTTCCCCGATCGCGACCATTTCGGCCGGATCTTCTTCAACCAGGCCACGATGTCCGCGGCCGGAATCCCGCAGATCGCGGCCGTGCTCGGCTCCTGTACGGCCGGCGGTGCCTATCTGCCGGCCATGAGTGACGAATGTGTGATAGTCCGAGATCAGGGCACCATCTTTCTGGGTGGGCCGCCGCTGGTGAGGGCGGCCACCGGGGAAGAGATCAGCGCGGAGGAACTCGGCGGCGGGCTGCTGCACAGCCGTACCTCCGGAGTCACGGATCATCTCGCCGACGACGACGCAGATGCGCTTCGCCGGGTGCGCGCCATCGTGAGCACCCTCCCGCCGCGAGCCGCGCCGAGCTGGGAGGTGATCGAAACTGAGGAACCGGTGCTCGATCCAGCCGGGCTGTACGACGTCGTCCCACCCGACTCCAGAACCGGGTACGACGTCCGGGAGGTGATCGCCCGACTCGTCGACGGCAGCCGCTACACCGAGTTCAAGCGCGAGTACGGGCCCACCCTGGTCACCTGCTTCGCCCGGTTGCACGGCCACCCGGTCGGGCTGGTGGCCAACAACGGCGTGCTGTTCGGGGAGTCCGCGCTGAAGGGAGCGCATTTCATCGAGCTGTGCGATCAGCGCCGGATCCCCCTGGTGTTCCTGCAGAACATCACCGGGTTCATGGTCGGCCGCGAGGTGGAGGCGGCCGGGATCGCCAAGCACGGAGCCAAAATGGTCACTGCCGTGGCCTGCGCCCGGGTGCCCAAGTTCACGGTGGTGATCGGTGGCTCGTTCGGCGCCGGAAACTATTCCATGTGCGGGCGGGCCTACTCGCCCCGGTTTCTCTGGACCTGGCCGAACGCCCGGATCTCGGTGATGGGTGGCGAGCAGGCGGCGGCCGTGCTGGCCACCGTCCGACGCGATCAGCTCCGCAGCCGGGGCGAGAGCTGGAGTGCCGCGGCGGAAGCGGATTTTCGGGATCCGATCCGAGAGCAGTACGAGCGCCAGGGAAACCCGTACTACGCGACCGCCCGACTCTGGGACGACGGTGTGATCGACCCGCTCGACACCAGAACCGTTCTTGGTCTGGCTCTTTCGGTAGCGGCCAATGCGCCGGTCGATGAAGTGCGCTACGGCGTCTTCAGAATGTGAGCAGCGATGTTCGACAGTGTGCTGGTGGCCAATCGCGGTGAGATCGCCGTCCGGGTGATCCGCAGCCTCCGTTCGCTCGGCGTCCGTTCGGTCGCCGTCTACAGTGACGCGGACCGCCGGGCCCGGCACGTTCAGGAGGCCGACCTGGCGGTCCGGATCGGTCCGGCGCCGGCCGGGGAAAGCTACCTGTCGATCGGAAATGTGATTGCAGCGGCCCGCCGAAGTGGGGCCCAGGCGATTCACCCCGGCTACGGTTTCCTGTCCGAGAACGCCGAATTCGTGCGTTCCTGCGAGCGGGCCGGGCTGGTCTTCATCGGGCCGACCGCCCGTGCGGTCGAGATCATGGGCGACAAGATCAGGGCCAAGCGGGTGGTCGCGGCGGCCGGGGTACCGGTGGTCCCTGGTCGTTTCGAGCCGGGGATGACGGACGCCGACCTGGCCGAAGCGGCCGCGGAGATCGGTTATCCGGTGCTGGTGAAACCGGCGGCCGGTGGTGGCGGAAAGGGCATGCGCCTGGTCGACGGCCCGGCCGGGCTGGGGTCGGCGCTGATCTCGGCCCGCCGGGAGGCGCTGGCGTCGTTCGGCGACGACAGCCTGTTCGTTGAGCGCCTGATCGCCCGCCCCCGGCACATCGAGGTGCAGGTGCTGGCCGATCAGTACGGTGACATCATCCACCTCGGCGAGCGGGAATGCAGTCTGCAGCGTCGGCACCAGAAGATCATCGAAGAGGCCCCGTCGGTGCTGATCGATCCAGGAACCCGGGATCGAATCGGCCCCTCAGCGATCGAAACGGCACGGTCGGTGGCGTATCTGGGTGCCGGAACGGTCGAATTCATCGTGGCCGCGAACCACCCGGACGAGTTCTTCTTTCTGGAGATGAACACCCGGCTCCAGGTCGAGCATCCGGTCACCGAGCTGGTCACCGGCCTCGATCTGGTGGTCGAACAGGTGCGGATCGCGTCCGGTGAGCCATTGCGTCACCGGCAGGACGAGATCCACCTGCGGGGGCATGCGATTGAGGCCCGGGTCTATGCCGAAGACCCCGAGCGGGGGTTTCTGCCATCGCCCGGAGTCGTCCTCGCTCTTCGGGAACCCACCGACCGGCCCGGGGTCCGGGTGGATTCGGGGCTTCAGATCGGTGCGGTGATCGGCACCCGGTACGACCCGATGCTCAGCAAGGTGATCGCCTGGGGGCCGGACCGCGGTGTGGCCCTGGCCCGGCTAGGTCAGGCCCTGGCCGGGACAGTGGTGCTCGGTTGCGGCACCAACCTCGAGTTTCTCCAGACCTTGATCGCCGACCCGGAGGTCCAGGCCGGCCGGCTTGACACCCAGTTGGTCGACCGGGAGCTGCCCCGGTTGATCGCCGGCGAGAGTCCGGTTCCGGATCGGGCGCTGGCGGTGTATGCGCTGTTCCGGTTGCTACAACTGGAACCCAGGTCGTCTGTACCAGGGTCGTCTGTACCTGGGCTGAACCGGCCCGGTTCGGGCGGGAGCTTGTGGGACCGGCCCACCGGCTGGCGGATCGGCGATCCGCGGCCGCTGCGGGTTCGGGTCGGGCGGCCCGGGGCCGACGTGGATACGGCGGCCGAGGTCTGGATAGCCGGATCGTCCGGCGCGGCCACCATCGGTCTGCCCGCCGGCACGGTCCTGGCGGCGGCGCTGGTCGATCACGATGCCGGTCGCCGCGAGCTGATGGTGGAGCTGGACGGGATCACCGGCCGCTGGTTGTATGCCCTTGACGGGAGGCTGATTTGGCTCTGGTGCGCCGGTCAGACCTGGGCGCTGCGAGAGATCCCCACACCGTCCCGACGCGGGGCCGAGGTAACCGGCGGGAGTGAATTACGCAGCCCGATGCCGGGGGTGGTGCTGGCGGTGAATGCCGAGGTCGGGCAGCCGGTCCGGATCGGGCAATCGCTGATCGTCGTCGAGGCGATGAAAATGGAGCACGACGTCGTCGCCGTCCGGGACGGCCGCCTCGAGCAACTGCTGGTCCGGGTGGGCGACCAGGTCGCGCTGGATCAGGTGCTGGCCATCACCGGCTAGTGTCTCCTGCCGGAGATTGATTGAAGAGATCTCTATGTGTTTGTGCTGGTGAATCGTGGGAGGTGGCGGGACGGGGAATGGAGGTTCTCCCTGGCGGTCTTCTTCCAGACGAAGGGCTGGGGATCCTCGTTCCCGGTGGCGATCCGGGTCGGGTCCGCTGGCCCGGCCCGGGGCGGAGCGGTGGGGGCTCCGCAGTGGGTCAGTTGAGTATTACGGGGCGGGGGGTGGACATATAGAGCGTGTCCCGTAGATCTCCGACCGCTGCGGGCCCCCCGGACGGCGGCTCGCGGCGTTGTCGTCGGCCCCTATAGCTCCGCTATAAGGGGCCTCCTCCGCCTTGCGAGCCACTCGTCCGGGCGGCTCCTCGCTTGTCCGGAGATCTACGGGACACGCTCTAGAACGGGGGGTCGCCGCTGTCGAAGATCTCTGTCGCCGGCGGCGGGGTGGGTCGAGGGTTCCAGCGGCGATCCCGGATGCTGCGGCGTTGCCCGGGAGTAGCGTCAGCCGGATCGAGGATCTCGTCGAAAAGATCACGGTAGGTGCCATTGCCCGCGGCGCCGGACCACCCTGGTTCAGAGGAGGGACTAGTAGCCGGAGAACTGAATGGCAGGGCCCAGCCGTTGCTGCCGGGCAGCACCGGTGGCAGGGTAATCTGCCTCTGCCCGCAACGGCTGATCCACTCCAAAGCACCCGCCGGGTAGGGCTCTTCCGGACCAGTAAACCGAACCACCCACCCCGCATGAGTTTTCACCAAATGATGATACCGGCACAACGGAGACAGATTGCACAAGCACGTACTTCCGCCCCCCGCGTAGGGAATCACATGATCCAGATCGCAGGACTCGGCCTGGCGGCGGCAGCCGGGGAACC
>Ga0265340_10001659_pt1 | contig 12787 bp, 11 predicted proteins | sample 4CB225metaG_FD_202082 | JGI IMG/M metagenome (GOLD analysis project Ga0265340, IMG submission 202082) | Rhizosphere microbial communities from Carex aquatilis grown in University of Washington, Seatle, WA, United States - 4-CB2-25 metaG | ecosystem: Host-associated > Plants > Roots >...
GATCATCGTCGAGGCCGCCGGATACGACGTCGTGATCGTCGAGACCGTCGGGGTCGGGCAGTCCGAGATCACCGTGGCCGAGATGGTCGACACGTTTCTGCTGCTGACCCTGGCCCGGTCCGGTGACCAGCTTCAGGGGATCAAGAAGGGCGTGCTGGAACTCGCCGATGTGATCGCGGTGAACAAGGCCGACGGCTCACACCAGTCCGAGGCCTGGCGGGCGGCCCGTGAGCTGAGCGGGGCGCTGCACCTGATCGGGGCCGGCGACTCGGCCGGCTGGCAACCGCCCGTGCTGACCTGTAGCGCCCAGGAAGGCACCGGCCTGGACGAGGTCTGGCAAGAGGTACTGAATCACCGGAGCACGCTCGAATCCAGCGGGGCCCTGGAGCGGAAGCGACGCCGGCAGTTGATCGGCTGGACCTGGGCGATGGTTCACGATGGGCTGCTGGCCCAGCTCCGGGAGAGCCCGGCGGTCCGGGAGCTGGCTCCCGGGCTGGAGCAGCGGGTGCTGGACGGTTCGCTGACCGCCACTCTGGCCGCCGAGCAGATCCTGGCCGCCCTGCGGGAGCGCTGACCCGTCCGGCTCCTTCCGGGCTGGCAGGATATCGACGGTGGGTCCGGGCGGCCGGATCCGATCAACGTCAGGGCAATCAACGCAGGGAGTCGTGGTGGAACCGCTGAAGGTGGCGCTCTTGGGGTGCGGGTCGGTCGGGACCGAGGTGGCCCGGCTACTGACGACGCACGCCACCGAGCTCGCCCAGCGGGTCGGGGCACCGCTGGAGCTGACCGGGATCGCCGTCCGGCGGCTCGAGCTGGACCGCGGCCTGGAACTCGATCCGGACCTGTTCAGCACCGACGCCGGTGCCCTGGTCAAGGGGGCCGATCTGGTCGTGGAGCTGATCGGTGGGATCGAGCCGGCCCGGACCCTGATCCTGGAGGCGATGGCCGGCGGCGCCGCCGTGGTCACCGCGAACAAGGCGCTGCTGGCGCAGGACGGCCCGACCCTGTACGAGGCCGCCGACCGGCACGGCGTCGACCTGTACTACGAGGCCGCGGTGGCGGGCGCGATCCCGCTGCTGCGCCCGATCCGGGAGTCGCTGGCCGGGGACCGGGTCAGCCGGGTGCTCGGGATCGTGAACGGCACCACCAACTACGTCCTGGACAAGATGGATTCCTCCGGTCTGGGCCTGGCCGAGGCGGTGGCCCAGGCCCAGGCGCTCGGCTACGCCGAGGCCGACCCGACCGCCGATGTCGACGGGTTCGATGCCGCCGCCAAGGCGGCCATCATCGCCTCGCTGGCTTTCCACACCCGGGTGGCCGCGAGCGACGTCCACCGGGAGGGGATCGGCAAGGTCACGGCGGCCGACGTCGCCTCGGCCCGGGCGATGGGCGCGGTGGTGAAACTGCTGGCGATCTGCGAACGGACGGTCGACCCGGACGGCGCCGAGAGCGTCTCGGTCCGGGTTCACCCGGCCATGATCCCGCTCGCGCATCCGCTGGCCGGGGTGCGGGAAGCGTTCAACGCCGTCTTCGTCGAGGCCGAGGCGGCCGGTGAGCTGATGTTCTACGGCCGCGGTGCCGGTGGCCTGCCGACCGCGAGCGCGGTTCTGGGTGATCTGATCAGTGCCGCCCGCAACCGGGTCGGCGGAAGCCGGGGGCCGGGGGAGTCGGCCTACGCCGAACTGCCGCTCCGGCCGATGGGTGAGGTGATCACCCGCTACCACATCAGTCTCGACGTCGCCGATCGCCCGGGGGTGCTGGCTCAGGTCGCCCAGGTCATCGCCGAGCACGGGGTTTCGATCGAAACCGTTCGCCAGCAACAGGTTCAGACCACCTGGGACAGTCCGCTGACGGTCGCCGGGCTGTCCGCGCCGCGGCCCACGTATCATGCCTCGCTGGTCGTGGTCACGCATGCGGCGCCGGACGCCGCGCTGGCCGCTACCGTTGCCGCGCTGGCCGAACTCGATGTCGTCGCCGCGGTGGTCGGCGTGATGCGGGTCGAGGGTGAGGACTGACATGGCCCACCAATGGCGAGGCGTGATCGGGGAGTACCGGGACCGGCTGCCGATCCTGGGTACCGCGACGGCGGTCACCCTGGGCGAGGGCGGTACACCGCTGGTACGGGCGCACCAGTTGTCCGCGCACACCGGCTGCGAGGTGTGGCTGAAGTGTGAGGGAGTCAACCCCACCGGGTCGTTCAAGGACCGGGGGATGACGGCGGCGATCACGCTGGCCGCCGCCTCCGGGGCCAAGACGGTGATCTGTGCCTCCACCGGCAACACCTCGGCCTCGGCCGCCGCCTACGCGGTGGCCGCCGGGATGACCTGTGCCGTGCTGGTGCCGGACGGCAAGATCGCGATGGGCAAGCTCAGTCAGGCGATCGCCCACGGGGCCACCTTGCTGCAGGTGGACGGCAATTTCGACGATTGCCTGCTGGTGGCCCGCAAACTTGCCGAGGCCTATCCGGTGGAACTGGTGAATTCGGTGAACCCGGCCCGGATCGAGGGCCAGAAAACGGCGGCGTTCGAGGTCGTCGACGCGCTCGGTAACGCTCCGGACATTCACTGCCTCCCGGTCGGCAACGCGGGAAACATCACCGCTTACTGGCGGGGCTACCGCGAGTACGCCGATCCGGTTCCAGTACCGGCCGGTTCCGTCCCGGTCGGGCCGCCGGCCACCCGCACGCCCCGGATGTGGGGTTTCCAGGCCGAGGGTGCGGCCCCGATCGTGCTCAACCACCCGGTCGAGGAGCCCGAGACGATCGCCTCGGCGATCCGGATCGGCAACCCGGCTTCCTGGCCGCAGGCCGTGGCGGCCCGGGACGACTCGGGGGGCCGGATCGACGCCGTCAGCGACCGGCAGATCCTGGCCGCTCACCGCTGGCTCTCGGCCCGGGAGGGAGTGTTCGTCGAACCGGCTTCGGCGGCCTCGGTGGCCGGTCTGCTGCAGGTGCACGAAGCCGGTGAACTGGATTCCGGCCAGGTGGTGGTCTGTACCGTCACCGGTCATGGCCTGAAAGATCCGCAGTGGGCCCTGCAGGGGCTGGACGGTACCCCCGTGCAGCCGGTGCGGATCCAGGCCGATCCGGTCAGCGTGGCCACCGCCCTGGGGCTGAGCTGATGACGCTGGCCGGCTCGCCCGTGCTGTCGGGCCTGCGGACCGGTGTGATCGCGACCGTCCGGGTGCCGGCGACCAGTGCCAACCTCGGGCCCGGATTCGACAGTCTCGGGCTGGCGCTGGCCGTTCACAATGTGATCCGGCTGAGCGTGGCCGGCTCGGGCCTGGAGATCTCGGTGCAGGGCGACGGCGCGGAAGCCATTCCGCGAACCGAGCAGCACCTGGTCGTCCGGGCGATCCGGGCCGGCTTGGACCATGCCGGGGTGCCGCAACCGGGATTGCGGCTGAGCTGCGACAACCGGGTCCCGCACGGCCGGGGTCTGGGTTCCTCGGCGGCCGCGGTGGTGGCCGGTCTGGTCGCGGCCCGCGGCCTGCTCAGCGATCCGGAACTGCTGGACGACGCCGCGGTGCTGGCGCTGGCGACGGCGCTCGAGGGGCATCCGGACAATGCCGCCGCCGCGTTGTTCGGTGGCTGCACGATTTCCTGGCTGGCCGGTAACGGCGCCCCCCGGGCGGAGCGGCTGGAGGTCCGGGCCGATCTGGACCCGGTGGTCTGCGTGCCCGCGGTCGAAGTGGTGACCTCGACAGCCCGCGCGATGCTACCGGTCACGGTCACGCACGCGGATGCGGCGTTCAACGCGGGCCGGGCCGCGTTGCTGGTCCAGGCCCTGAGCCGGCGGCCCGACCTGCTGCTGGAGGCGACCCAGGATCGTCTGCACCAGGCCCAGCGAGCAGCGGCGATGCCGGACACGGCCGATCTGCTGCAGCGGGTTCGTGACCTGGGGGGTGCGGCCGTGGTCTCCGGGGCCGGGCCCAGCCTGCTCGTGCTCGGCGCCGGACCGGTCCCGTTGGCCGCGGTGACGGCGGCGCTGGCCGACTCGGGCATCGACCGCTGGACGGTGCTGCGCCCCGGTATTGATACAGTCGGTGCTTTGCTAGCTACAGAAGGTGAGTAAGGTCGCCGATAGAGGTAGCGAATCGACTGATCGATGTCACCTACGGGAGATCCGGTAGTGGATTAATCCGCATCTTTCTGACGTTACCTCGTGCAGTATTGGCCCGGTTCTTCGTTCTCGCGTCTGCCGGTGTTACAGTACGTGTGCAGCCGCAGGGAGGCTTGACCCACAAGGCACCCGCGCTGTACTCAGCCGCATTTCCAGACCACGCCAAATTGCGTGGCCACGCGGCGTATCACCATCCGGAATCTACCGGATGCGAAACCCGCTGGTCGCGACAGATGCTCGCGGCCGAGGAGGGGGAAGACCTTTCGTGACAGACACCACCGAGATCGCCGCAGCGGGGCCTGCTTCCACCGGCACCGTCGATCTCTCGACCCTTCGCCTGCCGCAGTTGCAGGCCGTCGCCTCGCAGCTGGGCATCAGCGGTACCGGCCGGATGCGCAAGTCCGAGCTGCTCGAGGCCATCCAGACCAAGCAGAACGGCGGGAACGCCGCGAGCTCAACGCCCGCGCCGGCCCGTACCTCCCGGCGAGCAGCGGCCCCGGCCGGCGCACCGACCCGCACCCGGACCGCGGGGGCCCGGACGACGCCGACCGCCGCGGTCAGGACCACACCGACCGCAGCCCCCAGGAGAGCGCCCGCGGACGTCGCGGCCGACGGGCCGGCGGCCCCGGCCGTGGTCGAGCCGGTCCAGGCCCCGGCCGAGGTGGCCCCGGCCCGGGCTGAAAAGGCGCCCACGGTAGCCGAGCCGAGGCGGGACCAGGCTGCTGCGGAGGCCGTGGTGGCGTCGGAGCGGACCGAGTCCTCCGCTCCCGCCGAGCGGTCGGCGGCGAATGGCGTGAACCCGGCCGCCAGCGGTGATCAGGCGGTTCAGGAGCGTGAGCCGCGTACCCGTGAGCCGCGGACCCGCAACCGTGAGGGTCAGGTCCGGGAGGGTCAGAACCGTGACGGTCAGGCCCGCGAGGGCCAGGTTCGCGAAGGTCAGAGCCGTGACGGTCAGGCGCGTGAGGGTCAGAGCCGTGACGGTCAGAACCGTGACGGCCAGAACCGCGACGGCCAGGCCCGCAACAACAATCAGTCCCGCAATCCTCAGGCCCGGGCCGATCAGGGCCGCAACGACCAGCCCCAGGGTGGACAGGACGACGACGAGGACAGCGATGGTCGCGGTCGGCGGCGGCGGGGACGTTTCCGCGACCGTAAGCGTCGTCCGGCCGGCGGCGAGCAGGGTGCGCCGATGGCCGACGAGCCGGAGAGCGTCAACGAGGACGATGTGGTGGTGCCGGTCGCCGGCATCCTCGACGTCCTGGACAGCTACGCGTTCCTGCGCACGTCCGGATACCTGCCCGGCCCGAACGACGTGTACGTGTCGCTCGGCCAGGTGAAGAAGTACGGCCTGCGCAAGGGGGACGCCGTCACCGGCGCCGTCCGGCAGCCCCGCGAGGGCGAGATGCAGCAGAACCAGCGGGCCAAGTACAACGCCCTGGTCCGGATGGACACCGTCAACGGGGCCTCGCCGGAAGAAGCCCGTGGCCGGGTGGAGTTCGGCAAGCTCGTTCCGCTGTACCCGCAGGAGCGGTTGCGGCTGGAGACCGAGCCGAACATCGTCGCGACCCGGATCATCGATCTGGTCGCCCCGATCGGCAAGGGACAGCGTGGGCTGATCGTCTCGCCGCCGAAGGCCGGTAAGACCCTGATCCTGCAGGCCATCGCCAATGCGATCTCGGTCAACAACCCCGAGTGCCACCTGATGGTCGTCCTGGTCGACGAGCGTCCGGAAGAAGTCACCGACATGCAGCGGACGGTGAAGGGTGAGGTGATCGCCTCCACCTTCGACCGCCCGGCCGATGACCACACCACCGTCGCCGAACTGGCCATCGAGCGGGCCAAGCGCCTGGTCGAGCTGGGCCACGACGTCGTCGTTCTGCTCGACTCGATCACCCGGCTGGGCCGGGCCTACAACATCGCCGCCCCGGCCAGCGGCCGGATCCTCTCCGGTGGGGTGGATTCCAGCGCGCTGTACCCGCCGAAGCGGTTCTTCGGCGCGGCCCGGAACATCGAGAACGGCGGTTCGCTGACCATCCTGGCCACGGCCCTGGTCGAGACCGGCTCGAAGATGGACGAGGTGATCTTCGAGGAGTTCAAGGGCACCGGCAACATGGAGGTCCGGCTGTCCCGTCAGCTGGCCGAGAAGCGGATCTTCCCGGCGATCGACGTCAATGCCTCCAGCACCCGCCGGGAAGAGATCCTGATGGGCAAGGAAGAACTGAGCGTCATCTACAAGCTCCGCCGGGTGATGGGCGCGCTGGAAGCTCAGCAGGCGGTCGAGCTCCTGCTCGACCGGGTGAAGAAGAGCAGCAGCAACGCCGAGTTCCTGATGCAGGTCCAGAAGACCTCTCCCGGCGCCGACTGATCGGGCTTCCACCACCCCCGCGGGGGAGGGGGTGGAATGGAGCCGGTGGGATTTTGGTTAAGTGAGGGTCCGACGTCTGGCAAACTAGTCAGCGGTTCCGGTTCACGAGCGACGCATCCGCGACGCACGACCCGGCGGCCCTTAGACGAGGAGCGAAATGAAGAACGACATCCACCCGGCGTACGTCGAGACCACGGTGAAGTGTAGCTGCGGTTCCTCGTTCGTCACCCGGAGCACGGCCACCAGCGGTGTGATCAACACCGAGACGTGCAGCCAGTGCCACCCGTTCTACACGGGCAAGCAGAGAATTCTGGACACCGGTGGCCGGGTCGCCCGGTTCCAGGCTCGCTACGGCAAGAAGGCCGACAAGGCCGAAAAGGCCGAGAGCAAGTAGCTTCCCTGGCGCCGGCTTCACCGTCCCCTCCCGGACGATGAAGCCGGCGCCACTGCTTTGCCCGCCCCCGTATCCCCCAAAATCGCCGTGATCATGCAGGTTTGCGCGGTATGGACCGTCCCGGCCGGTGTGATCACAGCGGGGCTGGGGGTCGAAAAATCACAATCGAAGGTGTTCCGATGTCCCCGCTCACCCCGGACGAGTCCGCGCTCGCGGCCGTTGAGCCGCTGCTGGCCGAGCACGCCGAGCTGGAGCGCCGGCTGGCCGACCCGGCGGTGCACACCGACGCCGCCCTGGCCCGCCGGCTCGGCCGCCGGTACGCCGAGCTCGGCGCCGTCCAGCAGGGCTACCAGGAATGGAAGGCCGCCCTGGACGACTACCAGGCCGCCGGCGAGCTGGCTCTGGAGGACGCCGGGTTCGCCGAGGAGCTACCCGCCCTCCAGGCCACGGTCGAGATCACCCGGGAGCGGCTGCGCCGTTTGCTGGTGCCCCGCGACCCGGACGACGACCGGGACGTCATCCTGGAGGTCAAAGCCGGTGAGGGCGGCGAGGAATCGGCGCTCTTCGCCGGCGACCTGGTCCGGATGTACCTGCGCTACGCCGAACGGCGGGGCTGGCGGACCGAGATCCTCGAGGCCACCGACAGCGACCTGGGCGGCTACAAGGACATTTCCGTCGCGGTGAAGACCAAAGGGTCACCCGCGCCCGGACAGGGCGTCTACGCCCGACTGAAGTACGAAGGAGGGGTACACCGGGTGCAGCGAGTCCCGGTGACCGAGTCCCAGGGCCGGGTGCACACCTCCGCGGCCGGGGTCCTGGTGCTGCCCGAGCCGGACGAGACCGCCGAGATCGAGATCGATCAGAACGACCTTCGGGTCGACGTCTTCCGGTCCTCGGGTCCGGGCGGGCAGAGCGTGAACACCACCGATTCGGCGGTCCGGATCACCCATCTGCCGAGCGGGCTGGTGGTCTCCTGCCAGAACGAGAAGTCACAGTTGCAGAACAAGGAGTCCGCCCTGCGCATCCTCCGGGCCCGGCTGCACGCGCTGGCCGCGGAGACGGCCCAGGCCGAGGCCTCGGCGGCCCGGCGCTCCCAGGTCCGGACGGTGGACCGCTCGGAGCGGGTGCGCACCTACAACTATCCGGAGAACCGGATCGCCGACCATCGGACCGGATTCAAGGCCTACAACCTGGATCATGTGCTGGAGGGCGAACTCGACCCGGTGATCCAGTCGTGCATCGACACCGACGAGCGCGCTCAGCTCGCCGCGCTCCAGGCCATCACCCCGTGACCGAGCTGAAACAGGCCCTGGCCCGGGCCCAGGACCGGTTGCGGGCGGCCGGGGTGCCCTCGCCGGCCGCCGATGCGGCGCTGCTGACCGCGCACGTGCTGGGCGTTTCCCGGCCCGAACTGTCCCGCCGGGTGGTCCTGCGGTACCGGCTGACCGACGACGAGTCGGCCCGTCTGGACGGCCTGCTGAAGCAGCGGGCCGACCGGGTCCCGGTGCAGCACCTGACCGGGTCGACCGGCTTCCGCAACCTCGAATTGGCCGTTGGGCCAGGCGTTTTCATTCCACGGGTGGAGACCGAGCTGAGCGCCGGCCTGGCCGTCGAGGTGGCCCGGAAGCTGGTCGCCGACGGGAGCGCGCCGCTGGTGGTCGATCTCTGCACCGGGTCCGGAGCGATTGCGCTCGCGGTCGCCGACGAGGTGCCACAGGCCCAGGTGGTGGCGGTCGAACTCGATCCGGGTGCGGTCGTCTGGGCGGCCCGCAATGTCGAGCGGCTGGGTCTGCGGGCCCGGGTCGACCTGCGCACCGGGGATGCCGTCCGGGCCGACGCGCACGTGCTCGCCGACCTGGTCGGCCTGGTCGACGTCCTGGTCGCCAATCCGCCGTACATCCCGCCGGACGCCGAGCCGGTCGAACCGGAGGTGCGTGACCATGATCCGGTGCTCGCGCTCTACGGAGGTGGGGACGACGGCCTGGCCACCGCCCGGGCCGTGGTCGCGGCCGCGACCCGGCTGCTGCGCCCCGGTGGGGTGCTGGTGATGGAGCACGCGGATCGCCAGGGCCCGGCCACCCGAGCCCTGGTTTCCGACAGCAATTGGTGCGAAGTGGCCACACAGCGTGACCTGGCCGGCCGGGACCGGGCTCTCTTCGCCCGCCGCCGCCCCCGCTAGCGCTCGCGGCTCCGGCGAATGAGCATTCCCCCCGCCAGTAGTGACACACTCAAGGGGTGAGCGCTCGTTTCGACTGCACGATGGAGGTTCAGCGGTCGCGGGGAATAACCCGGGCCGCCGAGCTGGTGGCCGAGGGTGACCTCGTAGTCCTGCCTACCGACACCGTCTACGGCCTTGGCTGCGATGCCTTTTCCCCGCTGGCGGTGGCGTCCCTGCTCGCGGCCAAAGGCCGCGGCCGGGCCATGCCACCCCCGGTCCTGGTGCCGCACGTTCGCACCCTGGACGGGATCGCCACGGCCGTCCCGGAATCGGCGCGGGCGCTGGCCGAGGCCTTCTGGCCCGGGGCCCTCACCATCGTCTGCCGGTCCCAGCCCACGCTGCACTGGGATCTGGGCGACACCGGCGGCACGGTGGCGGTCCGGATGCCGCTGCACCCGGTCGCGCTCGAGTTGCTGGACCGGACCGGGCCGATGGCCGTGAGCAGCGCCAACACCACCGGCCGGTCGGCCGCGCAGAATTGTGACGACGCCCAGCAGCAACTCGGGGAGACAGTGGCCCTGTACCTGGACGCCGGCCCGGCCGTGCTCGGCATCCCGTCCACGATCATCGACGGCACCCGGGAGGTGCCGCGAGTGCTCCGCCTGGGAGCGCTCACGATCGAGGAACTGCGTACCGTCGTCCCCGGCCTGCTGGCCGAGCGGGCAGAACCGGAGCCGGCCGAATGAGGGCTTATCTGTTCGTCGTCCTGATCGCCGCCGCGGTCACCTATCTGACCACGCCGGCCGCCCGCCGGCTGGCCCGGCGGTTCGGGGCGATCGCGCCGATCCGGGATCGCGACGTGCACACCGTGCCGATTCCCCGGATGGGCGGCACCGCGATCTACCTCGGGGTCGCGATCGCCATCCTCACTGCCAGCCGGGTACCGTTCTTCGACAAAGTCTTCGAGCAGCAGGGCCGGGCCACCCATGCCGTGCTGCTGGCGGCCGGGGCGGTCTGCCTGCTCGGTGTGTTCGACGACCTCTGGCAGCTCGACGCCGTGACCAAGCTGGCCGGTCAGGCCCTGGCCGCCGGGCTGATCGCCTGGCAGGGGCTGGCCCTGATATCGCTGCCGATCTTCGGCACCTACATCCCGTCCCACGGCTTCCTGATGCTGCTCACCGTGATCGCGATCGTGGTCACGATCAACGCGGTGAATTTCGTCGACGGTCTGGACGGTCTGGCCGCCGGGATGGTCGCGATCGCCGGTTCCGCCTTCTTCATCTACTCCTACCTGCTGACTCGCGAATACAGCACGACCGACTACTCCTCGCTGGCCTCCCTGATCATCGCCGCGCTGGTCGGGGCCTGTCTGGGGTTCCTGCCGCACAACTTCAACCCGGCCCGGATCTTCATGGGCGACAGCGGATCGATGCTGATCGGGTTGCTGCTGGCCACCTGTACGGTGGCGATCACCGGCAATGTGCAGCCGCAGGTGCTGCAGGAGGTCAAGATCCTTCCCGCCTACCTGCCGTTGTTGCTGCCGCTGGCGGTGCTGGCGCTGCCGCTGCTGGATCTCTCGCTGGCCGTGCTCCGCCGCACCCGGGCCGGCAAGATGCCCTGGCAGCCGGACAAGATGCACCTGCACCACCGGATGCTCAACCTCGGTCACAGCCACGCCTCGGCGGTGCTGATCCTGTACTTCTGGACCGCCACCGTGGGTTTCGGGGTCGCCCTGTTCGCCAAGCTGCCGCCGGCCAAAGCCTTCCTGATCGGTGGACTCGCGGTGATCACCGCTCTGGTCCTGACCATCGGCCCGGCCCGGATCTTCCGCCCGCACCGCGCGGCCGAGGACCCGGCGGTCCCCGATCCCGGCCCGGCGAGCCCGAATCCTGACCCGGTGGCCCCGAATTCCGACCCGCTGGTTCCGAAGGCGAACTCGCTGGTTCCGAAGGCGAACTCGGTGGCCCCGAATCCGAGCCCGGTGGCTCGGGAACAGAAACCGGTGGCTCCGGGTCCGGTCCCGGTGAATCCGGATCCGGGCGCGACGATACCCGCGGGTATCAGTATTCGCGGCATTGCCGGTCACGGTGGGTCAGCGGCCGGGCGGGGTACGGCGAACCGGTGGCCGGGTGAAACCGAGGTGAACTCCCGGGTGGGCCGGGGGTGAACGCCCGCGTTCCGCCGGTGGCGGAGGGAACCACGAACCCGGTCGGCCCGCTGCTGCGGGGTGCGGCCGTTCCGGCTTTGGGCGCGGTGGCGGTTCTGACCCTGGTGGCGCTGTTCTCCAGCCCGTCCGCCGCGATGAGTGTGCTGGTCGGGGGGACGATGGCGTTGGTCGCCCTGGCGGTGGGGCCACTACTTCATCAGCTCTGCCGGAATCTGGACCCCAATCTCGTGCTCGGGCTGGTCGTGTTCGCCTATTGCACCGTGATCGTTCTCCTCGGAATTGGATATGCGCTGGTCAACGATGCCTCTTGGCTGGTCGGCGGTTTCGCCGGCGGCGGTGTATTTGTGGTTGCGGCGGCCTGGACCATCGGGCAGATGCGGGCGGCGAGCAAGTTGAGGCAGCCCCTGTATCTGGACGAAGAACGAACCGCTGGGCGCTGACGGCGGGGGGGTTCACAGCTACGACGAACATCGCTGATAGTGTCAAGCCAGATGAATGACGAGTCGACCCTTCAGAGGGCACCCGCCATAGGTAAGGGCTGCCCTCCGAAGACCCCCGACGGTTACGGTATGTAGCGGCCCGCCCGCTTCTGCTTCTGGCTTTGTTATCCGGCCTCACCAGTCGGATGGCTGGCCACTCCCGCAATGACGCATCTCGAGCACTGGAGGAGATCGACCGTGATCCTCATCGCCGCCGGCGGCGACGGTTTCGTAGCTCCTGGTATCGGCGACTTCTGGCAGCCACTTATCGGCGACGGCGCCTTCGCTGTTACCCGCGCCATGGTGGTGTACTCGGTCACGGCCATGGTGATCAGTGTGCTGCTGGTCCGCGCCACTTTGCGGCTGAGCGTGGTGCCGAACAAGCGGCAGTTCGCCATGGAGAGCGTGTACAACCTGGTCCGCAATTCGCTCGGGCGGGACATCATCGGCAGCAAGGACTTCAAACCCTTCCTGCCGCTGCTGTTCAGCCTGTTCATCGTGCTGCTGGTCAACAACCTGTTCGGGGTCGTGCCGCTGATCCAGTTCCCGACCTTCAGTCGGCTGGGCTTCCCGATCGCGCTGACCATTGTCGTGTACATCACCTACCACGTGGTTGGGATCCAGCGTAAAGGTCTGCTGGGCTATCTGAAGAGCTTTGTCCCGTCCGGACTGCCGGTCTGGCTGGTGCCGATCATTTTCGTGCTCGAGTTCATCACCTACTTCGCCACCCGGCCGGTCACCCTGGCGTTGCGGCTCTTCGGCAACATGTTCGCCGGGCACCTCCTGCTTCTGGTCTTCACCTTCGGTGGGCAGTACCTGCTTCTGCACAGCACGGTCGTCAACAAGCCGATCGGCGTGCTGTCGTTCGCGGTCACCGTGCTGATGTCGTTCTTCGAGGTGCTGATCGAGTTTCTGCAGGCCTACCTCTTCACCCTTCTCGCCGCGCTCTACATCGCCGGTGCCGTCGCCGACGAGCACTGACCTACCCGGCGCATTCCGCGCCGACTGCAGAAAGGCAAGGAAATGACTTATTCAGCCGCCATGGTCGCTGTTGCGAGCACCGGTAGCCACGTCACGGGTAGCCTCGGGATCATCGGCTACGG
>Ga0265340_10001661_pt1 | contig 12786 bp, 9 predicted proteins | sample 4CB225metaG_FD_202082 | JGI IMG/M metagenome (GOLD analysis project Ga0265340, IMG submission 202082) | Rhizosphere microbial communities from Carex aquatilis grown in University of Washington, Seatle, WA, United States - 4-CB2-25 metaG | ecosystem: Host-associated > Plants > Roots > Rhizosphere...
TCACCGGGCAGGTAGTAGATGTTCAGCTCGATCGCGGCGGCCCCGGCGTCCTGCATCGACCGGGCGTAGCCGGTCCAGCCGCCGGGGGTGATCCCGTTCAGGCTGGCGATCACCGGGATGTCTACCGCGGCGGCCGCTCGCTCGAGCAGGCTCAGGTAGCGACGCGGCCCCGGATCGGTGCCCTCGGTCCCGGCCGGGAAGTAGGACAGCGATTCGGCGAAACTGTCGTTCCCCGCGGCGGCCAGCACGTCGTTCTGCTCGGCCTCCCGGCGCAACTGCTCCTCGAACAGCGAGTACAGCACTACCGCGCCGACCCCGGCGTCGGCGAGCCGGCTCACGCCGTCCACCGTCTGGGAGAGCGGGGAAGGCGAAGCCACCAGCGGGTTGCGCAGGATCAGGCCCAGGTACGCGCTCTTGAGGTCCATCAGTGATCCTTCCGGGCGTCCGCGGGGAAGTCTTGCGGCCCGCGGGTAGCCATTTCCTCGTAGACGTCCCAGCGCTGCGAGACCAACTGGTCGGCCAGAGCCGCCATCCGCTCGGCCTCGACCGGGTCGGCGTTGGCCAGCACCCGGAAACGCAGTTCCCGGCTGCGATAGTCGGCCAGCGAGATCCGCGGCCGGGGCGAGTCGAGCAGGAACGGCTTGGCCCCTTCGGCCCGGACCATCGGGTTGTACCGGACCAGCGGCCAGTGCCCGCTGGCGACGGCGCGGTACTGCTGGTCCAGTCCACCACGCATGTCGATGCCCTGCCCGACGCAATGGCTGTAGGCGATCACCAGGGACGGCCCGTCGTAGGCCTCGGCCTCCCGGAAAGCCTCCAGCGTCTGCTGCGGGTCGGCACCCATCGCCACCCGGGCCACGTACACATTGCCGTAGGCCATCGTCTGCAGGGCGAGGTCCTTCTTCCCGACCATCTTCCCGGCCGAGGCGAACTTGGCCACCGCACCGAGCGGCGTCGACTTCGACATCTGACCGCCGGTGTTGGAGTAGATCTCGGTGTCCAGCACCAGCACGTTCACGTTCCGGCCACTGGCCAGGACGTGGTCCAGGCCACCGGAGCCGATGTCGTAGGCCCAGCCGTCGCCACCCACGATCCAGACACTGCGCCGGACGAGATGATCCATCACGCTGAGCAGATCCTGGGCGACCGGGCTGTCATTTCCTTCCAGCCGCCGCCCGAGTTCGGCCACCCGGGCATGCTGGGCGGCCAGTTCCGACTCGTGCTGCTGGGGCGCCTGCAGAATGCCGTCCACGAACTCGTCGCCGAGTTCGCCCCGCAGCTCGCCGAGCCGGCGCCGGGCCAGGGCACTGTGGCCGTCCGCCGCCAGCCGGAACCCGAGGCCGAACTCGGCGTTGTCCTCGAACAGCGAGTTCGACCAGGCCGGCCCACGACCGGCGGCATTGGTGGTCCACGGGGTGGTGGGCAGGTTGCCACCGTAGATCGAGGAACAGCCGGTCGCGTTGGCCACCATCAGCCGGTCCCCGAACAACTGCGAGAGCAGCTTCACGTAAGGCGTTTCCCCGCAACCCGAACAGGCACCGGAGAACTCGAACAGCGGCTCCAGGAACTGGGTTCCGCGCACGGTGCCGAAGTCGACGCGGGACCGCTCGGCCACCGGCAGGGTCTCGAAGAAGGCGACGTTCTTGCGCTCGTCAGCAACCAGCGGCTCCCGGGGCAACAGGTTGATCGCCTTGGTCACCGGGCTGCCGAGGGCGATCGCCGGGCAGGCTTCCACGCAGAGCCCGCAGCCGGTGCAGTCTTCCACGTACACCTGAAGCGAGTAGCGGGTGTCCGGCAGGCCGACGGCATCCAGGGGAGCCGACCGGAACACGTCGGGCGCCCCTTCCAGCCGGGACTCGTCGTAGAACTTGGACCGGATCACGCTGTGCGGGCAGACGAAGCTGCAGTTACCGCACTGGATGCACAGGTCGGCGTCCCAGACCGCGACCTGCTCGGAAACGTTTCGCTTCTCGTAGGCCGCCGTCCCACTCGGGTAGGTGCCGTCCGCCGGCAGGGCACTGACCGGAAGCAGGTCCCCGCGGCCGGCCATCATCTCGGCGGTGACGGTGCGGACGAACTCCGGGGCGTGCGCGGGCACGATCGGGATCGGCAGCCGGGTCGAGGTCGCGAACTCGGGGATCTTGATCTCGTGCAACCCGGCCACGGTCAGGTCGACCGCTCTCTGGTTCTTGGCCACCACCTCGGGGCCGCGGCGGCCGTAGGTTTTCGCGATCGCGGCCTTCACCTTGACGATCGCCTCGTCCCGGGGCAGCACCCCGGAGATGGCGAAGAAGCAGGTCTGCAGGATGCCGTTGACCCGGCCGGGCATGCCGACCTCGCGGGCGATCCGGCCGGCGTCGATCGCGTACACCGTGATCTTCTTGGCCAGGATCTGCTCCTGGACCCGGCGGGGGATGGCGTCCCAGACGGTGCCGGCCTCGCGAGACGAGTTCAGCAGCAGGGTCGCCCCGACCGCGGCCGAGCCGAGGATGTCGACCTCCTCGAGCAGCCCGAAGTGGTGACAGCCGACAAAGCTCGCCGTGGACACCAGATAAGGGGCCCGGATCGACGACGGGCCGAAACGCAGATGCGAAACCGTTCGTGATCCAGACTTTTTCGAGTCGTAGACGAAATAACCCTGGGCGTTCAGGTGGGGCTCGGCCCCGAGGATCTTGATCGTGTTCTTGTTGGCCCCGACCGTCCCGTCCGAGCCGAGCCCGAAGAAGACGGCGCGGATGGTCTCGTTCGGCTCGATGTCGAAGGCCGGGTCGTAGCTGATGCTGCTGCCGGAGACGTCGTCGTTGATGCCGACGGTGAAACCGCGACGGGGCTTGGGCGCGGCCAGCTCACCGAACACGCCGGCCACCATCGCCGGAGTGAACTCCTTGGACGAAAGCCCGTACCGGCCACCGAAGATCTGCGGCATCACGGCCAGCGAGCCGTCGCCGTGGGCCTCGTTCAGCGCGGCCACGACGTCCAGGTACAGCGGCTCACCCATCGAGCCGGGCTCCTTGGTCCGGTCCAGGACGCCGATCCGGCGGGCGGTTCCGGGGATCGCCGCAAGCAGCGCCTCGGCCGGGAAGGGCCGGTAGAGCCGGACCTGGACGACGCCGACCTTCTCCCCCCGCGCGTTCAGGGCGAGCACGGTCTCGGCGACGGTCTCGGCTCCCGAGCCCATCACCACAATGACCCGCTCGGCTTCCGGATGCCCGTAGTACTCGACGATTTTCATCGGCCGGCCGGTGCGCTCGCCGAGGGTGTCCATCAGGTCCTGAACCACGCCCGGGGTCCGGGCGTAGAACGGGTTCACGGTCTCGCGGGCCTGGAAATAGACGTCCGGGTTCTGCGCGGTGCCGCGGATGAACGGACGAGCGGGCGAGAGGGCCCGGGCCCGGTGCTCCCGGACCAGTTCCTCGGGTACCAGGGCCCGCAGGTCGTCGTCGGTGAGCAACTCGATCGTGTTCAGTTCGTGCGAGGTCCGGAAGCCGTCGAAGAAGTGCAGGAACGGCACCCGGGTGGCCAGCGTCGCCGCCTGCGAGATCAGGGCCAGATCGTGGGCTTCCTGGACACTGGCGGCGGCCAGCATCGCGAATCCGGTCTGCCGGACGGCCATCACGTCCGAGTGATCACCGAAGATCGACAGCCCCTGGGCCGCCAGCGAACGGGCGGCCACATGCATCACGGCGGAGGTCAGTTCCCCAGCGATCCGGTACATGTTGGGGATCATCAGGAGCAGACCCTGGGACGCGGTGAACGTCGTGGCCAGGGCCCCGCTCTGCAGGGAGCCGTGCAGGGCCCCGGCGGCGCCGCCTTCGCTCTGCATCTCGACCACGCTGGGCACGGTGCCCCAGATGTTCGGCTTCTGGTGGCTGGACCATTCGTCGGCCAGCTCGGCCATCGGCGACGACGGCGTGATCGGGTAGATACAGCACACTTCGTTCAAGCGGTAGGCAACAGAAACCGCCGCTTCGTTCCCATCGATCGTGACGCGCGTCATCGTGGCTCCTGAAGCATATCGATCGCATGCACGGGACACTGCTCGAAACAAGCCGCGCAGCCGGTGCATTTTTCCAAGTCGAACCGATAACGGTGGCCGACGCCGAGCTTGATCACCGCGTCCTCGGGGCAGGCCCCGAGACAGCCGTCGCACTCAAAACAGTTACCGCAGGACAAACACCGGCCCGCTTCGAACCGGGCTTCCTTGGGCGTCAGACCGCCAACCACCTCGTCGAAGCCGCCCACTCGCTGGTGAGCGGCCAACTCCGGCTGCTGGCGCTGGGCGGCATCACCGAAGAACCACAGGTGCAGGGCATCGAAGTTGGCGACCGTGTGCTTCTCGACCGGTTCGTCCGGGCTACCGGTCCGCAGCCAGGCGTCGATGTGCTGGGCCGCCTTCTTGCCGTGCCCGACCCCGACCGTGACGGTGCGCTCGCTCGGCACCATGTCGCCACCGGCGAAAATACCCGGGCACCCGGTCATCAGGGAGGCCGAGACCCGGACCGTGCCGTCGCGCTCGAACTCAACTCCGGGCAGCGCCCGCATGAAGGCGGTTTCGGTGTCCTGGCCCAGGGCCAGGATCACGGTGTCCGCGGCCAGGGTCTCGAACTCACCCGTAGGCTGCGGGTATCCGGAGGCATCGAGCTCCATCACCTCGATCTGCAGCTCGGTGCCCTCGAAAGCGGTGATGGTGCGAAGCCAGTTCATCCGCACGCCTTCGCGTTCGGCGTCCTGAGCTTCGGTCTCATGGGCCGGCATCTGGCCGCGAGTACGGCGGTAGACCACCACCGCTTCCTCGGCGCCGAGCCGGCGGGCGACCCGGGCCGCGTCCATCGCGGTGTTCCCGCCGCCGTAGACCGCCACCCGGCGACCGACCACCGGCCGGGCCCCGGAGGCGACATCGTGCAGGAAGGACGCGGCCTCAAGAATGGAGCCGGCGTCGCGGGCCGGGATGTCGACCCGCTTGGCCATGTGCGCTCCGACCGCGACGAAAACCGCGTCGAAGTTGCCCTTGTCCCGTTCCGCGGCCAGATCGTGAACCCGGTGGTCACTGATGATGTTGACGCCGAGCGCGGCGATCCGGGCGATCTCGGCCCCGAGCACGTCCCGGGGCATCCGATAGGCCGGGATGCCGTAACGCATCATCCCGCCGGGCTCACCACTGGCATCGCGGATCTCCACCTGATGCCCGCGACGGGCCAGGTGATAGGCGGCCGACAGGCCGCTCGGACCGGCTCCGACCACCAGGACCCGTTTCCCGCTGGGGGGTGGGGGTGGGTCGAACTGCCAGCCCTGCTCGAGCGCGAGGTCACCGAGGAATCGCTCGACCGAGTGGATCGAGACCGACCCGTCCATTTCGATCCGGTTGCAGGCACTTTCACACGGGTGGTAACAAACCCGGCCGTGGATCGCGGGCAGCGGGTTGTTCACCACCAGTTCGCGCCAAGCCTGCTCGTTCTTACCGGCCCGGGCCAGGGCGAGCCAGGCCTGGATGTTCTCGCCGGCCGGGCAACCGGCGTTACAGGGCGGCAGCAGGTCGACGTAGACCGGCCGTCGTTCGCGCACCGGCCCCGAGCGCGAGCGCCCATGCAACAAATCTGGTAGCCGCGATAAATCCCTGCCTGATTCCGCCATTACCTGCTCCCTCGGTCAAGCTACCGCCCCCGCTAACTCTCATTGGCCAGGCGTTTGTTCTCAACGTACGGACCGCTTCTCTCGAGCGTCGAGTGCCTTTAGTCCCGAGCCTCATGGTCCCTGGACTCATGCCTTTGGCCAGGTTTGGGGGGATTCCGATTGGCTGAATGGCGTTCCGATTCGAGCCGGCCGAGGGGCCTGATTCGAGCGCCGTTCGAGGGTGCGACGAGGGGTAATTCTTCCGGGCCAAGCGGCGGTAGGCGGCGGCTGAATGCGGCGGGGTCCTGGTTTTCAGAACCCGAGCGCCGCGGATCAGTCGCCGCCTACAGGTGAACGGCCGGAATCCGAACGGGATTGCTAGACCTTCATCGACCTAGACCTTCATCGACCCGGTCTCGAGAAAGCGCTGGTGCCAGGACAGTGCCTCGCCGAGCATGTGCGGAGTGTGCTTACCCTTCGAACTGGCGGTCGCCCGATCGAGGTAGTCCTGCAGCATCGGCTGGAAATCCGGATGCGCACAGTTGTCGATGATCTTCTGAGCCCGCTTCCGCGGCGGCAGACCGCGCAGATCGGCCAGTCCCCGCTCGGTGATGAGCACATGCACGTCGTGCTCGGTGTGATCGACGTGGCTGACCATCGGCACCAGGCAGGAGATCATCCCGCCCTTGGCGGTCGAGGGGGTGAGGAACATGGAGATGTACGCGTTCCGAGCGAAGTCCCCGGAACCGCCGATCCCGTTCTGGATGCTCGAGCCCATCACGTGGGTGGAGTTGACGTTGCCGTAGATGTCGGCCTCGATCATCCCGTTCATGGCCAGGCAACCGAGCCGGCGGATGGCCTCCGGGTGGTTGCTGATCTCCTGCGGCCGAAGGACGATCCGCTTGCGGTATTCGTCGAGGTTGGCCCGCAGTTTGGCCATCCCGTCGTCGCTCAGCGAGAACGCCGTCGCGGAGGCCACCGAGACGATGCCGGACTGGAGCAGATCGAGCATTCCGTCCTGGATCACCTCGGTGTAGGAGGTGAGCGGGTGGAACGGCAGGTTGCCCAGACCGGCCAGAACTGCGTTGGCGACGTTGCCGACCCCGGACTGAAGCGGCAGCAACTGCTTCGGCAGCCGTCCGCGGTCGACCTCGTGGCCGAGGAAGTCCAGCACATGGCCGGCGATCAGCTCCGAGGTGGCGTCCGGCGGCTTGAAGGTCGAGCAGCGGTCCGGTGCGTCCGTCTCGACCACGGCGATGATCTTCTCGGGCGGGCATTCGAAGTAGGGGACGCCGATCCGGTCGCCGGGCTTGAGGATCTGCAGCGGCTTGCGGTTGGGCGGCAGCGCCGTGCCGTAGTAGATGTCGTGCATCCCCTCGAGCCCGGCCGGCTGCCAGGAGTTCACCTCGAGGATGACCTTGTCGGCCTGGTCGATCCAGGTCTTGTTGTTTCCGACCGAGGACGACGGGATGAGTTTGCCGTCAGCGGTAATCCCGGATACCTCGATCACCGCGACGTCGAGCGGGCCGAAGAAGCCCTCCCAGACCATCTGGGCAACGTGGGACAGGTGAATGTCCAGGTAGTCGAGCTGACCAGTGTTGATCTTGTTTCGGACGACCGGGTCGGACTGGTACGGCATCCGCATCTCGATGCCGTTGACGGCGGCCAGCGCACCGTCTAGCTCGGGCGCGGTCGAAGCCCCCGTCCACACCCCGACCGAGAAGCTCTCCCCACGATCGGTCGCCGAGGAGATCCGGCGGGCCAGCGCCTCGGGCACCTCCTTGGGGTAACCAGAACCAGTGAACCCGCTCATCCCGACATTCGCCGACGGCGCAATCAGGGCGGCGGCCTCGTCGGCCGACATCACCTTGCCCGCGAGTGAGGGGCTGAGCAGCCGCGACTTGCCTGTCATGCTTTTCTCCTCAGACCGAATCCAACGCCGTGACCCTACCCTGGCCGATCCTTCGGCCCTGCGGTGGGACGTCGGAACCGGGCACCCATAACCCTACTTGACGGTAACTAAAATCATGATCATCTACTCTTGTGCGCGCCCCCACATTCCGCCATCGGCGACCGTGCGACACAATATGAACACCATGAGCAGGACCGGTGAACGCGGCGAGGACCACTGCGGTCTTGCTGCGGCCGCAGGAGGTCCCCCAACTCCCGGCCGGGTAGCCACCGACCCCGAAGTGGTCGGGCTTCCGGCCGTCGTGACGATCCGGATTCCCGGTGGCCGCACCCCCGGCGAGGTGCGCCTTTACGTTCGTGGGGCGTACGAGTGCCTGATCGCCTATGCGCTGGAGCCCCTTGAGGTGGGTCGTCACGTCATGGTCGTCACCAGTCGAGGCAGCCGGGCAGCCGAGGTCGAACCCACCATCAACGGCGTCTAGACGCACCCGCCGGTCGGACCGGCCGCGGCCCGGCCCACCGACTGGACCGGCGCGGGGCTGATGTCGGTATCAAGCCCGCCATCAAGCCACTCAGACTCCAAAAGCCATCCCGCGAAAACGCGAGATGCTAACGAAAAGGATAATCCAATGTTCGGATATCGAGTTCCCGCACCCAACGAAGCACTGATCATCAGCGGCGGCAAACCCACCGGTGGCCTGCCGTTCCGAATCGTCGTCGGTCACGGAGCGTTCGTTCTTCCGGTAATTCGTAAGGCGACGTTCCTGACTCTCGCGCTGCGTGAGGCCGAGGTCGACGAGCAATGCGTCACCCAGCAGGGCATCGCCGTGCTCGTCTCCGCCGTGATCGCGTTCAAGGTCGGCAGCGACTCCCCTTCGATCGCCGCCGCCGGGCAGCGGTTCCTGGAGAAGCACGACCGGATGGACGAGCTCACCGGTCAGATCTTCGCCGGGCACCTGCGCTCCATCGTCGGCTCGATGACCGTTGAATCGATCATCCGCGAACGCCAGACGCTGGCCGAGAACATCCTCAACGCGTGCAAGGTCGAGATGGGCACCCTGGGTCTGGTGGTGGACTCGCTGCAGATCAAGAGCATCGGTGACCTCAACACCAACTACATCTACGCGCTGTCGGCCCCGCAGCGGGCCGCGGTCAACCAGGCCGCCAAGATCGCTGAGGCAGAAGCCGCACGAGCCACGGCCCAGGCCGAGCAGGAGAGCGCCCGGCGTCAGGCCGAGTACGCCCGGGAGACCGCGGTGTCCCGGGCCCAGTACCAGGCCGAGATCGACCAGGCCCAGCAGATCGCCGCTCAGGCCGGGCCGCTGTCGCACGCCAAGGCTCAGCAGGCCGTGCTGGAGGAGCAGGCCAAGGTCGCCCTCCGGAACGCCGAACTGCGCGAGGCCCAGCTCGTCGCCGAGGTGATCAAGCCGGCCCAGGCGGACGCGGAGCGAGTCCATATCGCCGCGACCGCAGCCGCCGCCGCGACCCGGATGTCGGCCGAGGCTTCCGCGGCCGAAGGCCGGATCGCGCTCGAGCAGGCCGTCATCGCCCAGCTACCGCAACTGGTTGCGGCGGCGGCCGAGGGGCTCAAGGGCGCGAACCTGACAATCCTGGACGGCGCCGAGGGGCTCAACGACGCGGTCGCCAGCATCGCCAGCCAGGGTGCGGTCATCCTGCGAGCCGTACTGGGCAACCTGGCCGAGGTCTCGGCGCTGCCCAGCATCAGCGAATCGCCGGCCAAGCCTTCGGCCTGACCGATGCCGGGCCGCTGGGCTTCGCGCAGTCCCACGGATTCGCGCAGTCCCACGGATTCGCGCAGTCCCAGCGGCCCGACCCGGCCAGACCCCCCACGGCACCACCGGTCGTTGATCAATGCGCCCACGGCCGAACCCGACCAAGGACCTCCCCGCCGGGCCCCTGGCCCGATCATCGACATCCCCCTACCCGCGATACCGCGACTTCTGATCTCGAACCGACGACGAGAGGAGCAGACGTGTCCGACCCACCCTCGCCCGGCCGACGCAAATTTCTGCTGGGCACATTGCTGTTACCGGGACTCGCGGCCTGCTCGTCGTCATCAGAACCAGCGGCGACCACCGGAGCTGCCGGGACCACCGGAAGTACCGCGACCGCCAGAGGTACCGGGAGCACCGGTGCCCACCCGAGCGTCAGCACAACGAGCCCCGGCGCCGCCGGAGTGCTCAACGTGGTGGCCCACCAGGACGACGATCTGCTGTTTCTCAGTCCGGCGCTCCTGATTTCCCTGCATTCGGGCATTCCGGTCCGAACCGTCTTCCTCACCGCTGGTGACGACGGTCGGGCGGCGCCGTACTGGCGTGAACGGGAAGCCGGTATCCGAGCGGCCTACGCGCAGATGATGGGTGTGCCGGACAACTGGCGAAGCGCTCCTTCCGGGCTGCCGGACCGTACCGCCCTGACCCTGGCCGCCGCGCCCCAGGTCGGACTCGTGTTCCTGCGATTACCCGACGGCGGTCCCGGACGGGGGTTTCCCCGATACCGCGATCAGAGTCTTCCGCGCCTGTGGCGGGGTGAACAATCCCGGATCATGGCGGTCGATGGGAAGGCCAGCTATTCACGAGTCACCCTCATCGACACGATTTCCCGGCTGATGACCTTCAGCAACCCGAAAATAGTTCGCACCCAGGACTTTCACGGCCGATTCGGTGACGGCGATCACAACGATCACCACGCCACCGCCTACCTGACCCGCGCCGCTTCGCTACGCTACGCGACCGCTCATCAGCTCGAGTCTTACGAAGACTATGCGACGTCGTCCCGGCGCACGAACGTCCCGGCCCGGCTGCTGAAAGCCAAGGTAGCGGCCTTCGCGAGCTACGCCGCTCATGATTCGCAGGTCTGCGCCTCCGGAACCTCGACCTGTGCGATCTCCTTCCGATCCTGGGAGCTACGTCAGTATCGCCTGAGCACAAGCCGTCAGCCGCTCTGAGATTCACCTCATCGGGCTCATCCCTTCCTCGGGCTGATCTCTTCCTCCGGCCAGTCCCCCTCAGCCGGCCCGGCGTACCACCCTTCGGGTCGGCGGCTGAGCCGGGTTCTGATTGCGGCCCGGCGACCGCGCCGGGTCAGCCGCCTCAGCAGAACGCGGATCGCGCTCCGAACGGGTGGGGGCAGCACCCTCATCCTGGCCTCCTCCATCAGTCGCCGCCGGGCCGGCGGACACGCTCACCCGACTGCAGACCGGACGTCACTTCGGCCCGGCCCCTGGGCGACCCAGCCCGACCTGCATCGGCCGGGTTGTGGCGACACCATCTTTGACCACGGTTACCGCCGGCCGGCCGCCTAGTCCATCGTGCGGCGCAGCCACGGGGACGGTGAGCAGGCTGTCCCGAGACCGCCATCCTTGATCACCAGTTGCGGCCATGAATGTTCATTCGCTGTGGCAGCTACGCGGGCTCGTCAGGTGATCTTCTGCGTCATCGACCGGGCCGGCGAGGGTGAACGCGATCAGGACGACGACCAGCAGCGTGACCGCCGGATGGGCAACCCAGAGCCAGCGCCAGCGGGTGCGGCCAGCCGAGATCATGGCCACCGACTGGCAGGTGCGCGTAGGCGTAGAAGCTGTTGGCGCTCCGGGTCAGTGGCTCGAAACTCAGCAGCGCGGCCTGCAGTCGCTGCTCGCCGGGCAGGTCAGCAAGCGCTCCACCCCGAGCAGGTCGCGGGCATGGCGAAAGGTGGCCGGGACATCCCGGCCACCGAGCAATCGGGCACTCTCGTAGACGGCGAAAAGGCCTAGCAACAAGAACATTTCGCCAATTCCACGGCGAAGGCAGGCCAGGCAAAACACCTGGCTGAACGGCCTGGCCAGGGCACCCGCCAAAACACCTGAGGAGCGGCAGCCTGGCTGCCGCCCATCGCGGCCGTCCGGTGACCTCAGTCCTGCTGCCGCGGGTTGGGAATGCCCGCGACCAGGGCCTGCACCTCTGATTCCCGGTAGCGGCGGTGACCGCCGAGGGTCCGGATGGACGTCAGCTTGCCCGCCTTGGCCCACCGGGTCACGGTCTTCGGGTCGACGCGGAAGAGGGCGGCAACCTCAGCCGGGGTCAGTAGCTGCTCGTCAGCGGATGTGCGAGTCGTCATGTCAGCTCCATTTACGTCACTCAGGCCAGAATACGTCACTGCGACGTAGGAATTGTCTACCAGTTGGCGGACCTTAGCGTCTCAACTGGGCCCCGCCGTCACCAACTTGTCCGTTTGGAGTAGTTGTAGATCGGGTAATGAGCGGAGCCCAGAGCAGTTCTGACGCCGATCTGCGTGATCTGCGTCATATCAGATCAGCTAACACTCTCTCACCGGTCGCGCCTCAAGGTGATCGATGAGTGCAAGCCCATCTTCGGACCAGGTTACCTCCACCCGGGCCGACTCGATCAGCCCCCGGCAAATGTGAACCTGCTAAGAGCCGAATCACATCGTGCGACTACGGTGAGGAGTGTTTCAGTCGCTCGGCGTTCAGCGAATTGGCGCCGCACGGTCTCGGCGGAGGCTTCAGCAGGAGTATAGGCCGGTTTGCTCGCCCTGACGCCGACGACTCGCGGTAACACCCGGGGACATCGACAACTTAATCGCTTGAGCTCCGACACGTGTCTACTTGAGCTCTGACACATGTCTAATTGACATCACAATCGATGTCGAGGAATGAATACAGGAGGAACTCAGCTTTCGTCGGGTTGGCCGTCTTTCCGCAACCGCTCCAGCCGGGCCCGCAACGCCGGCACCCGGTGGGCGTTGCCGTGGAGCTGGACGTAGCGGTCGCCGAACGCAGCCAGCAGGGCGTCGTCGAGCCGGCGGACCGCCCCCGGCGGGTAGCGATAGTCCATCCGGCCGTTGAGGTCCAGTTCATTGACCGGGCGCAGCACCTCGCTCAGCTCGTCGAGCGAGGTGATCCCCAGTTCCAGCAGCAGACCGGAGATCCAGGCGTAGTGGTCGGTCCGGGACCAGCCGGCCTCGGCATACTGACCAGCCAGGAACGCCGCCAGTTCGCGCGGTTCGAGCCGCGGGTCGTCGTCCTGGGGCTCACTGCGTTCGGCCGGCCCGATCCGCAACCGATCGCGGATCGTCGAGAACTCCCGGTCGGCCAGTTCGAGCAGGCCGGCAGCGAGCGTGAACCGGCGGTCGAATTCCCGCGCATGCTCCTCGGGAACCGTTCCCTTGTAACGGATGTCGTGCTCGAACTCGGCCCAGGCGTGCTGCAGGACGGTCCGGATCTGGAGCGAGGCGACCCGGCCC
>Ga0265340_10001662_pt1 | contig 12784 bp, 6 predicted proteins | sample 4CB225metaG_FD_202082 | JGI IMG/M metagenome (GOLD analysis project Ga0265340, IMG submission 202082) | Rhizosphere microbial communities from Carex aquatilis grown in University of Washington, Seatle, WA, United States - 4-CB2-25 metaG | ecosystem: Host-associated > Plants > Roots > Rhizosphere...
CATCGAGGAGTTCGTTGATCACGAACAGGATCGCCGGGGCCGGCGGCGGACAGCCGGGCACATGCAGGTCGATCTTGATGACGTCGTGCAGCGGAACCGCCTGCTTGCGCAGCACCGGAATGTCGAGCGGGATGCCTTTGTTGACGTCGGCCCGATCGATAAAGACGCTTTCGAGAAGCGTCTTGACCGGAATCCGATTGCGCATTCCGGAGATGTTGCTGGTGACGGCGCAATCGCCGAGCGCCACGACGATGCGCGTGCGGGCGCGGACCTTTCTGATCTTCTCGAAATCGTCTTGGCTGCTAATCGCGCCCTCGACGATCGCGACATCGACGTCGTGGGGATATTCCTGGACGTCGACCAGCGGCCCGTACACCAGTTCCGCCCGCTGGGCGACGCTGAACAGCATCCCGTCGAGGTCGAGCACCGACATGTGGCACCCGGAGCATCCATCGAGCCAAAGCGTGGCCAGCCGCGGTTTCTTCATGGAGCGGACTCTCTCTTAGCAGCGAGCTGCGCGACGACGCCGCCGCGCTTCACCATCTCTTCGACCGCGCGCCCCTTTTCGACCAGGGCGCCGGTCGGGCAGACCTGCACGCACTTGCCGCAGCTGGTGCACGACTTTGCTTCACCCCAAGGACGGCCATCCTCGGCGATCAGCATCGAATTGATGCCGCGCGAGGAGATGTCCCAGACATGCGCCCCTTCGATCTCGTCGCAGACCCGCACGCAGCGCGAGCACAGGATGCAGCGATTGTGATCGAGCACCCAGCGCGGATGCGAGGCATCCACCGGCAGTTTCGGATAGTTGTAAGGGAAGCGGACATGGGTCATGCCGAGCTTCTGCGCCAGCGACTGCAGTTCGCAGTGGCCGTTGGAGACGCACACCGCGCAGACATGATTGCGCTCGACGAACAACAGCTCCAGCGCCATTACCCGGTTGTGCTGAAGCGTTTCGGAATCCGTCGTGACCGACATGCCGTTCTGCACCGGCGTCGTGCAGGAGGGAACCAGGCGCCCGACGCCGTCGACTTCGACCAAACACAATCGGCATGCGCCGGGCGAGGTCAGCCCCTTCATGTGGCAGAGCGACGGGATGAATCGCCCATTCTCGGTCGCCACTTGGAAAATCGTCTGGCCTTCCGTGGCGGTGTAGAGTTCGCTGTCGATGCGAACCGAGATCTGAGACATCAACGTCGCTCCTGCAGGCTGGGAACCGCGTTCGCCGCCGTTTCACGGATGTCGCAACGAAGGCAGCGGCAAGCTTCTTCGCGGGCCTCTTCCGGCAGCAGCGCCGACACGGCCTCGTCGAAGATCTTCGCGCGGGACGCCGCCGGGAGAAACCGCGCGTGATGGCGCGGTGTATCGATTTGTTCCGGAGGCGACTGGTCGTACTGGAATTTCGGCATGATGCTCTTGAAATGCGACTTGGTGGTAAGATGGCGGTCGATGTTCTTTGCCGCCTCCTTGCCCCAGGCCATGGCGCTGGTCACGTTCGAGGCGCCGGTGACGAAATCGCCGCCCGCGTAAACCGTCTCGCGGCTGGTCTTGAGGCTGTAGCGGTCCACTTCGAGCATGCCGCTCTTCTTCGCGGCGAGGCCCGTGGCCTGGCAGAACTCGCGGTCCGCGCTTTCGCCGACCGCGAACACAACGCTGGTGCACGGAACGGACTGGATTTCGCCCGTGTCCACCGGCCTGCGCCGGCCCGACGAGTCGAATGCGCCAAGCTTAGTCTTGGTAACCTCGATCGCCTTGACCGTTTCGCCATCGCCGACGATGCGATGGGGAGAGGCCAGGAAGATGAAGCGCACGCCCTCTTCCTCGGCGGCATCGACTTCCTCGGCGATCGCGGGCATGTCCTTGCGTTCGCGCCGGTAAATGACCGTGGCCGCCGAACCCTTGCGCACGGCGGTGCGGGCGCAGTCGATGGCGGCATTGCCGCCGCCGACGATGACGACGCTTTCGCCCAGTCTCGCGGGATGTCCGCACGCCTCGTTCTCGAGGAAATGTAGGGCGCCGAACACGCCCGTCAGATCGCTGCCGGTAACGCGGACCTCGGTTTCCGTCCAGGTGCCGATCGACAGGAAAACGGCGTCGAATTTCGCCTCCAGATCGGCCACGGAAACATCCGTCCCGACATTCGAATTGAAGACAAACTTCACGCCGAGCCGGCGGATGATCTCGATTTCGCGATCGAGAACCTCGCGCGGCAGCCGATAGGCCGGAAGCGCGAAGCGCAACATGCCGCCCGCCTCGGTATGGGCGTCGTGCACGGTGACGTCGTGGCCGGTAAGCGCCAGGTAGAAGGCGGCCGTCAGTCCGGCGGGTCCGCCGCCTACCACGGCAACCGACTTGCCCGACGGCGCAAGCTTCTTGGCGATGATCTTACCGACGACTTGTTCGAACTGATCGGACATCAGAATCGAATCGGCGATAACGCGATGAACCTCGCGCATGTTGACCGATTCATCGACGGTCTGGCGGCGACAGCGGCTTTCGCACGGGTGCTGGCAAACGCGGCCGGTCGAAGCGGGAAGCGGATTGTCCATGATGACCGACTCGAACGCGTCGGCCAGCCGGCCTTCCTTGTAGAGCTGCAGGAAGCGCGGAATGTTCATGTGCAGCGGACAGCTGTTCTCGCATGGCGCCAGCGCCAGATCCTGGCAGACGCCCGCATGGCAGCGTTTCTCGCGGATGTGATCTTCGAACTCATTGCGGAAATGGCGCAGAGTGGTCAGCACCGAGTTTGGAGCGGATTGGCCCAACCCGCACAGCGAGGTGTCGCGGATCATCCGGCCCAGTTCGTCCAGCTCGGCGAGATCCTCTTCGCGCCCTTCGCCTTTGGTGATGCGCGTCAGCGTGCGCAGCGCCTTGTCGAGGCCGACGCGGCACGGAATGCACTTGCCGCAGGATTCGGAACGGGTGAACTCGATGAAGTAGCGCGCGACGTCGACCATGCAATTGTCGTCGTCCATCACCACCATGCCGCCCGAACCCATAATAGAGCCGAGCTTGCCCAGCTCTTCGAAATCCACCGGCGTGTCGAGCATGTTGTGCGGGATGCAGCCGCCGGACGGACCGCCGGTCTGCACCGCCTTGACGCTGTGACCGGGCGCCGTTCCGCCGCCGGCATCGTAAACGAATTTGCTCAGCGGCGTGCCGAGCGCCATCTCGACCAGGCCGGTGTTCTGCACTTTTCCGACGAGGGAGAAGACTTTGGTTCCGGGGCTCGCCGTGCTGCCGATGTGGTTGAACCAGCCCGCTCCCTTGGTGATGATCGGGGCGAGGTTGTACCAAGTTTCGACGTTGTTGATGTTGGTGGGATGGCCCCATAGCCCTTTCTGGGCGGGATAAGGCGGGCGTGGACGCGAACGCCCCGCGCGCCCCTCCAAAGAGGCGATCAGCGCGGTCTCTTCGCCGCAGACAAAGGCGCCGGCGCCCTCGACCAGCTCGATGTCGAAGTTGAAGCCGCTGTTCAAGATATTGTCGCCCAGGAAGCCATATTCGCGGGCCTGCGCGATGGCGACGTTCAGCCGGTGGACGGCAAGAGGATATTCGGCGCGGACATAGACGATGCCGTTGGTCGCGCCGGTGACATAGGCGCCGATGACCATGCCCTCGATCAACGAATGGGGATCGCTCTCGAGTTCATTGCGGTTCATGTAGGCGCCGGGATCGCCTTCGTCGGCATTGCAGATGATATATTTCCGGTCGGATACGGCCTTTCTCAGAAACTCGAACTTCAGTCCGGTGGAGAAGCCCGCGCCGCCGCGCCCGCGCAGGCGGGACGATTTAAGCTCCTCGATCGCCTTCTCGGGTGTGCGCTCGGCCAGCACCTTCAGCAAGGAGGAGTAGCCGCCCACCGCGATCGATTCTTCGATGTCATCCGGGTTGATCAGTCCGCAATTGCGCAGAACGACCTTGGTCTGTCCCTTGAAGAAAGGAACCTCGTCCCACACGGGGATCGCTGAGGCGCCGCTGCCATAATCGAGCTGCGCAGTGATGTGGTCCCACTTTTCCACCTTGCACAGGATCAGGCCTTCCGCGATGGGCTTGCCGGCGAAGCTGTCGAGGATTTCGGCGACATGATTGGTGTTTACGCGATGAAGAATGACGAGCGGCTGGCCGGGTCGCCACACATTGACGAGCGGCTCCTCGGCACAAAAGCCGAAACATCCCGTCTGCACGAGATCCACGTCGAGACCGCGCTTGCTGATCGCGTTGGCGAAAGCCTGATAGACGCCTTCCGCTCCATTGCCGGTCCCGCAGGTACCCATGCCCACAGCGATGCGCGGGCGCGACGGCAGGAGCTTGGCCAGCCCGGCCTGGCGAACCGCTTCGAAACTCTTCTCGTCGAGAATGCGAGTCATGTATGAGACTCTCGCTTATCCAGAGCGTCCAGTTCACGTTCGAACGTCCGCTCGTTCATGTGACCGAAAACCGCGTGGTTGACCTCGACGACCGGCGCGAGCGCGCACTGGCCGAAGCAGGCAACCACACGTAACGTTACGCTGCCGTCGGGAGCAGTAATCGACAACTGGTCTTCCCCGTCGGCAGAATCCTGGAAGCCCAGCCTCATCATCACCTGTTCATAGAGCCCGCGCGAACCCCTTGTGTGACAGGCGGTCCCTCGGCAGACCGAAACCGAATTGCGCCCTTGGGGTTCCTGGTTGAACAGCGCGTAAAACGTGACCACGCTGTAAATTCTGGACAGCGGGATGTTCGTCTTCGCGGCGATGTACGCAAGGGTTTCCCGCGGCAGATATTTGCGCGGATGGTTGTTCTGGACCTGCTGCAAAATGGCGAGCAGCCCGCCGGGGCGTTTCATCTGCTTTGCAAGCACGCCGTCCACGAAATCTCGATCTTGCTGCGATAACTGCTGCGGCGCAGGACTTTTCATGCATCAACTCCGCGACTTGCGCCCGTGGGCGCGTCATTGCCGGTACACCGCACAAAGCGACGCTTGGTCTGAGCCGAACGGCTGTTCGAAGAATGTCGAACACTTTTTCGCCGTAATTTCTTGCCCAACCGCCGCGATGTTCCGTAATCGGTTCGGTAACAGCGCTTCCTTAGCGGCAAGGGGTGCGCATGTCGATAAGTAGTGGCCGCGACAAAGCAGAGCGCCCCAAGAACAATTGATAAGGGTATCTACGAATTGCGCGGGACGAAGTGCATCAGCTTCCACTCTTGCAGGCACTTTCGCTCGGTTGCACACGACAATCACGAATTGTAACTCGGTGCTACAAGCTGAGCGTCCGATAAAGCCCTTGGTTAAAATTCCATAAATTCGAGCGCGTCGATCATCCTTCCGCGAATCCATTTGCGCCGTCCGGCGGCATTAACCCGCTGAGCGGAGCAGGTCGCGATGTCTCGTGCTTATGCGCCACGTGATGCGTTCGTAAACATTCGTCGTCCTGGTCGCCGTTATGCGACATTTCTACGCGTCGGATTCGCCGCCCGATGGCGTACCGGCGTTCGCGCCGCGCGCATCGTCGCGAGGATTGCGATGTAGCGAGTCGAATGGGACGGCGACGACAACGCCGGCGAAGCTCGTCCGTGCGAGCTTGTCCGCGACTGAATCAGTCCGGTTGAAATAGGTATTCTCCCCGCTAGGCTGGAGAATCTGCTAAGAGTTCTTAGTTGCAAAACCGCGGGAATTCACATTGCAGCCCGCCACACAAACGGCAGCTGAGGTCTAAGCTATAGATAGAATTGGCGTTTATCACCGCCCGAGGTTGGGGGAGCGGTCTTTTGGGAGCTTGACGAACGCCCTTCCAAGCTTGAATGTAAGCGCTGTCATGGCGCAAGAATGCGATAACAAGCTGATCCGCCAGACATTTTCGCGGTCAGCGAGAACGTTCAGGGATCCGCGGGCTGTCATCATGTCTCAGACGGCGGCTTGGGCCGCGCGGATTCGACAAGAGTTGGTCGGAAACATCCTGCCGTTCTGGATGCGCCATGCGGTCGATCACGCGAATGGCGGCTTCTATGGAGCGATCGATGAGGATCTCAATGTCGAGACGGAGGCGGAGCGCTCCGTCGTCCTCAATACCCGCATCCTGTGGACCTTCTCGGCGGCGAGCCGGTTGATCGGCGATGAGTATCGCGAGACAGCCGATTGGGCGTACGACGCCATCACCCGCCAATTCCTGGATCCGCAATGCGGCGGACTATTTTGGATGATCGATTATCGGGGCAATCCGGTTTCGACGCGCAAACAGACTTACGCCCAGGCGTTCGGGATCTATGCCCTGGCCGAATATTTCCAGGCGACGGGCAACCTCGCGAGCCTCGATCATGCCCGCCGGCTGTTCCATCTGATCGAAGAGCATAGCTACGATCCGGTCCTCAGAGGTTATCTGGAAGCGCACACGCGCGACTGGGGGGTGCTCGCGGACCTGCGGCTCAGTGACAAGGACCTCAACAGTCCGAAGTCCATGAACACCCACATCCATATTCTCGAGGCCTATACGAATTTGCTGCGCGCGTGGCGCGATCCTTCGCTGGTCTCCAAACAGAGTGCGCTGCTGGAGTTGACGATGGAGCGCATCGTCGACCCTCTGAGCGGGCACTTTAGGCTGTTCTTCGATGAGGAATGGAATTCGCTGTCGGACCTGGTTTCATACGGCCACGACATCGAAGGCAGTTGGCTCATCGTCGAAGCGGCCGAGGTGCTGGGCGATGTTGGCCTGATCGAGCGTGCCCGTACGCTCGCGGTGAAAATGGCAAAGGCGGTTTACGAACAGGGCCTCGATCGCGACGGTAGCCTGTTCTATGCGGCCGACTCGCAAGGCAAGCTCGTCGATCCCAAGAAGCACTGGTGGGCCCAGGCCGAAGCGGTCGTCGGCTTCTACAACGCCTATCAGATTTCCGGCGATGAGCGCCTTCTCCACGCGTCGCGCCGGACCTGGGACTACATCGAGGCGAAAGTCGTGGACAAGGTACATGGCGAATGGCACGCCAAGCTTTCGCCCGAGGGAATTGTCTTGACGGCGCAAGAGGACCCCGACGCCCAACTGGCCGGGCCTTGGAAGTGCCCCTACCACAACGCGCGGGCGTGTTACGAAATGATCGGGCGGCTGGAAGAAAAAACAAACGGGATGCGAGCGTCATGAAGTACGGCTATTTCGACGACAAGAATCGGGAATATGTCATCACCCGCCCCGACACGCCGTTGCCGTGGATCAATTATCTGGGCTGCCAAGACTATTTCGGAATTATTTCGGCGACCGCCGGCGGCTATTCCTATTACCGCGACGCGCGGCTGCGCCGCATCACCCGAGGCCGCTATAACAATGTGCCGTTCGACTTCGGCGGGCGTTACATCTATCTGCGCGACGACACGAGCGGCGAATTCTGGTCGCCGTCCTGGATGCCGACCCGCGGAGCGCTCGAGCAATACGAATGCCGGCACGGCATGGGCTACTCAACGATTTCCTCGACGCTGAACGGCATCGCGGCGAGCACGCGCTACTTCGTGCCGCTCGACGAGACCCTGGAAATCTGGCAGCTCACGCTGACCAACAACCGTCCCGAACCCGCCGAGCTGTCGGTTTTCTCGTCGGTGGAATTCTGCCTGTGGGATGCGATGGACGATTCCACCAACTTCCAGCGCAATTTCAGCATCGGGCAGGTGGAGATCGACGACGAGGTCATCTACCACAAGACCGAATATCGCGAGCGGCGCAATCACTTCGCCTGGTTCGCCTGTTCGGAGAAGCTCGCCGGTTTCGACACCCAACGCGAAGCCTTCCTCGGCCCTTGGCGCGGCTGGGACAAACCGGCCGCCGTCGAGCGCGGCGAATCCGCCGGTTCCGTGGCGCATGGCTGGTCGCCGATCGGCTCGCATCACGTGCGCGCGCGCTTTGCGCCCGGCGAGACGCGCCAGATCATCTACGTGCTCGGCTATAACGAGAACAAGGTGGAGGAGAAATTCGATCCGCCCGGCTCGCAGACAGTCAACAAGAAGACCGTCAAGCCGCTGATCGCGAAATACCGCGAGCGCGCCAACGTTGATGCCGCTTTTGAGCGGTTGCGCGCCTATTGGGACGGCCTGCTGGGCATTTATCAGGTGAGCACGCCCGACGAACACACGGACCGCATGGTGAATATCTGGAACGCCTATCAATGCATGGCGACCTTCAACATGTCGCGTTCGGCTTCGACGTTTGAATCGGGTATCGGCCGCGGCCTTGGCTTTCGCGATTCCAATCAGGATCTGCTCGGCTTCGTGCACATGGTGCCCGAGCGGGCGCGCCAGCGCATCCTCGATCTGGCGGCGACGCAATTGCCGACCGGCGGCGCCTATCACCAGTATCAGCCGCTCACCAAGAAGGGGAACAACGACGTCGGCGGCAATTTCAACGACGACCCGCATTGGCTGATCGTCGGCGTCGGCGCCTATCTCAAGGAGACCGGCGACTGGGGCATTCTCGACGAGCCGGTGATGTTCGACAGCGCGCCGGGCAGCGAACAACCGCTCTACGAGCATTTGCGGCGCAGCTTCCGCTACACGCTGGAACGGCTCGGGCCGCACGGATTGCCGCTGATCGGCCGCGCCGACTGGAACGATTGTTTGAATCTCAACTGCTTCTCCGACACGCCGGGCCAATCGTTCCAAACCACGACCAGCAAGGACGGCAAGGTCGCCGAATCCGTGTTCATCGCCGGCTTGTTCGTGCTGGCGGCAAAGGAGCTTGCCGCCATCGCCACGCGACGCGGCCAGAAGGGTGATGCGAAAGCGTGCCTTGAAGAAGCAGCGCGCATGGACGAGACGGTCCGCAAACACGGTTGGGACGGCGAGTGGTTCGTGCGCGCCTATGACGATTTCGGCCGCAAGATCGGTTCAAATGAGTGCGAGGAAGGCAAGATCTTCATCGAGAGCCAAGGCTTCTGCGTGCTGGCGGGCATCGGGCTCGAGGACGGAATGGCGCGCAAGGCGCTCGATTCCGTGCGCAAGCATCTGGCGACGCCGCACGGCATCGTGCTGCAGCAACCGGCCTATTCGCGCTATTATATAGAGTATGGCGAAATCTCGTCCTATCCGCCCGGATACAAGGAGAATGCCGGCATCTTCTGCCACAACAATCCCTGGGTGATCATCGGCGAGACCATGCTGGGCAACGGCGACGCGGCGCATGATTACTACTCCCGCATCAATCCCTCTGCGCGCGAGACAATCAGCGAAGTGCATCGCTGTGAGCCCTACGTCTATGCGCAGATGATCGCCGGGCGCGATGCGCCCACCCACGGCGAGGCGAAGAATTCGTGGCTGACGGGCACCGCGGCGTGGAACTATTACGCGATCACCCAGTGGATCCTGGGCATTCGGCCAGAATATGAAGGACTGCGCATCGCGCCGGTTGTGCCGCAAGGCTGGAAGGGCTTCAACGCGACGCGCAAATTCCGCGGTGTGACCTATCGCATCGCCGTCAGCCGCAAAGGAACAGGAAACAAGCTGAGCCTGAAGGTCGACGGCAAAGCCATCGATGGAAGCGTCATTCCCGTGCCGACGGACGGCCGCAAAGACGTGAAAATCGAGGCGGTCATCGGGTAGTTCTAGCTCGGGCCTTCACCTTCCCTTGCAGGGCGACAGCGTACCGACGAGCGCGAAGCGCTTCGGGCGGCGGTAATGTCCGAGATGCGCCAGAACTTGCCGTTGCCGCGCGACGTTTCCCGGGCCGATTGAGCCAGCTTAGTCGGCCGTTGACGTCTGTCCGAAGATTATCTCAATGGCTTTATCGTCGTTGAACTTGGCATGGACCCATTGGGCTGTTGAACCCGGACCGAGTTGCCCATGTCCGCCGATCTTCCAGACAAACACCCAGGAAGTGCGCCCCGAATTATATCCTCCGGGCTGACCAAACCGATTAAGAAAGTCCTTTTCACTCGACCCAAGCCCCAGGCCATTTTCGCTGACGACATACGCCCTATCACCAGCGAGGAGCGGACACTGCTGATTGGATTCAACAATTCTGTCGCTGAGCACTATGTCTGTCACGTCATGCTCAGGTCCTCCCATCTCGCCGTCAGAAAATATGCCGAGTTGTTTGGTCCTGCCGTCTTTCTGGAAGCGAAAACACAACCAATAGTACGAACCGGCCGCGTCACCAGCGCGTTCGATCTCGCCGCTGCCAACTGCCGCAATAACCTCTGACAAACGCGTTTCTTCAAAGCGGACATTCAAATTGCCGATCTGAACCGCCTTGAACATTGCATGCTTCACGGTCCGGTCCTGAGTGTGACCAACAGGATTCGGCCATGGTCGCGGAAGCATGAGGTCATTTTCGATGCGCTCCGCCTGGGCGCTACCGACCGACTCGGCAATCCCCAGAATGAGCGCCAGCACCACCAAATATGTCAGCCTTGCAGTCCTCATGAACAAACTCATTTCGAATAGGCACTCTCCAACGTGAGAGCATAGCACCTAACAGTGCTTTGCAGGTGCCTACGAATGTCTCCTCCTCCGCGTATGTCGGGTTTGTGAGTTCAACCGGTCAAAGTGCGCGCTCCGGTTTGTCTCGGTACGCACACATCGTCGCACCGTCTTGAAGCGGCGGCTTGCGCTTCCCACATCTGCCGAGCTGTTTGACATCGCCGGAAAAGGTGCCGTTCATGCGTGTGAATTGCACGCGCCGTTGGTCCACTCATGCACGCTCATGCACGCTCAGGCACCCCGGGAAGCAAGGCGAAAATCGCAGCACGGCAATGGCTTAGGTCGAATTTTGGGCATTTGAATTCGAGTTTTGTGTTTTTCCCATTCAACGCGGTTGTTCGGCGCGAAAAAAGAAAGGGCCGGATTTCTCCGGCCCCGTTCCTTCGTCCCTGTCGGGCGGTCACTCCGCTGCCACAGCCTCCGCGGGCACGAACTCCTCGTCGGGGTAGACCTTCTTGAGGTGCCTCAGCCAGGTGACATAGAGCACAAGCGACGTCACCGCGACGATGGCGCCCGCGATCTGGGCCTTGTCGTATTCGCGGATCACGACATAAATCGGCAGCGCCACGAGGCTGGTCTGCCAAATGATACCGACCACGATATTGAACATATCGCGCACAAAATCGGGATTCGGCTTGAATGAGGGATCGTCGGCCTGCACGGCCTTGCACACCGGACCCCAGAAACCCCATGGCCGCGTCTTCTTGTAAAACGCCTTCAGGATTTCCATGTCCTCGGCCTTGGTCAGCCAGGTTCCCACAAAGCAGCCGAGCAGCGACAGCGCGAGAATGGCCGGGAACCAGAAGAAGGCCGACGGCAAAGTCGCCAACGTCGCGAGCGCCCCATGGATCGCCGGCATCGCCTGCGTCGCGATCAGCAACTGCGCCTGCCACGGCGCCGCAAACGGCAACAGCACGATCATCGCAAAGCCGATGCCGACCGCCATGCCCCAGAAATATCCGAAGCCGTTGAAGCGCCACCAATACCATTTGATGACATTCGACGCCGCGTAGCCGCCCCACAGCCCCGCCACGATCCACTGCACCACGTCGTTGATCGAAGTGACGACCCAGCCCACCGCGATGCCCAGCGCCACGACGGAGAACGATGCCACATAGCTAAGGCGCACGGCTAACCGTTCGCTGCAGTTGGGGTTGATGAACCGGCGGTAAATGTCGTTGACGATATAGGGCGGCGCCGCGTTCACGGTGGCGGCGAGGTTCGACATGAACGCCGCCAAGAGGCCCGCGACGGTGATGCCAAGCAAGCCCACCGGCACGAAGCGGGCGAGAGCGTCGGGCAGCACCTTCTCGAAATCCATGTTGATGCCCATGTGGCGGATGTCGCTGCTGTAGAAAACCAGCGCGAGGACGGTGAGTCCCGCCACCATGAAATAGCGCGGCACGTTGAGCACGACGTTGACGACCGCGCTCATCATGCAGGCCTCGCGCGGATTACGCGTCGATAGGATGCGCTGCATGTCGTAGTTCGGCGCCGGACCCGCCGCGGCCACGAAGATGCCTTTGAACAGCAGCATCATCCAGAAGAAGCCGAACAGCGACATGCCGTCGCTGACGATCTTGGCGTTGGCCGCCGGTATGTGGCCGGACCAGTCGAGCCCGGTCTTCCATCCAAAGAAGATGTTGTCCCACCCGGCCGGTATGAACTGGTGCAGCGTTGCCGGCGACACGTTGTTCATCGCGATCAGGCCGATGGCGACCGCGGCGACGGAGAGGAGCGTGAATTGCATCACCTCGGTGATTACCACGCTGAACATGCCGCCTTTCACGACGTAGAATGTCGTGATGCCGATCAGGATGAGGGCGTAGATGTTCTCATTGGCTGACGGGTCGGCCACAAAGTGCCAGGGCAGGAAATCGACCGCGAACTTGCCGATGCCCTTGAAGCCGTAGCTGAGGAACCCGATGACGCTGACCAGGGCAAACACCACCACGATCAGGTGTGAAAGCTGTGCGCCCAGCCCGTTGCCGAAGCGAAACTTGATCCACTCCGCGCCCGTGGTGACGCCGGAACGGCGCAGCCAGCCCGAGAGATAGACCATCAGGAAAATCTGATTGAAGACCGGCCACAGCCAGGGAATCCAAACACTCTTCATGCCGTAGACGAAGAGCCAGGTGACAAGCAGCATCGTGCCGGCGATGTCGAACATACCCGAAGCGTTGGAGACGCCGAGCAGGTACCAGGGCAGGACATTGCCGCCGAGGAAGTAGGCCTTGGTGTTCCGCGAGGCGCGATGCGAAACCCAATAGCCGACGAGAACCGACGTCGCCAGGAAGGCGACGATGATGGCGATGTCGATGAATTGTAGATGCACCTGGACCCCCGGAC
>Ga0265340_10001665_pt1 | contig 12773 bp, 7 predicted proteins | sample 4CB225metaG_FD_202082 | JGI IMG/M metagenome (GOLD analysis project Ga0265340, IMG submission 202082) | Rhizosphere microbial communities from Carex aquatilis grown in University of Washington, Seatle, WA, United States - 4-CB2-25 metaG | ecosystem: Host-associated > Plants > Roots > Rhizosphere...
ACAGGGGCTGCGCCGGATCGAGCGCTGCGGCGCCGTAAGCGTTCTTTAGCGTTGCTTCATAGACCCGCGCGGCAGCGTCGGGATCGCCGGCGGTCGGGATCGGATGGATGTTTTGCGCGGGCACCGGAATGTGCGCCAACAGAGTTTCGCGGGCCATGCCAAAGTTGCTTGCGGGATCATCGGGCGGCACGAAGCGCTCGTCGCCCCAGAAGAATTCCACCTTCGACCAATCCACTCTGTCGCGGAAGTGGGCGCCCAGCTCGCGATAGAGCGGACGCGGCGTTTCCCCGCCGGTGAGCGCGAGGCGGAAAGTCCCGCGCTTGGCGGCGATCAGTCCTGCTATCCAGGCGGCGGCGCGCCATGCGAATTGTTCTGCATCGTCGAAGATTTCGGTATTCACGGTTTGGCGATCTGGGGCTCGACATGGCCGCCGAATTCATTGCGCATCGCCGATAGCAGCCGGTCGGCGAAATCGCGCTCGACGCGCGAGCGGAAGCGTTCGTAGAGCGCCGCCGACAGCACGCTCGCGGGCACGGCTTCTTCGATTGCGGCCTGGACAGTCCACCGCCCTTCGCCGGAATCCTCGACATAACCGGTGAACTTCTCCAGCGCCGGGTCCTGGGCCAGCGCCATCGCCGTCAGATCCAACAGCCATGACGAGATCACGCTGCCGCGCCGCCAAACTTCCGCGAGATCGGCAAGATCGAGATCGTAATGCTCGGAGAGGGAGGCTGCCGACTTGCCACGCAGGATGTCGAAGCCTTCGGCATAGGCCTGCATCAGGCCGTACTCGATGCCGTTATGGATCATCTTCACGAAATGGCCCGCACCGGCGGGGCCCGCGTGCATATAGCCGTTTTCGACGCGCGGATCGCGCCCCTCGCGGTTCGCCGTCTTCGGAATTGTGCCCGGCCCCGGCGCCAGCGTGGCAAATATCGGATCGAGACGGTCCACGACGTCTTTCTCGCCGCCGATCATCATGCAATAGCCGCGCTCCAGGCCCCAGATGCCGCCAGACGTGCCAACGTCGACATAATGGATCGCTTTGGTTTTCAGCTCCGCCGCGCGGCGCACATCGTCGCGATAGAAGGTATTACCGCCGTCGATCACAGTGTCGCCCGGACTCAGAAGGCCGGATAGTTCTTTCACGAATGCTTCGGTCACGGCGCCAGCGGGCAGCATTACCCACGCTGCGCGCGGAGGGTGGAGCCGCGCGACCAGTTCCTGCGGCGACGGCACGGCGATCGCTCCGTCGCGCGCCAGCGCGCCCGACACCTCTGGATTTCTATCGAACGCGACGACGCTGTGACCGCCGCGCATCAGCCGCCGGGCGATGTTCGCGCCCATGCGGCCAAGACCCACGATGCCGATTTCCATGCGCGCCGCCCTTTAGTGAAGTGCCGTTTCGACGGCACGGCGCAACGTGCGCAACCCGTCCGCGACGTCGTGGAGATGCACTCGCAGGGCCCGCCTTCCGCGTTCGGCCAGAACGGCGAGATCGCCCGCCGCCTGCGCATCGATCACCGCGCCGAAGCTGTAGCCCTTTCCCGGCACCACGATGTCGTGCGCGTGATCACCCGTGATTTGCAGGAAGACGCCGCTGTTGGGTCCGCCCTTATAGGCTTGGCCGGTCGAATGCAGGAAGCGCGGGCCGAAACCGAGGCAGGCCGCCGCGCCCGTCTTGTCGCGGATCGCCGCGCGCATGGCGTCAAACTCGGCGGCGTTGGCGGCGTTGCGTTCGATGAACGCCAGCAGCGCCACGTAATCGCCCGGCTTCGCTCGGGCGAAATGGGCCTTCAAACAGGCTTCCAGCGTCGTGGCACCAGCGAGTGCCGATGCATCCGACGCGTCGGCATAAACCGAAACGCCGTCACTTTCGACCAGCGGCTTTTCGCTTTGTTTCGTCCCGCCGGCCTCCATCAAGGCGCGCGTTTTGATCTTCGCCGCTTCCACGTCGGGCTGGTCGAACGGATTGATCTTAAGCGTCGCGCCCGCCACCGCCGTGGCCATCTCCCATAGGAAAAACAGCCGTGCGAGGCGATAGGGTTCGTCGATTTCGATGCGGATCACCGGATGGCCCATCGCGGTCAGCGCCGTGAGCAGCGCGTCATGGTCGCCGTCACCGCCGAACTGCAGCGAGACAAACACCCGATCGGAGCCGTAATTGATGGATGCGCCCAACGGCTCGCCGTCGATCGGGATCAGGCCGGTCCCCTTCTTGCCAGTCGACTCCGCGATGAGCTGCTCCAGCCAGGCGCCGAATGTCGACAGCTCCTTCGACGCAAGAACGGTGACCTTGTCGCGGCCGTGCTTCGTCGCCAACACACCCAGCGCAATCCCCAGGCGCGCGCCGGGATTGTTCGCCGGTGGGCTGAGCGGCCCGCAGGCGGCCAGCATCCCGCCGGCCTCGGCGATGAAGAGTTTGAGATCGACGCCCATCGCGGCGGCGGGAACCAATCCGAAATTCGACAGCACCGAATAGCGCCCGCCGATCGACGGATCGCCGTGGAAAACGTCGGCGAAGCCATCGTGCGCCGCAGTCTTCTCCAGCGACGAGCCGGGATCGGTGATGGCGACGAAGTGCCCGCCGGCGCGGTCGCGGCCGATGGCCTCAGCGACCCGCTCGAAATAATAATCCTTGAAGATATTGGGTTCGAGCGTGCTGCCGGACTTCGAGGCGACGATGAACAGCGTGGTCGCCAGCGTGATCGCTTCGTCGAGCGCGCCGATTTCGTCGGGGTCGGTGGAGTCGAGGAAATGGAAGCGCGGGCGGCCCTTGCCCAGGCTGGCGCGGACGACTTCGGCGCCCAGGCTCGATCCGCCCATGCCGAGCAGAACGACGTCGCTCCAGGAACCGGCCTTGACCCGCTCGGCGAAGTTCTCCAGCCCGGCAAGCCCTGCCTTGTCGCGCTTGGCGATGTCGAGCCAGCCCAGCCATTTGCTTTCGTCGGCGCCTGTCCAAAGTGTTGAGTCCTTCGCCCACAGACGGCGGACATTGCCCTGCTTGGTCCAGGATTTCAGTTCGGCATTCACGCTCTCCGCGGCGGCGGCGAGTTCGTAGCCGATCTTTACCGGTCGGCCGGACAGCGTGTCGCATTTTTCCGCGATGGCGCCGTAGAGCAGGTCGGCGGCGTCGGAAAATTTTTCAACGCCGTCGCCGACCAGCCATTCCGTCGCCGCGTCGAGCGAAATGCCCGCCGCCTTGAGATCCGCCAGCATTTTTTCCGCGCCCTTGACATCGGTCTGCAGCGAGGCCTGGGGCCGGCCGTGATCGCGGAAAGCGTCCATCGTCTCGGGCGGTATGGTGTTGACTGTGTCTGGCCCGATCAGGGTGTCGATGTAGAGCACGTCGGAGTACGCTTTATTCTTAGTGCCGGTCGAGGCCCACAACAGCCGTTGCGGACGCGCGCCGCGTTTGGCCAGCGCTTCCCAGCGCGGTCCCGAGAAGATGCGCTCATAGTCGCGATAGGCGAGCTTGGCGTTGGCGATTGCCGCCTTGCCGCGCAAGCTTTCGAGACGCGCCCGCTCGGACGGCGCCGCGGTCTTTATCTTCTCATCGATCTGCGCGTCGATCCTGCTGTCGATGCGGCTGACGAAGAAGCTCGCCACGCTGGCGATGCGCGACAAGTCGTGCGTCTTGGGCAGGCCTTCCAGCCCGGCAATATAGGCCTCGGCGACCTCGATGTAGACCGCCTGGGAAAACAGCAGCGTGACGTTGATGTTCAGCCCCTCGGAGGTGAGTTGGCGGATGGCGGGGATGCCTTCGGCCGTTCCCGGCACCTTCACCATCAAATTGTCGCGGGCGACTTCGGCCCAGATCTCGCGCGCCTCGGCCAGCGTGGCTTCCGTGTCGTGCGCGATATAGGGCGAGACCTCCATGCTGACATAACCGTCGGCGGCCTTGGTAGCCCTGTACACCGGCGCCAGCACATCTGCGGCGGCGCGAATGTCGGCGACCGCGAGCTGGCGGAAGATGGCGCCGACGTCTGTGCAGCCCTTCTGCAGCAGCTTGCCGATCTCCTCGTCATATTCGTTGGAGTGGCCGATGGCCTTTTCGAAGATGGAGGGGTTGGAGGTGACGCCTTTGATTCCATCCTGTTCCACCAGCCGCGCCAGCTCGCCCTCCCGCAGCAAGCCCCGGCTGACATAATCGAGCCACGGCGCTTGTCCGAACTTTTCGAGGTCTTTCAGCGGGTTCATGGCGGGTTCGCGGTCCTATGTTGGTGGCATTGCAGGGAATAGCAGGATCGGCCGTCCGGCGCAGCTTCCGCGGCGCTATTTCATCGCCGTAGCGGAACAAAATATGAATCAGGTCATCCGACGGCGTATATTCCCATTGTCCACCGGTTTCTATGGGTCTCTTGTTGCTTTAGGTAGGTCGCGGAATTCGTTTGAAAAGGCGGTCGATCATGAAACTTGCAACCTTCAGCGGCGGGGCGGGGGCGGAAATCGGCGTGGTGGAAGGCGAGGAAATCGCCTCCCTTTCCAAGGCCGCGCCGCGCCTGGCTTTCTCCATGATCGATCTGATCGCCCGTTGGGGCGAGATCGAGGGTGAGGTGCGCAGTGCCGCGAAGTCCGCGCCTCGCCAAGCCCTGAAATCGGTGCGACTGCTGCCGCCGATCCCCCGTCCGGGCAAGATCATGGCCATCGGCCTCAACTATGCCGACCATATCCGCGAAACCGGCCACGAGATGCCCGCCCATCAGGTCTGGTTCTGCAAGCAACCGACCGCCGCCAACGGGCCCTATGAACCGATCGCGCTGCCGAAGGTTTCCGAGAAAGTGGATTACGAGGTGGAATTGGTGGCGGTGATCGGCAAGGGCGGGCGCAACATCGCCAAGGATCGCGCCAAGGATGCGGTGTTCGGATTTTGCTGCGGCAACGATGTCAGCGCGCGCGACTGGCAGATGGCGACCACGCAATGGGTGCTCGGCAAGTCGTTCGACACGCACGCGCCGTTCGGCCCCTGGATCACCACGGCGGACGAGGTCGGCGATCCGCACACACTCGGCGTGAGGAGTTTCGTCAACGGCGAGAAGCGCCAGGATTCGAATACGCGCAACTTCGTTTTCAACGTCTGGGATCAGGTCGAGCATATCTCCAAAGTAATGACGCTCGAGCCGGGCGACATTCTGTTCACCGGCACGCCGGGAGGCGTCGGCATGGCAATGAAGCCGCCGCAATATCTGAAATCGGGCGACCGCGTACGCGTCGAGGTCGACCAGCTCGGCTTCCTCGAAGCCGTCTGTCGCCCGGAGGAATAAACGCAGATATTTCAATTGGATAAATTAATGTCGTTGGTTGTGGCGGCACGGCCACAGGACGGCCTTCATCTTCCTTAATATGATGACCATATAAGGTGCGCGCGGCTGCCGCCGCCAGGATGAAGGATCGATACCATGATCGCATTTCTACGCTGGGCCGGTTCAATCGTGACCGGCACGCTGAACGGACTGTTGATGTTCGCTTTGGCGATCGTCCTGATCATTGGCGCGTTCATGGTGGTCGGCCTGGCGCACGGCGACGGCCTACCGGGCAACATCATCTTGTCGCTCGATTTGCGCAAACCGCTGGCGGATTCGGCGCCGTCCGAGTTCACGCTCGCAGCGCGGCCGGTCACGGTCATGGGCGTTGTACTCGGCCTTGATGCCGCCGAGCGCGATCCGCGGGTCAAGGGCCTATTCGTCCGGGTCGGCGGGGCCAATCTGCCCATCGCCGAGGCCGAGGAAATCGGCACCGCGCTCAAGCGTTTTCGTGCCTCAGGCAAGTTTGTCATCGCCCATGCACAAGATTTCGACGCGGCAGGGCTTGGCGATTATCTGGCGGCCGCATCGGCCAGCCAGATCTGGATGCAGCCCAAGAGCACGTTCGGAGCGGCCGGCGAAGGCGGCGGCGAGATATTCCTGCGCGGCCTGCTCGATAAGATCCAGGCGGATCCGCAGATCGTCAAGCGCGCCGATTACAAAAGCGCCGCCGATACCTTCATGGAAAAAGGCATGACCGCGGCGGACCGCGAACAGATCACGGCGCTGATGCAGTCCTGGTACGATAACGCCGTTGCCGGGGCGGCGGCGGACCGCAAGCTCGATCCCAAAGCGCTGATCGCAGTTCTCGAAGCGAGCCCGCAATTCACCGAAGCGGCAAAAAAGGCCGGTTTGATTGACAAAATCGGCTATGACGACGACGCCTTCGACGCCGCACAGACGCTTGCCGGCGCAAAGGCGCAGCGCGTGGCGCTCGGCCAATATAGCCGCATCCGCAGTGAGACGATGCGCGACAGCGCCAGCCCCCATGTGGCGCTGGTCGAAGCGGCCGGCGAAATCGTCAATGGCTCGGCCGGAGGCGACATGTTCGGAGACGATTCCGTCATCGCCAGCGACGACATGGCCCGCGCCATCCGCCAGGCCACTAAGGACAAGACCATCAAGGCGATCATTCTGCGCGTGGATTCGCCCGGCGGCTCGGTCACGGCCTCGGATCAAATCCTCGATGCGGTGAAGAAGGCGCAGGCCGCCGGCAAGCCGGTGATCGTCAGCATGGGCGCCGTCGCGGCATCGGGCGGCTATTACATCTCCGCCACCGCCGACAAGATCGTGGCGGAGCCGGGAACCATCACCGGCTCGATCGGCGTTCTCACCGGCAAGGTGACGATCGGCAAATCGCTCGCCTCGATCGGCGTCGGCATCGACCAGGTCGGCGTCGGCAAGAATGCGCTGATGAACTCGGGCATGACGCCGTACACGCCGGAGCAGTTGGCCGCAGTGAACGCCGAAGCCGACGCGATCTATGCGGACTTCACCAAGAAGGTGGCGGACGGGCGCAAGCTGCCACTCGCCAAGGTCCAGGACATCGCGCGCGGCCGGGTATGGTCGGGCGCCGACGCCAGCACGCGCGGGCTGGTCGACCAGCTCGGCGGTTTCTGGACGGCGGTGGACCTCGCCAAGCAGAAGGCGGGCATCGCCGCTTCGCAGCGTGTGGTGTTCGACCGCTACCCGCACAGGAAGACCTTCTTCGACGCGGTAGGCCAGGCCTTTGGCGGCTCCTCGGACGAGGTGCGCGCGATCGAGAACTTCACGGAGCTGATGAACGCGCCGTTCGTGCGCGAAGCGGTGACGGCGGTGAAGTCGGCGCCCCGCGCCGACGTGGAAATGCGGGCGACCAACCTGCCGCAGTAAGGGATGGTCGTCTCCTAGACGGCCGGACGGCGCGCAATTATTCCTCTTCGGTGGTCTCGCCTGACAGTGCGGCCAAGCGATCGATCGTCGATTGCGCCTCGTCCAGGAACGGCGCAAATTCGGCTTCGTTCCGCCGCCATTTCTGTGTGTTGGGCTCGGTCAGTGTGAAGCGCGAAAGCTTGAGCGGACTGCTTGTGACGGTTTGCATGCGCTCTGTGAATTCCACGCCGGCAAAAGCGCAGAGCCGCCTGACGGTTTGCGCCGGATCGCGCACCAGGTCTTCGTAGCGCACCGAACACCAATCCTGCGAAGGCAAACTCGACAGGTCGCCGAGTATGATTTCGTTGGTATCGCGCCATTGGTGCATCGCGATCCTTCCGAGCTCGGCGCCGATCAATTCGCGCCAGTCTGGGGTCAGCAATAGCGACCAGGGCGGACCTTTCCACGCGGGCAGGTTTGGATAGGTGATGAATCGGCCCGAGCGCCACGCGTCGATGATGGCGCTGATGTTGGCTTTCGCCTCGCGGTGAAGGAAGATGAATTTCGCGTCCGGAAACATCGCCTTGAAGAAGGGGATGCGTAGCGCGTTCTTCGGGGTCTTTTCCAGGAAGCGGACGGAGGCGGGCGCCGTGCCGCCCATGTCGCGCCAGCGCGCTTGATCGACGTCGCGAAGATCGGCGATGTAGTTCGCGAGCAATTGGGCGCACACCTCGGTTCCTGCATCGGCTGCCGTCAGGCGGTTGGACTGTATCCCCCGGCTTTGCGGGTCGAGCGTCGCAATCGACTCGACTTGTTGCGCGCCTTCTCCCCCCAGCGTCCAGAACGCGCCATTGGCGGCCAGAGTCTCAAACAGCAACGTGCTGCCGGAGCGCGGCGCCGCTACGATGATCACGGGCTGCTCGAAACGCGGGCCGGCTGACACCGTAACCGAGGCCGGATTCCCTCGCGTCTTCAGCAAGGCAAGTAAAATCGAGCTCAGAGCCTGGCCGGCAAGCGAACCATTACTGGCCATCACAAGCCGGGCGGCGGCGAAGGCATTCGCCTCGCGCGCCGTGCGCCGAAGAACCGCGTCGAATGCAGGTATGTTCCGCTCGGTCGGTCCTTGCCCGTACCATGTCGCGCGCCAGTCGTCGCAAAATGCAAGCAGCAGACGGCGCAATCCCGAAACCGCCGCCTTGTCGTTTTGCGGGTGAGCGGCGATGTCGGTCAGAAACCGATAGATATCCATCTCCACTTCGCTCGGCGAAACGACCGGCGGCTCGACATAGGTTTCAAAGCTCAGCTCGGGGGCTGCTCCTTCTTGGTAGGGAACGAACTGCGCCGGATGCTCGCTGCCGAACGGCCGCGCCAGCGCCCAGAAGGCGGAATTGCCGACCGTATCGAAGGTGAGGTGGATGCGCCGCGTCGACGTCTCGTTCACCACCTTGTGCATCAGCCAGTTGTTGAACGTCCACGCCTCGCCCGGCGCCATGTGGACGCTTTGATTGCCGCAATGGAAGCGGATGGCCGGATCGGTGAAGACGGGAATGTGCACCCGCGTGCGGCGGCGCCAATAGTATTGCAGGTCGGCGTGAATCGGTACGCCGTCTCCCGGTTCGAGGCGCATCAGGCGCGCCCGGCCGAGCAGAGTCTGGAACCAGCCAAGCACCTGCATCGTGTATGGCAGGCGGGTTAGATGCTCGGTCGGCATCATCGGCGCCTCAAAATCGTCGTTGATGCCGCCGTTGGTGGTGATCAAGTGGAGCGCGGAATTGCCCTTGAAGTCCTGGTGATGCCAGCGCCAGCAATCCTGCGGAAGCGCGTCAATCTCGCTGCGCAGCCTCTCCGCGTCGAAGCGGCAGGGGAACTTGTAGAATGGGTATTGGAGATTCACGAAGCCGCCCACCTCTGCGCGAACGCGCAATGCCAGCCAAACTTGCCCGCCCATATAAGGCAAGGATCGCCAAATGCCAAGAATAGCGCGCCAAAGCGGCCCTCCGACACATCCGGGCGCGCCGTCGGCATCCTCGAAATATCGTTAAGGGCCGCGCCAATTTTGAGTTGGGAGGTCGAGGCGATATCGGCTAGATTCGGGAATGGTGAACTCCGCCTCGGGGAAGGGCATGGACGCAAGCAGCCTGGATTTTTCGATCTCGGCTCGCGGTAAATTCGCGGCAAACTCGGTGAAGGCGTTCATCGATATCTTCTTTGCCGGCATTCCCGTCAGGAGCATCTTTGGCTTTCGTGAATACACCCCTCTTTACGGCGGGCGGATCTTCACGGGGCCTGAACTCTCCGAAGCCGACATCCAATGGATGTATAGCAAGGGAATCGCCTACCGCATTCCGCTGCAGAACATCATTGCCACGCGCGGCGATTACGAGCAGAGCCGGCCGTTTCTCGAGAAGTATCACCGCAAAGGAAATTCCGTCATTACGGTGAGACACGACTTAGCCAAGTGGATACGAAACGACTTTCCGCTGTTTGAGATCGAAGCCTCCGTCATCAACCAAGTGCGGACCATCGACAAGATTCCGGCGTTTCTCGACACTTTCGATGTCGTCGTGCTGCACCCGAGCCTCAACGACCATCCCGATGAGCTTTCCAAGATCGAAGAGAAGAGCCGGATCCGGTTATTCGTAAATGCGGGCTGTATGTACAAGTGCCCGACGATGGAATGCTACGGTTCGATTTCGAGGCTCAATAAGTTGATTCCTGAGAGCCAGTTCAAATGTGCTCAGAACCATGTTCCGGGATATGCGTTGGAGAGGACCAACCAAACGGGCATGACGGAATTCGATCCTCAAGAGTTCATCGCCCTGGGGTTCACCAAATTCAAGAGGATGCGAAATAAGAGCAACACGGCATTTTGACATGGTCGACGCTGCCCCGCGTACGCGCCTTGGCACGCTTTACAACCGTCGGGGAATCTCCGATTCTGCCGCGGGCGGCCAGAAGGGGAGAATTCCGGTGGACTGTCCGTAGCAATGGGGCCGCCATGACATCGGCGACGCACGCCACACAAGATCCACTGCTCACTCAACTCGGACAGATCGGCGAGCATTTGCGCGAGGGGCGTGGGCGCGAAGCCAAGGCCTTGGCGTTGCAATTTGTCGAAAAGACCCCGGACAATATCGACGGCTGGATCCTGTTGAGCCGTGCCTATCTCCATGTCCTGGAGCATGCGCAGGGCCTGGATGCGGCCGAAAAGGCGGTGTCGCTCGAACCAAATCATCCCGCCGCGCAGCTCGTGCGGATCGAGGGATTGCTGCGCTGCGGACGAAACGACGAGGCCTTTGCTGCCGGGCAAAAGCTGGAATCGGAGAGAAAATACGATCCGGTGGTCATTTTGGAGGTCGGCTTTTCATATACACGAACCAACCGGCATGCCGATGCGGCGCGCTGCTACGAACGCGTGCGTGTCCTAAGGCCGGCTCATCGCTCCGTCGTCCATAATCTCGCAGGCGCCTATATCGCGCTCGGCGAAATGGAGAAGGCGGAAGCGCTGTACGATGACGTGCTTCGAAAAAGCGGGCGCGAGTTCGACGCCTACTATAACCGCTCGACGCTCCGAAAGCAGACGCCCGACCGCAATCATGTCGCCGAGATGGAGAGAGTTCTCGCCGGCCTGCCGCCCGGCGACGAAGCCGAGCATGTCTTGTGCTATTCCCTGGCCAAGGAGCTGGAGGATATCAAGGACTGGAAACGGTCGTTCGCTTATCTCAAGCGCGGAGCCGACGCGCGCAAGCGGATTCTTCCCTATCAGCCCGCGATCGACACCGATGTAATGGACGAGGTCGGGCGGCAATTCGATGAATCGTTCTTTGCGAAATCCCATGCGGGTTATGCGGATGAAAGCCCCATTTTCGTCCTAGGGATGCCGCGCAGCGGCACGACCCTGGTCGACCGCATTCTCTCATCGCACAGCACGGTGCGCAGCGTCGGTGAATCGGACGAATTTGCGCAGACGATTGCGCGGCGAATGCGCGCGGAAAAGGCCCTTGCCCAACCCGAAATCCGGCTGATCAAGGAATTGGATTTCGAGGCGGTCGGGCGGGATTATTGCCGAAGCATCAACGGATTGCTGCCCGGCTACCCCCATCTGCTCGATAAGACGCCTAAGAACTTCATCAATGTGGGGTTGATCCTCACGGCGTTGCCGAATGCGAAGATTTTCCATATTCGCCGCCACCCGGTGGATTCCTGTTATGCGGTCTACAAAACGCTGTTCCGCCAGGGATACCCTTTCTCATATGACCTCGGCGATACCGCCCGATTTTATCTCGGATATATGCGGCTGATGGAGCATTGGCGAAAAGTCTTGCCAGGCCGCTTCCTTGACGTTGACTATGAGGTGCTTGTGGAACATCAGGAAGACATCACGCGCCGCATGATCGCGTTTTGCGGCCTGGAATGGGAGGACGCCTGTCTTTCCTTCGAGAAGAACAGCACGCCCTCGCTGACGGCGAGCGCCTCGCAGGTGCGCCAGCCGATCTACAAATCGTCGGTCGCACTGTGGCGGCGTTATGACGAAGAGCTCCAGCCGCTGATCCGAGTCTTGCGAGAAGGCGGCATCGAAGTCGAGTAGGGGCGCCAGGGTCAAATGCCGCGACGCGCGATACCTTATCTTCTATTCGCTCTTAGGGATCCGGCATGACACCGCCGATGCATACCGAAGATAATCCGCTCGCCGTGCAACTCGAACGGATCGAAAATCACCTTCGTGAGCGACGCGCGCAAGAAGCGGAGTCCCTGGCCGCGCTGTTTGTCGAGGAGAATCCGCGCAACATCGACGGGTGGTTGCTGTTGAGCCGCGCCCGCCTGGCCTTGATGCAATACGAAGCAGCTCTGGACGCGGTCGAGAAAGCAGCCGCCCTCGACGGCAAACACGCCGGTGCCCAGCTCCAACGGATCGATGCGTTGATGCGTTGCGGGCGGAGCAAGGACGCCCTCGAGGCGGCAAAAAAGGTGGAGACCGAGAGGAAGTTCGATCCCGCAGTGCTTCTCCAGATCGGCCTGTTCTACTCACGCATCAACCGGCGTGTCGACGCGGCGCACTGCTATGAGCGGGTGCGCGTGCTCCAGCCGACCAACCGCTCGGCGATCTATCGCCTGGCCACCGCTTATTCCGCGCTCGGCCAATTGGGCAAGGCGGAGGCGCTGCTCGATGAACTGCTTCGCAAGGACGCCCGCGAATTCGATGCCTATCACAATCGTTCGATGTTGCGGCGGCAGACGACCGAACACAATCACATCGCCGACATGGAGAAGGTACTGGCGAGCGCGAAGCCCGGCGACACGGCGGAAATTCCGCTCTGCTATTCTCTTGCGAAGGAGCTGGAGGATGTCGGCGAATGGAAGCGCGCATTCAGCTATCTCAAGCGCGGCGCCGATGCCCGCAAGCAGCAGGTTGCGTACGATGTTCGGGGCGACATCGCGGTGCTGGACGAGATTCGCCGCACCTTCGATGAATCATTCTTCGCGCAGGTCCGTCCGGGCGACGGGGATGAAAGCCCGTTTTTCGTTCTCGGCATGCCGCGCAGCGGTACCTCGCTGGTCGATCGCATCATCTCTTCGCATAGCGAGGTAGGAAGCGTCGGTGAATCGGATGAGTTTTCT
>Ga0265340_10001666_pt1 | contig 12772 bp, 5 predicted proteins | sample 4CB225metaG_FD_202082 | JGI IMG/M metagenome (GOLD analysis project Ga0265340, IMG submission 202082) | Rhizosphere microbial communities from Carex aquatilis grown in University of Washington, Seatle, WA, United States - 4-CB2-25 metaG | ecosystem: Host-associated > Plants > Roots > Rhizosphere...
GCGGAAGAGGCCCAGTTGGCAACCCGCTTGAACCACCCGAATATCGTTCAGGTCTACGAGTTTCAAGACTATGGCGATGAGGGGCAACTGCTCAGCATGGAATACGTGGAAGGGCCCGACCTTCGACGGGTGATGCGGGCAAGCCGCGCCAAGCACAAGCGCGTCGGCGCCTACGTATCCGCTTTTATCATCGGTGAAGTCGCCAAGGGTCTGCACTACGCGCATGAGCGCAAGGATGAACGTGGCAACCCAATGGCCATCGTGCACCGCGACGTTTCACCACAGAATATCCTGGTCGCCTTCGACGGCGGAGTAAAAATTGCAGACTTTGGTATCGCCTCGGCCAACCTATTTCGTGAAGAGCCGGGTGTGCTCAAGGGCAAGACCGGTTACATGTCACCCGAGCAGGCACGTGGCGAACACGTCGATCGACGAACGGATATCTACTCGCTTGGCGTGGTTTTTCATGAGCTGCTGACAGGCAGGCACCTGCACGGCGGAGCCGAGGGCCAAGAGTTGCTCGAGGCTGTTCGATCCGGACAAGTGGAGCCTCCAAGTCTTTACGTGAGAGACGTGCCCGCACAATTGGATGCGATCGTGATGAAGTCGCTCGCACGGGATCCCGACGAGCGTTATGCAACAGCGCGGGACTTCGCGGCGGCAATTACGAACGCACTGTTTCAGTCGCAACAGCCCGTCGACTCGCACACACTCGAGATTGAACTCGAGAACTTGGTGAACCGCGATCACACCTCCCCGGGCGCGGATGCCCCAGGCGCGGATGCGGGCGTTGCGGATGAAGAAGTTGGCCGCGAGCAACTCGTTCCAAATGCAATGCCGACGGCTGCCACTACCACCCATGGTGGTTCTACAACGGGCAGCCACGGCTCGGATCCTGAAGGGCAGACGCACCACCCACGGCGTATGCGTCGTGGTCAAGAAGTGCGGCACGTGGTCATCGTGTCACTGCAACTGCATGGCGTGGAACAACTCGCAGAGGCAAGTGGTCCTAGTGGCGCTGGCCGCTTCATCGATCAGTTGCGCAACACCCTCAATGAGATTGCGTACAAACGGGGAGCTCGCCTCACGTGGCACCGGGATCGGGCGCTGCTCGGTGAGCATCTGGTTCCGGCTGGAGGTGCCACTGCCTTAGTGGGGTTGATGGCGAACCCGGCACGTGCACCAGCCGATGCCGCGTGGCTTGCCGTCGACATGCACGAAGCCATCCAAGGCGCCTGTGATGACATGCCCGTCGAGTTGCAGGCAAGCATTGGAATCGTGCGCGGTATTGCAACCGGGCGGCGCGATCACGCCGGACATCTCGTGGGCCATGTGGTTCAGGAGCCCGCGATGGAACTGGCGCGCATGCTCGGGCAGAAGGCTCCCGCGGGTGGGACGTGGGTTGCGGGGGGCCTGTATCGGCTCGTGCGGCGCGATTTCGTTTGGGCGGATGCGCCAACGATTGCGCTCGATAGCTCGCGCGGCCGCAACATGCCGGACAACATGCGCATCTACGCCTTGGTGCGCTCGCTTACGCGTGAAGAAAAGGCGCAGGAAGCCGCCAAAGGTACGGGCGATCTCATCGGTCGCGACGCTGAACTTGCCGATCTTCAGGCGGCCTTTCATCGCGCCGTGAGTCGCGCGTCCGATGACAGCGGTCCCATTACGGCCCGCGTCGTCTCCGGTGAGATGGGGATCGGCAAGTCTGCATTGGTTTCGTGTTTCGTGTCGGAGCTGCCCAATGACACAATCATTGTGCGCGCTGAGTGTTCACCGGCACGCAGCGAAGTTCCCTACACCTTGCTCGCCGAATGGTTGCGCGCACTCACGGAAATCGATTCTGAGCAAACGGTAGAACAGGTGCGCAGTCATCTGGCTTCGTTGATCGACGGTTTCGACGTTGGGGAAGAACGTGAAGCCATTCTGGACCGCCTTTCCGCGCTGATAGCCGGCCAGTTTGCTGCCGCCATCGATGAGGGCGATGCGGCACAGAACCGGCGGCTGCTCACTGCAGGGCTACGCGCATTCATTGCCCGACGCACGTTGCAGAGCCCAGTGGTTCTGATTGGTGAGAGCTTGCAGTGGAGTGACCCGTCGAGCCTCGAGGCAATTCAAGACCTGCTGCGCTGGGCTGAGCCATGGCCCGTGCTGGTTTTGCTCGTCGCGCGACCTGGTGAACGGGTGTCTTCCAGCCTCGACGGTTTGGTTCATGTAGAACTCAAAGAGCTCAGCATGGACAACCAAGTGCGCCTGCTGCAGACGCGCCTGGGAGCCAGCCGCGGCGTCGAGCAGGTATGCGCCGATATCATTCCACGCATCGGAGGCAATCCCTTCTTCTTGCTCGAAATGGTGGACGCCCTCTTGGAGCGCGGCGTGCTCGAGCTCCGTGAAACGGCAAAGAACGTCCTCGAACTGGCGCCGGTGCAAGGCGTTGAGATCGGTGCTCAGAGTCTGCCGTCCACGCTCGAGCAGTTGGTCGCCGACCGCTTGGAGGAACTGCCTCCCGAGGAACAAGCCATCGTCGATTGGCTGGCAGTGGCAGGCGGGCCGCTGCGGCTCGAAGTCATGCGGGCCTTAGTTGGGCAACAGGTGGACGAGACCGTCACGCGCCTCTGCGCGCGCGGCCTGTGCTCCGACGGAGGCGACATGGTCGACGTTCGTCACCCGGTGACACGTGACGTAGCCTATTCATCACTCGACTCAGAGATGCGCGTAGACATGCATCGACGCCTGGGTGAGCAATTGAGCCAGACGCCTCTGGCCCGGGGCCTGACGGCTGCTATCGTGGCGCGACATCTCGAGGCAGGGCGCGCACGCCAGGCGGCCGCAGATCACTATTTGGAGGCGGGCCGCACCGCACACTCGAGCTATCAAGTGCGTCTAGCCAAACGTTACTTCAGGCGCGCAGTGAGAATCTTGCCCGAGAATGACGCTCGTTGCTTCGAAGCATTCGAAGCTCTGGAGGCAATCTGTCGGGTACAGGGCTTGCGCCGCGAGCGCAAGCGCCACTTGGTGGCTCTGCGCTCACTTGCCAGAGACTCTGGTAAGGCCCGCTGGGCAACCGTTGCACTGATGCGCACAGCACGCTTCGAGGTGGACATCGGGCACTTGGCTCGGGCACTGACTGCGGCACAGCGCGCCGAGCATCTCGCCAAGCTCGCGGAGCTCGCGATCGATCAGGTTCAGTCGCAGGCGCTGGTTGCAGAGATCCTACGAGATCTCGGTGACATGCAGGGGGCGCTGGCAGCCGTTGACCGTGCACTGGCGGCTTCGGCGCATCCCGAAGTCTCTGCGCGTCAGCGCGCGGAGGTCCTTGGCGCCAAGGGCACACTGCTGCGGCGGGTGGGACGCGTTCAGGAAGCCATTGGTGCCCACGCGGAGTCCATTGCCGTGTTTCGACGTGTCGGCGCCAAGCGCATGGAGGCGCATGCCAAGAACTCACTAGCGTTTTCTCTTTACGCGCTGGGCCATTTCGAAGACGCGATTGCGCTGGGGATCGACGCCATTCGCATCGATCTGTCGATTGGCGGCCGATTACAGATTGCCAAAACTCTGAGCACAATCGGTCAATCCTATGCTGCGCTCGGTGACATCGAGCGCGGCCTGGCCTATTTCAAGCGCGCCCGGCAGGCGCACGAGAACTATCACGATCAAGATTCGAAAAGCGACACACTATTGGCCTGGGCCGAAGCGCTCATTGAGCGCGGCAACGTGGCTGAGGCAGAATTACTACTGCAAGAAGCCGCCTCGATCAATCTTTTGACTGGAAGTGCCTATGATGCAGCGCATGAGAAGATCGTGCGCGCGCTACTGTCGCGCGCTCGAGGGGATGCGGCCACCGCCGTCATGCATGCGTTCGACGCACGACAAGTGGCCGAAGCACAAGCCTACGTTGCGTTCCACTTCTATGCGATGGCAATTGAAGCTGTGTCTCGGGTTGACATTGGGGAACAGCACACGGGGATCCTGCTGGCTACCACGACCCTCGGCGCGATGGAGACTATCGAAGGTTCAGAATATGCCCTCGCAAGTCGAGTCCTTTGCTGCGAAGCGCTCAAAAAGTCAGGCTCGCCACAGGCCCAAACCATGACTGTGCGTGCAGTTGCCTGGTTCTCCAAGCAGTGCGAGTCCGTCAAAAGCGTTGATCTGCGACGCACACTGCAGGCACGGGCACCCGCTGCAAAGCTGCTCGCGTGGGCTGAAGGCACCGAACATGATTTCGGCGGTCCCGAAACTGACATACGGCAACACACTGGACTTTCGACGTTCGCTGGGTTTGATTCACCGGCACCCTCGAGCAGCACGGCCTCGAGTGCCGACGACTCTGATCGCATCAAGTAACGTGTTAGCGTGCACTACGCCCTTCGGGCGCCGGCCCGAACGCGGCAGTCTGGTCTCGTCCTTTCAACCCGTGACGAGAAACTTCGATAGGATCTTCCTGCGGCCGAAGCCTGGAAACATCGCGACCACCATGGTTGCTTCGCCGCCCGACTCGACAGCTTCAACCGTCCCTTTGCCGAATCGCGCATGGAACACCGATTGACCGCGGCGCAAATGCGGACCGGTCTCTACGTGAGCCATGTCGTCGAACGCCGTACGGTCCACGACGCGCTCGCCAGGTCGCAGGGGTTTGTCCAAGGTGAACTTCTGATGCGTTTGCCACCGGTCGACCGGCATCGGCCGCACCGGGGCGGCTTCGTCATTGGCCTGCGCGTTCCAGTTACCCAAGTGTACGGTGCTGTGTTCGCTCTTGACGATGTGCTCAGGGATAGGCTCGAGGAACATGCTCCGACGCAGGTAACGCGTCTGACCAAACAGCGTTCGCTGCGACGCGTGAAATATCGCCAGGTGGTTTCGCGCCCGTGTGACAGCGACATAGGCCAAGCGCCGTTCCTCGTCGAGCTCCTCCGGTTCGGCTGAGTCGAGCCCTTTGTACGGGAAGACGTCGTCTTCCATTCCGGTCAGCAACACCGTATCGAACTCGAGTCCCTTGGCTGCATGCACTGTCATTAGGGACACTTTGGGCACGTCCTTCATCGTATCCGGCGCCGAAACGAGGGAGATCCGTTCGAGATAGCCGCTGAGGGTGGGCTTTTCGTCCGTCAGGGCAGTGTCGTCTTCGTATTCGGCAATCGAGCCCAGAAATTCTTCGATATTGCCGATGCGGGCGTCACCTTCCGCATTGTCCTGGTCTTTGAGATACTTGCGGTAGCCAGACTCATCCACCACGCGTGTGGCCAGCTGAAATGGCGTCTCGCCCTGCGCATACGCCGCCCGCCACTGCTCGATTAATTCGACGAACTGACGCACTTTCTGGCGTGCGCCGCTCGGCAGCGACGGGTTGTTGACTATCGCGCCCGCAGCCTTCCAGGGGCTACAGTCCGTGAGTGAAGCTTCTTCGAAAACCTGTTCCAGAGTCTTTTTGCCGATGCCCCGCGCGGGGACGTTGATGACGCGCATCAGATCCGACTCACTATCGGGGTTTTCGACCAGTCGCAGGTAGGCCAGTACATCCTTTATTTCCGCCCGGTCAAAGAAGCGTGTGCCACCGACGATCTGGTAGGGAATATTCTCACCGCGAAACGCTTCTTCAAGAACACGTGACTGGGCGTGAACTCGATAAAAGACGGCTATCTGTCCGGCGTCCACACCCTGCGTCAACCGTTCACGTGCGGTTCGCACGACCCAAGCAGCTTCATCGCGCTCATCGGCCACCGCGCGAATCGTGATCGGTGAACCCATGCCTTGCTCGGTCCACAGCCGCTTGGGTTCACGCGAAGTGGCAAGCTCAATGATACTAAGTGCGGCCTGCACGATGCTGGCGGTTGATCGATAGTTCTGCTCCAACTTCACCACTTGGGCATCCGGGAAATCGCGCTGAAAACCCCGGATGATACCGACGTTGGCACCTCGCCAGCGGTAGATCGATTGGTCATCGTCACCGACGACACAGAGGTTTCGTGTCCGAGCACTGAGGGCTCGCACCAGCCGATACTGCGTCGTATTGGTGTCTTGAAATTCGTCCACCAACACGTAGTCGAACCGCGACCGCAGCTCCTCACCTGCTACCGTGTCGCGGCTCTCACTCAGGCGCATCATCAGCAAGATGAGGTCCTCGAAGTCTACTGCGTTCGAAGTCAAGAGCGCTCGCTGGTAACTCTCATACAGATCGAGCATCGTCTCGTCGAAATGCCGACCGCGCGTGACCTGTTCCGGTAGTAGGCCCTCTTGTTTTTTCGAGTGAATGCGCGAAAGCACGAGCCGCACCGGGTATTCGCGGTCGCTGAGGTTCTTGCTCTTGAGCAGCCGATTCATCAGCGCTTTTTGGTCGGAATCATCGTAAATGACGAAATTGCGCTTGAGCCCGACCTCGGCGCAGTAGCGGCGCAGCATCCGCGCTGAGGTTGAGTGAAAGGTCCCGACCCACAGATCGCGAGCCAATGCCGGACCAGCGAGCTGTTCCAGCCGTTCTCGCATCTCGCCGGCGGCCTTGTTCGTGAAGGTCACGGCCAGGATGCGATAGGGGGCCACGTTCTCGTGCGCCAACAGATTGGCTATTCGATAGGTAATGGTTCGAGTCTTGCCACTCCCAGCTCCGGCAAATACGAGCAACGGCCCGGAGACGTGTTGAACAGCCTGCATCTGTGGTTCATTGAGCATCGGCGCCGAGGCTTTAGCACTCCCGTCCATCGCGTGCTTGCGCCCTGGGCACTGCTATTACTAGCCTACGCTGCAGGCAGTTCGAATGCGCGCGGGTTTTGCACATCTCTTCGAAAGGATCGCAGCGGGCGTCCAGATGCTGGGGCGCAGGGTCGCGCGCTACGAAGACGTTTGGGTCGTACACGTCGATGTCGAGCGTTTCGAATGCGCACCTATCTGTTCGCGTTGCCTAAACCCGGCAGCGGACAACCGTCTCGAAACAAGTCCAAGTGGCGCCAAGACCATCGGTATCCCCTACTGCCAAGATTGCCTTAACTCAATTGGCAAGCAGAGCGTTGCGCGCCTGGGGTGGATTCTCGCTTCGGTCCTGCTCGGTGTTGCCGGGTGTGTCTTCTTCCCGTTGCTTGCTTGGTTGACTCGAGCCGCAGCCGTGAGCGGCGCATTATTTCTTTCCGCGCTTCCTTGGATATTCGGTCAACTGTGGCGCGGGCGCACTTCTTCGTTGCGACCGGTCCGCTGCGCCGCGTACGCGAGCGGCGAGGGGGTGGTTTGCGCGAATGAGCAATGGGCGCAGCTGCTGGGTCAGCACTTGGTGGCCGATGTGCAACATCGGCGCGTGCGCGTTGGTGTTTCTCTTGGTTGGTCAACCGCGGGCCTCATCATTACGGCTGTAGTGACGCCCGGGCTCTACGACACCTTTCATTGCGAGGCGCGGATCTTGAATCTTACTGAAGAGGAACTGGTGATAACCGTTGACCACCATCTGCTGGCCATCACTAAACCGACGACACAAGAGCATCCGCGGGCAGGCAACATCGTGCGGATCGCAATGGGTCCTCGGCACATCGAGGCACGGCGTCACGACGGCACGCTGGTGCACGAAGACTCAGTACAGATCTCTGCGGGTCAGACATACCTTTACGCTCCAGACCATCCTGCAGAGACCTGTTTCTGGCTCGAGCGCACGGCCCTCGGACGTGAGCACTCCGTGGTGACAGAGCGCGAGGCGCTCCCGGCTGACAGGGATTTCTGGCAGATGCCGGTTTCCATCGATACCTGGTTTATGCCGGCTTTAGGTCCGGAGTCGAACTTCTTCACGGGTGGCGTCGTAACGTCACTGCGCCAGGGTCCTTGTGAGCCGTCTTCGACACCCAATGCGGATCAGTAACCTCGCGCCAACGTTATTTTGACGACGCTCGCTATTGGCACGTCGGGCGAAGCGGCTATAGTGCACTCCGTAGTGAAAGACTCGACAATGAATTCCATACCGGGCGGCCAAGCTGACGCGGACAACACAGACACCAACGTGCCATCCGATGTGGATCAGCCTGGCGAGGTGCTCGAGACTGAGCCTGAACTCAGTGTCGAGGAAACACTGAAAGCCGAAGCCGCACGCTTGAAGGACCAGCTTCTGCGCACGTTGGCTGATTTCGACAACTACCGCAAACGCAGCCGCAAGGAGATCGCCGATGCCGAGCGCATTGCGCGTGATGACCTTTTGCGCGACTTCCTCCCAGTTTTCGACAACCTCGAACGCGCCAGTCAGCACGCTGTTGGTTCCTCGGATGTCCAGTCACTGAATGAAGGCATTCAGATTGTGATGCGGCAGTTCTTCGAGACGCTGAACAAACTCAGCATCGAACGGGTGCCGTCGGTAGGGAAAGCCTTCGACCCTGCTGTTCATGAGGCAGTACAACAGGTCGAATCGCCTGATTTGCCCGTGGGCGCCGTTGCCCAAGAACTGTTGGCCGGCTATCGTGTGGGCGACCGTTTGATACGCCCCGCCATGGTGGTGGTAGTCAAGGGTTCTGCCAGCTAGAGCGGGTTACGCGGTAACCGACGCAAAAATTTTGCGCCGGGCAACCTTTCAACGACACAGTCCTACCTCGGTAGCATGGGCCTAAATTAGGCGACACTCAGTCGTTAGTCGGGCTAGTATTTGGGCACGCATGGGAAAGGTAATTGGGATCGATCTCGGTACCACGAATTCGTGTGTCGCGATCATCGAAGGTATCTCAGCTTCTGGGCAGCCCGAAGTGAAAGTCGTGCCCAATCCAGAGGGGGCGCGCACAACGCCCTCGGTGGTGGCATTCGCATCGGGCGGCCAACGATTGGTGGGGCAAGTTGCCAAACGCCAAGCCACCACAAACCCGAACAACACGCTTTTCGCCGTCAAGCGTCTGATGGGCAAGAAGTACACCGACGCGTCAGTGACAAAGGACCGCTCGTTGGTGTCCTACAGCATCGTGCAGCACGACAACGGAGACGCGTGGGTCAAGGTCCAGGACCGTGTCATGTCACCGCCCGAGGTTTCCAGTTTTGTCTTGGCGGCACTGAAAGAAACGGTCGAAAACTTCCTCGGCGAAACTGTGTCCGAGGCGGTCATCACGGTCCCCGCTTACTTCGACGATGCGCAGCGACAGGCCACCAAAGACGCCGGCACAATTGCGGGGCTGGACGTAAAGCGGATTCTTAATGAACCGACAGCCGCCGCTTTGGCGTACGGCATGGACAAGCATGCCAGTGAGAAGATCGCCGTCTTCGACCTCGGAGGCGGAACCTTCGATATCTCGATCATGCAGATTCAACAAGGCGTCTTCAATGTCCTAGCAACCGGCGGTGATACGCACCTTGGTGGAGAAGACTTCGACAACCGCCTCATCGACAAGTTGGCTGACGAGTTCCAACAGGCAAACGGTATTGATCTCAGAAAGGATCGCACTTCCCTCCAGCGTCTGCGCGAGGCGGCCGAGAAAGCCAAGCACGAGCTGAGCTCTTCCCTGGAGACAGAAGTCAATATTCCGTTCGTAACTGTCGGTCCGAGTGGGCCCGTGCACATGCAGCGAACGCTCAAACGCAGTGAGCTAGAAATTCTTACTCGCGATCTAGTCGAGCGCACGCTCACCGCCTGCAAACAAGTGTTGAAAGACGCGAAGCTGCGGCCAGAAGAGGTCGATCAGGTTGTGCTCGTGGGGGGCATGACCCGTATGCCTTTGGTCCAACGCGGTGTGCGAGAGATGTTCGGCAAGGACCCGCACAAGGGCGTGGACCCCGACGAAGTCGTAGCAGTGGGGGCTGCCATTCAAGGGGCTGCCATCAAAGGAGAAATCGACGAAGTGCTGCTGCTCGACGTCGCTCCCCTCTCCATCGGCGTGGAAACGGGCGGCGGCGTGTTCACGAGCCTCATCCCGCGCAACACGACGGTTCCGACCCAGCGCAGCGAGATCTTCACGACCAGTGTCGACAACCAGAATTTCGTCCCAATTCACGTGCTACAGGGCGAACGCGAGATGGCGGCGGACAACCGCAGCTTGGCTCGCTTTGAACTGTCCAAAATTCCCCCCGCGCCGCGGGGAGTACCCAAAATACAGGTGACGTTCTCGGTAGACGCCGAAGGTATTCTTTCCGTCGAGGCCAAAGACCTCGCAACCGGCAGGTCGCAAGCGGTGAGCGTCACTCCCACCAGCGGACTTACTCGTGATGAAGTCGACCGACTGGTGAGCGAAGGGGAAAAGTTCAAGGAAACCGACGAGCAGCGTCGAAACCTGGCCGAGGTGCGTAATCAGGCAGAGGCAATGATTTATACGACCGAGCAGGCCCTCGGAAGCTACGCGGATCTGCTGCCCGCAGAACGCTTGGTATCGGTCAAACAGGATTTAGACGCTCTACGCGATCTGCTCGCTCACAACGGCAACGTTTCAGAGATCCGCGCCTCGTACGCCGCACTCGAACAAGCCACTTTCGAGATCGCGGAAGCACTGTACGGCAAAGACGAATCCGTCCAGTAGGATAACTTAACCGTTGATCCAAGCTTCAGCGACAGCTGGAGATCCTCGCCGATAGCCGCGTTGTCGCTGCGCTTCCGGTCCTCACGTACATAAAGTACGTTCCGGTCCGGTTCTCGCTCCGCCTTGCTCTCGACGAGGCTTTCCAGCTGGGTAACCTGAAATGTGTGGGCAGTTTTGGCCCGAGGCTGGCTGGTACTAGTCGCCGTCGGATGAGGCTAGTTTGTTCTCGATGGCCTCGAGGTGCGCGGCTACCTGCGGATCCTTCTGACGCAGCGACTCGACGCGCCGCACTGCGCTGATCACTGTCGTATGGTCGCGATTCCCGAATGCGCGACCCAGTTCTGGGAAGCTGCACTTGAGCCGCTGCCGGCACAGATACATGGCTACTTGACGTGCAAATGCAACGCTCTTGTGACGGTCTTTGCTCAGCAGCTCGGTATTGGAAAGACGGAAGTGACCGCATACGACCCGTTGAATGTCAGCAACGCTCGTTGGGTCTGGCCTCCGAGAACCGACCAACATCAGCTCGCGACGCGCAAACTCCACATCAATTTGTTGCCCCGTCAGGGATGACTTGGCAGCCAAACGAATCAGAGCGCCTTCGAGTTCCCGCACGTTGCTCTGTACGCACTGTGCCAGCAGCACCGCAACCTCATCCGGCACCAGGATCTGTTCCAGTTCGGCTTTTTTGCGCACGATGGCAACGCGAGTCTCAAGCTGGGGTATTTGCACGTCGGCAACCAAACCCGAGGTGAATCGCGAAGCTAGCCGCTCGGGCATCCGCTGCAGTTGATGCGGATACTTGTCCGCCGAGACGACAATTTGTCGGTCCGCATCACGCAGAGCATTGAACGTATGAAAGAACTCTTCCTGCGTTTGCTCGCGACCTGCCAAGAATTGCACGTCATCGACGAGCAACACATCGCAGCAAGCACGATAGCGAAATCGGAATTCATCCATCTTGTGGTGCTGTAGCGCCTCGATGAACTCATTGGTGAAACGCTCTGCCGAGACGTACATCACTCTAGCCTCGGGCCGATTCAACAATACGGTGTGGGCAATGGCATGCATCAGATGCGTCTTGCCAAGGCCCGTTCCGCCCGCGATAAAGAGGGGGTTGTATCGAACGCCCTCCTTATCGGCTACTGCGAAGGCCGCGGCATAAGCCAGCTCATTCGATGGCCCCACAATGAAGTTGTTGAACGTGAACTTCGGGTTGAGCGCTTGCCAGAGTTCACTGTTTGCCGACCGGTCAACTTTGGGAACGAGGCTTGGACGTTTCGTTCGACCGTTTGGCGGTGGCATCGTCGACGTGCGCCATGACTCCGCGGCTCGAATGGAGCTGGTCGCGGCTGGACGTTGCGACTCGGGCGGCGCCACCTCGGCAACTGGCTGGCGTAGCTCGCGCTGAACTTGCCATTTGACGGACACTCGTTGCCCACCCTGCAGGCTGGCAATCTGATCAATCAGGTCCGGAACGAAGTGGTCATGCACCCAATCCCGCACGAACTCGTCGCGGGCGGAGAGAGCCAGCACGTTGCCCTGCAGTCCATCGAACTGAACACCCGAGAACCACTGCTCGAATGTCACCGGACTCTTGCTTCTAGTTCTGGCAACCGCTTGTAGCCATAACTGCTGCATTTCGGTGGATTCCTGCATCAGCGTATTCACTGAGAAATGGACGCCCATTGAACGAATACTTGCCCGTTAGTTGTCCACAGGATTGTGGACAATCTGGGGTTTACCAAACTAGTGCTTGGCACCCGATCACAATACAGCAGTCGACATTAATTCTTGGCCTGACTCGGGCCTACCGCTAAGCCAATGGTACAAGCTAACTCACCAGTGCGAGAACTTTCGGACGAACTTAAAGCAAGCAGCGATTGATGATCCCGTTGTCGCAATCAATCGGGACGCGCAGCTAGCACCGGTTAGCGACCTAATTCAATCCTTGACATGCATTTGCCATCAAGTTGGCACAAAACTACCTTGAACCTTTGGCCCGAAATGGGCAATTGATTTGGGTTCGCGCGCGCAACGCTCAGCGCGCGAAAAAATTCGCCTGATCCCCGTGGTGAATACTAGCAACGTGCCGAAAAATTTTTTTCTGTGCTCGTTCCATCACTGTTCTCGTAGTCAAGAGGGCAATGGCAATATCGAACGAAAACAAATCAGGTCCTGTTCGACGCAATTGGTTCACCAACAAGATCAAGTAAGTACGGATGTGACGTCAGCAAGCACGAATCAAACTTCGTCAGCCACGTGTGTGGTTGTGCCTGGAGACCTCAGATTGAGCGTCGACCACTCGCGCTTCACATTTCCTG
>Ga0265340_10001667_pt1 | contig 12771 bp, 10 predicted proteins | sample 4CB225metaG_FD_202082 | JGI IMG/M metagenome (GOLD analysis project Ga0265340, IMG submission 202082) | Rhizosphere microbial communities from Carex aquatilis grown in University of Washington, Seatle, WA, United States - 4-CB2-25 metaG | ecosystem: Host-associated > Plants > Roots >...
GTACGACGCCCGCCCGGACCCTCGACCACGAAGGTGGCATCGAGCGCGAGCGTGACCGCGGGAAGGTCGCCGGCCGGATCGGCGTGCGACAGCGCACCACCGAAGGTGCCGCGGTGACGGATCGCCGGGTCGGCAACCGTCTTCGTCGCGGCCGCGATCAGTGGTGCGTGCTGCGCGATCAGGCCGTTGGTGATGACGTCGCAGTGGCGGGTCATCGCACCGATCACGAGGTCGCCGTTGTCCTCGCGGACCCCTCGCAGGTCGGGCACGTTGCGTAGGTCGACGAGCGTGGTCGGGTAGGCGAGCCGAAGCCGCAAGACCGGCATCAGGCTCTGGCCGCCCGCGATGACCTTCGCCTCTTCGCCACCGTTTGCCAGCGCCGACAACGCGTCCGCGATCGACGTCGGTGCGACGTAGTCGAGCGACGCCGGGATCATCGGTTGCCTCCCTCGCTGCGTGCGGTCTGTAATGCGCGCCACACCCGTTCCGGGGTGGCCGGCATCAAGACGTCGGTGACCCCCTCCGGACGCAACGCATCGACGATCGCGTTGATGACCGCCGGCGTCGAGGCGATCGTGCCGGCCTCACCGACGCCCTTGACGCCGAGCGGGTTCGACGTCGCCGGGGTCTCGGTGCGGCCGGTCACGAAGGTCGGCAGATCTGCCGCGCTCGGCACGAGATAGTCGGCCATCGTGCCGGTGGTGAGGTTGCCGTCCTCGTCGTACACAGCTTCTTCGAACAGCGCCTGCGCGATGCCCTGCGCGAGTCCGCCGTGCACCTGGCCCTCGACGATCAGCGGGTTGACCACGTTGCCGATGTCGTCGACGCAGACATACGAGCGCATGGTCGACCGGCCGGTCTCGGTGTCGACCTCCATCGCGCACAGGTGCGTGCCGTGCGGGAAGGAGAAGTTCTCCGGGTCGAACACGTAGTCCGAGTCCAGGGTCGGCTCCATGCCGTCGGGCAGGTTGTGCGCGGCGAAGGTCGCGAGCGCGATCTCCTGGATCGTCATCGACGCCTCCGGCGAGCCGGCGACCGAGAACGCACCGTTGGCGAACGTGACGTCGGACTCGGCTGCCTCCAGCAGGTGCGCGGCGATCCGCTTAGCCTTCTCGATCACCTTGGCGGCGGCGTGATGGATCGCGACCCCGCCGACCACGAGCGAGCGCGAGCCATAGGTGTCCATGCCCTTGGGGCTGGACTGCGTGTCGCCGTAGATCACCTCGACGTCTTCGAACGGCACGCCGAGCGCGTCCGCGGCGATCTGGCTCCACGACGTGACGTGACCCTGCCCGTGCGGCGACGACCCGGTCACGACCTCGACCTTGCCGGTCGGCAACATCCGGATGCTCGCGGCCTCCCAGCCACCGGCGCCGTACGACAGCGAGCCGAGCACCCGGCTCGGCGCCAGGCCGCACATCTCGGTGAAGGTGGAGATGCCGATGCCGAGCCGGACCGGGTCGTTGCGCTCCCGACGCTCGGCCTGCTCGCGGCGCAACCCGTCGTAGTCGAACAGCCGCATCGCCTCGTCGGTCGCCGCTTCGTAGTTGCCGGAGTCGTAGGTCAGGCCGGCGATCGTGTCGAACGGGAACTCGGAATGAGTGATCCAGTTCTGCCGGCGCAGGTCCATCGGGTCGCGGCCGAGCTCAGCCGCGAGCTCGTCCATGATCCGCTCGATCGCGAACGTCGCTTCGGGGCGTCCGGCGCCGCGGTAGGCGTCGGTCGGGGTCTTCGTCGTGAAGACGCCGGTGCAGTGGAAGTCGTACGCGTCCATCTTGTAAATCGCCGGGAACATGAACGCTCCGAGCAACGGAACGCCCGGGGTCACCAGCTGCAGGTAGGCGCCCATGTCGGCGAGCAGGTGCACCTTCAGGCCGAGGATCTTGCCGTCGGCGCGGGCCGCGATCTCGATGTCCTGGATCTGGTCGCGCCCGTGGATCGTCGCTTGATAACCCTCGCTGCGCGACTCGGTCCAGCGCACCGGCCGGCCGAGCTTCTTGGCGAGCACGAGCGCGATGACTTCCTCGGCGTAGACGTTGAGCTTCGACCCGAACCCGCCGCCGACATCGGGGGTGATGACGCGCAGCTTGTGCTCGGGGGTGCCGGTGGTCAACGCCAACATCACCCGCAGGACGTGCGGGATCTGGGTCGAGGAGTAGACCGTGTATTCGTCGGCCGCCGCGATCGGCGCGACCACGACCGCGCGCGGCTCCATCGCCGACGGCAACAGCCGCTGTTGGATGAAGCGGCGCGAGACGACGACGTCCGCCGCAGCCTTTGCCGCGGCGTAGTCACCGGCCGCAAACGGCCAGTCGAAGCAGCGGTTCGTGCCCTTGTCGCTGTGCACGAGCGGAGCGCCGTCGGCGAGCGCCGCCTCCATGTTGGTGACCGCCGGGAGCGGTTCGTACTCGACCTCGATCGCCTCGAGCGCGTCGGCCGCGGCGTAACGGTCGCGCGCCACGACGACCGCGACCGCGTCGCCGACGTACCGCACCTCGTCGACCGCGATCGGCGGGTGTGCCGGGGTCACCATGTCCGGCGTGACCGGCCATGCGCACGGCAGCGAGCCGAGCTGGTCGGCGAGATCGGCACCCGAGAACGCCGCGATCACGCCCGGCATCTCCAACGCGGGGGTGACGTCGATCCGGGTGATCGTCGCGTGTGCCATCGGGCTGCGCAGCAGAGCGAACTGCAGCAGGCCTGGCATCGCGATGCTGTCGGTCCACATGGTCTGGCCGGTGACGAGCTTGGCGTCCTCCTTGCGGGTACGCCGCCGCCCGACCTCCATCGTCTGCTCGCTCATACCGCCGCCACCTTCTCGTCGGCCGGGCTAGCGGCAGCCGGAGTCTCGCCGCGCATCACGGCCGCTGCGGCCAGGACCGAGCGGACGATGTTCACGTACCCGGTGCAACGGCATAAATTGCCCTCGAGGCCGTCGCGCACCTCGGCTTCGGTCGGGTTGGGGTTGGTGGACAGCAGGTCGACCGCGGCCAGGATCATGCCCGGCGTGCAGTAGCCGCACTGCAGGCCGTGGTTGTCCTTGAACGCTTGTTGGACCGGGTGCCAGACGCCCTCGGTGGCCAGGCCCTGGATCGTGGTGATCTCGGCGCCGTCGGCCTGCACCGCGAGCATCGAGCACGACTTCACGCTCTCGCCATTGAGCAGGACGGTGCACGCGCCGCAGTTCGAGGTGTCGCAGCCGATCGGCGTACCGACCCGGCCGAGACCGTCGCGCAGATGGTGCACGAGCAGCCGTCTGGGCTCGACCTCGTCGGCGTAGGTGGTCCCGTCGACCTTCATGCTGACGCGCGCCATTGCGGCCTCGAATCTGTCGGCCCGGCCGACTTCTTAGCGATGAACGGTGGTGGTGTGCTGCGGCACGGTCTGAGGTTAACGCTCGCAGCCGTGAGCGCAAGATGCCTAGGCATGGGGCCCCGTCATGCGGCCGGATGGCGGATTAGCGGCGGGTGGCGGGTACCGAAGGTTACTTGTGGGTAATATGGAGATGTTACCGGCGGGTAGCAAGGCAAAAGCGCTCGACCGGTAGCACGGCACCAACCCGGCGATCGGCGCCGCGGTCCAGGCGTACGGAGTGGACATGCGTACTCATTACAAGTCGAACCTGCGCGACATTGAGTTCACCCTGTTCGAGGTACTCGACCGCGGCTCGATCCTCGGTTCCGACGGTTTCGCCGACGTCGATATCGAGACGGCGCACAGCATCCTCGAGGAGATCCGGCACCTCGCCGAAGGGCCGTTGGCGGAGTCGTTCACCGACTCCGATCGCAACCCGCCGGTGTTCGACCCCGAGACCCACTCGGTCACCTTGCCGGAGTCGTTCAAGGCCTCCTACCGGGCGTTCCTGGCCGGCGACTGGGACCGGCTCGGGCTGACCGCCGAGCTCGGTGGTCCAGGACTTCCGCCGTCGATCATCTGGGCCGCCAACGAGATGGTGCTCGGCGCCAACCCGGCCATCCACATGTACGCCGCCGGGCCGGCCTTCGCCGCGATCCTGCACCGCCTCGGCAACGCCGACCAGAAGCGGCTGGCCGAGCTCGCGATCGAGCACCACTGGGCCTCGACGATGGTCCTGACCGAGCCCGACGCCGGCTCCGACGTCGGCGCCGGGCGCACCAAGGCCACCGAGCAGCCGGACGGCTCGTGGCACATCGAGGGCGTGAAGCGCTTCATCACCAGCGGTGACTGGGACATCCCCGACAACATCGTGCACCTCGTGCTGGCGCGGCCGGTCGGCGCCGGCCCCGGCACCAAGGGCCTGTCGCTGTTCGTCGTACCGAAGTTTCACGTCGACCTCGCCACCGGCGAGCTCGGCGAGCGCAATGGAGTCTTCGCCACCAACCTCGAGAAGAAGATGGGGCTGAAGGTGTCGACCACCTGCGAGCTCACCTTCGGCGAGTCCGGCGTACCGGCCGTCGGCTGGCTGGTGGGCGACGTCCATGCCGGCATCGCGCAGATGTTCCAGGTCATCGAGATGGCCCGGATGATGGTCGGCACGAAGGCCATCGCGACCTTGTCGACCGGCTACCTCAACGCACTGGAGTACGCAAAGACCCGCGTGCAGGGCTCCGACCTGACCCAGATGCTCGACAAGGCCGCGCCGCGGGTCACGATCACCCACCACCCTGACGTGCGCCGCTCGCTGATGCTGCAGAAGGCCTACGCCGAGGGGATGCGCGCGCTCGTGCTGTTCACCGCGACGTATCAGGACGCGGTCATGATCGCGGCGAGTCGCGGGGAGCAGGACGACGACGCGGTCCGGATGAACGACCTGCTGCTGCCGATCGTCAAGGGCTTCGGGTCGGAGAAGTCCTATGAGCTGCTCGGGTCACAGTCGCTGCAGACCTTCGGCGGATCGGGCTTCCTGCAGGACTACCCGATCGAGCAATACATCCGCGACTCGAAGATCGACACGTTGTATGAGGGCACGACCGCGATTCAGGGCCAGGACTTGTTCTTCCGCAAGATCGTCCGCGACCAGGGCGCGGCGCTGACCACGCTCGTCGGCCAGATCGAGGCGTTCGTCGACTCCGACGCCGGCAACGGCCAGCTCAAGACCGAGCGCGCGCTGCTCGGCGCCGCACTCGGCGATGCCCAGGCGATGGTCGAGACCATGGTCGGCTATCTCACCGGCGCGACCGAGGACCTGCGCAGCCTCTACAAGGTCGGGCTCAACACCTCCCGCCTGCTCGCCGCGCTCGGCGACGTCGTGGTCGGCTGGCTGCTGCTGCGCCAGGCAGAGGTCGCGCTCAACGCGCTCACCGCGGGTCCGGCGACGCCCGCCGACACGGACTTCTACGAGGGCAAGGTGGCCGCGGCGAAGTTCTTCGCGCAGACCCGGCTGCCGCTGCTGCACGGCGAGCGACTCGTCGTGGAGACGACGACGCTCGAGGTCATGGACCTCCCGGAGTCCGCCTTCTAACCGATGCCGGTCGCTACAACGTGCTAATCGGTGAGGGTGGGGAACGTCTCGCGTCGAGCCAGTGCCGGACGAAGTGCGCCAGGTTGCGACCGGTGGCGCCGTCGAGGTAGCGGATCCAGTCGCCGCGATCGGCGTTGCCGAACCGTCGCGAGGCCGGCCAGCCGCGGAGCACGGACCAGAACAGTTTCGAACCCAGCATCGCGTGCAGCCGGTCGAGCATCCGCGCTCCGCAGTAGTAGACGTTGAGCTCGGCGAAGTCGCTGCGGTCGTACTCACCCGGCGGGCCGAACGCGTCGCGCAGACCCTGATCCTCCTGGTTGAGCGCCCGCCGCCAAACCGACATGTTGGGGCCACCGTGCGAGGCCTCCCAGCGGATCTGGACGTACATCGCGAAGCTCTCGTTCATCCAGAGGTCCTTCCAGTTGTTCGGCGTCACCTCGTCGCCGTACCACTGGTGGGAGTACTCGTGCAGCAGGTCGGACAGCCCGCCGCCGCGCTCGGTCAGCACCGATCTCCCGATCGTGACCAGGGTCTGGGTCTCCTCGGCCGAGGGCGTCGGAGCCACCACCGCTCCGATCCGGTCGAACGGGAACGGACCGAGCCGGGCTTCCAGCCAGCGGATCATCGCGGGGGTGTGCCGCAGCTCGGGCAGCAGATCCTGATCGGAGTTGCGAACCCAATAGGTGATCGGCAGGCCGTGCGGGCCGGTCTGGTGATACGCGTGGTACGGCCCGATCGCGACCGTGACCAGATAGCTCGCGGCCGGCGACGCCAGGTGCCAGTGCATCGTCCGCTCGCCGTGCCGGACGGTGTCGCTCACCAGATCGCCGTTGCTCACTCCGCGCCAAGCCGCCTTGGTGTGCCAGGTGATGTCGTAGAACGCCTTGTCCGAGGGCTGGTCGTTGACCGGGTACCAGGTGTAGGCGCCGAACGGCTCCTGGATCGACCACACCTCGCCGTCGGGCTGGACGGTCCAGCCGAGATCGAGGAGGTCGCTTCGCCGGCTCGGGGCCCGGACCGGGCGCGGCGAGCCGTGGTAGCGGACCACCAGCGTGTGCACGCTGTCGCGCGCGAGCGGACCGGTGAGCACGATGAGCTTGTGCGGGCCGTAGCCGCTGCCACGCGGGTCCTGGCCGTCGACCCGGAGTGAGGTGAAGCTCAGCTGGTCGCCGAAGTCGAGCGAAATCCGAGATTCGGCCCGGGGAGCCCTGAACCGGATCGTCGCGCTCCCGCTCAAGCGTCTCGTCGCTGCGTCCCAGGTCAGGTCGAGGCCGTAGTGAAGGACGTCGACACTCGTGCTGCCCTCGGCCGGGTAGTACGGATCCGGGCGCGGGGCGGAGACTGCGGCGGCGTACCGGCCGGCAGCGGCTGCGGACGCTGCGTTGCCAGCCGGAACCAGCAGCATCGCTGCGGCCGCGAGCGGCGCGACCGGCCGGACCTTCACCTGCGCGTCACTGCGAGCGCCAGTTCACCAGGCGCCAGGGGTCGGCGAGCATCCCGGCGAGGTCGGCCAGGAACTCGCTGCCGAGCTGGCCGTCGACGATCCGGTGGTCGAAGGACAACGCAAGCTGGGTCACCTTGCGGATCGCGATCTGGCCCTCGTGCACCCACGGGGTGTCGCGAACGACGCCCAGGCACAGGATCGCGGTCTCGCCGGGGTTGAGGATCGGGGTGCCCGAATCGACTCCGAACACGCCGACGTTCGTGATCGTGATCGTCCCGCGGGCCATGTCGGCCGGTGCGGTGTGACCCGCACGGGCAACCTCGGTCAGCGTCTGCATCTCGCGGGCGAGCTCGGGAAGCGAGAGCCTGGCCGCATCCTTGATGTTCGGCACGATCAGGCCGCGCGGGGTGGCAGCCGCGATGCCAAGGTTCACGTATCCCTTGACCACGATCTCCTGGGCGTCGTCGTCCCAGGCCGAGTTGACCATCGGGAAGTGTTCGACCGCGAGGATCAGCGCGCGGGCAACCAGCAGGAGCGGCGAGACCTTGACGCCGGCGAAGTCCGGATGCTCGCGCAGCCGGGTGACCAGCTCCATCATCGGCGTCACGTCGACGGTGATGAAGTCGGTGACATGGGGCGCGGTGAACGCGCTCGCGACCATCGCCTCGGCAGTGAGCTTGCGCACGCCCTTGATCGGTACCCGTTGCTCCCGGGTTGCGGGGTCGAAGTCCGGTGCCGGCGCGACCCGGCGGACACCCGCCGCGCCGCCCGCCGCTGCGGCCTGGACATCGGACCGGGTCACGGTGCCGTCGGGTCCGGTGCCGCCGATCACCTGCAGGTCGACGCCGAGGTCGCGGGCCAGCTTGCGGACGGGCGGCTTCGCGAGCGCATGCACGTCGGCGAGCCGCTCGGCGTGCGCGCCGACCCCGGCCGCCGAGACCCTGGCCGGCCGGCGGGCCGGCTCGCCGTTCGACTCGGCCGGTGGCTTCGGCTCGGCCGACACCCGCGCGCGGCGGGTCAGCTTCGAGGCCTTCACCCCGCTGCCGACCAGGATCTGGATCTTCTCCTCACTCCCGGCCTTCGGGGCCGGTGAGCCCGTGATGCCGGGCTCCGAGGGCACCAGGTCGCCGCCACGGATCGACGCCTCGGAGGTGGTGAGATCGACCGCCGGCGCCGCTGCGCCGCCCGGGTCGACGTCGAAGGTGATGATCGGCGTACCGACGTCGACGGTGTCGCCGACCGCGCAGTGCAGCGCGCTGACCACCCCGGCGTGCGGCGAGGGAATCTCGACCGCCGCCTTCGCGGTCTCCACCTCGACGATCGGCTGGTTCAGCGTCACCTCGTCGCCCGGCTTGACGAACCAGGCCAGGATCTCGCCTTCGGTCAGCCCTTCGCCCAGATCGGGGAGCGCGAAGTCGCGGAAGCTCGGCATGTCGGGAAGCCTCCTAGAAAGCGAGCGATCGGTCGACCGCGTCCAGGATTCGGTCGAGGTCGGGAAGATAGTCCTCTTCGACCCGTGAGGTCGGGTACGGCGTGGAATAGCCGCCGACCCGCAGCACCGGGGCCTCGAGCGAGTAGAAGCAGCGCTCGCTGATCCGGGCCGCGATCTCGCCGGCGAGCGAGCCGAACACCGGCGCTTCGGCGACGACCACGACGTGCCCGGTCTTGCGCACCGAGGCGAACACCGTGTCCCAGTCGATCGGGGAGAGCGCGCGCAGGTCGATGACCTCGATGTCCTGCCCCTCGGTCTCCGCGGCGGCCGCTGCCTCAAGGCAGGTCCGCACGCTCGGGCCGTACGTGATCACGGTCGCGAGGCTGCCTTCGCGGGCCACCCGGGCCTTCCACAACGGGCTGAGCTCCGCGGTCAGGTCGACCTCGGCCTTGTCCCAGTAGCGCCGCTTCGGCTCGAAGAAGATCACCGGGTCATCGCACGCGATCGACTGCCGGATCATCGAATAGGCGTCCGCCGGGTTGGAGCAGGTGACCACCTTCAGCCCGGGAGTGTGGGTGAAGTAGCTCTCCGGCGACTCGCTGTGATGCTCGACCGCGCCGATCCCGCCACCGTACGGAATCCGGATCGTGATCGGCACCTTGACGTTGCCGGCCGACCGATAGTGCATGTGGGCTACCTGGCTGACGATCTGGTCGAAGGCCGGGAAGACGAAGCCGTCGAACTGGATCTCACACACCGGGCGGAAGCCACGGATCGCCAGGCCGATCGCGGTGCCGATGATTCCGGACTCCGCGAGCGGCGTGTCGATCACCCGGTCCTCGCCGAAGTCCTTCTGCAGCGCGTCGGTGACCCGGAAGACCCCGCCGAGCCGGCCGACGTCCTCGCCCATGATGACGACCTTGGGGTCGTCCTCCATCGCCTTGCGCAGGCCTTCGTTGATCGCCTTGCCGAGGGTGATCGTTGCCATCTCAGTGCCTCGCATCCGCGAACGACGCGAGGTAGGCCGACATCTGCTCGCGTTCCTCGTCGAGCAAGGTCGAGCCGCCGGCGTACACGTGGTCGAAGATCGAGATCGGATCCGGGTCGGCCAGGGCGAGGGTGCCGGCCCGAAGGTGCGCGGCGACCTCGTCGGCCGCCGCCTCGACGCTCGCGAAGAACGCCGCGTCGCCCGCACCGGTGCGAGACAGGTAGGCCTTGACCCGCTCGATCGGGTCCTTGAGCTTCCAGATCTCGAGGTCGGCCGCCACCCGGTAGCGGGTCGGATCGTCGGAGGTGGTGTGCGCGCCCATCCGGTAGGTGTAGGCCTCGACCAGGGTCGGCCCGCTGCCTTCGCGGGCCCTGGCGAGCGCGGCCCGGGCGACCGCGAGTACGGCGAGCACGTCGTTGCCGTCGACCCGTACGCCGGGGAAGCCAAACCCCTGGGCCCGCTGGTAGAGCGGGATCCGGGTCTGCCGCTCGAGCGGCTCGGAGATCGCCCACTGGTTGTTCTGGCAGAAGAAGACGACCGGCGCGTTGAACACGCTCGCCCAGACGAATGCCTCGTTGACATCGCCCTGGCTCGACGCGCCGTCGCCGAAGAAGGCCATCGCGGCACCGTCGCCTCCGTCGCGCTGCAGGCCCATTGCATAGCCGGTCGCGTGCAGGGTCTGCGAGCCGATCACGATCGTGTAGAGGCCGAACCCGTTGGCCTGCGGATCCCAGCCGCCCTGGCTGGTACCGCGGAACAACCCCATCAAGGTGACCGGGTCGACGCCCTTGCAGTAGGCGACCCCGTGCTCGCGATAGGTCGGGAAGGCGAAGTCGCGATCGGTGAGCGCCCGGCCGGCCCCGACCTGGGCAGCCTCCTGGCCGAGCAGGTTGGCCCACAGGCCCAGCTCGCCCTGGCGCTGCAAAGCGGTCGCCTCGGAGTCGATTCGGCGGACCAGCACGAGGTCGCGGTAGAGGTCGCGGATCTCTTCGTCGGTGATGTCGAGGGAGTACTGCGCATGCGTCACCCGCTCGCCCTCGGGCGTCAGCAGCTGGACGAAGTCCGGCCCTTCGGAAGGCTGCGGCGGCGGAAGTGCCGTGGCCGTTTCAGGCGGCGCCATAGGCGGCATAGATCGCTCCTCGTCATGTCACCGGTGCGACTGGGATCGCCAGTAATGCCGGTGTTGACCCGCGACCGTACAGGGTGTGTCCGGCCGATCGTGCGAGCGCCGTACGACGCTCAACCCCATGGTCGCAGACCCTGCGGCCGGCGGTCACGCGTTCGGGCCGCAGCGGCCATGGCCCAGCGGGGATTACGCTTCGGCCGTGGACCCGTGGTTGGTGTGGCTGGTCGTGGCGGTCGTGCTCGCCATCGCCGAGGTGCTCACGCTGACCTTCGTGCTCGGCATGGTCGCCGGGGGTGCCGCGGCGGCGGCGATCGCGGCCGCGCTCGGAGCACCGGTCGTCGCGCAGGTGGTGGTCTTCGCGGTCGGCGACGTCTTCCTGCTCGGCCTCGTGCTGCCGGCGGCCCGGCGCCACCGGCACATGCCGGCCTCGATCCGGACCGGAACTGCCCGGCTGATCGGCTCCCGGGCGATGGCCTTGTCCGACATCAACACCGCGGACGGCGGACGGGTCCGGATCGGCGGCGAGACCTGGAGTGCTCGCCCGTACGACGAGGGGCTGCAGATCCGGGCCGGCGAGTGGGTGGATGTGCTGGCGATCGACGGGGCGACCGCGGTGGTCCATCCGACCACCTTGCCCGGGAGCACGTGATGAACAGAGCCCGGGACCACGTGATGGTGAACAGAGCCGGGACCCGGCACGTGATCAAGACAGCCGCAACCCGGCACGTGACTGATCGGCCCGGCTTGGGCGAATGAACGGAGCGCTGTTGTGAGTGCAGTCCTGATCGTCGTACTGGTGGTCGTCGTGCTCGTGATCCTCGTGGTCGTGCGCTCCGTGCGGATCGTGCCGCAGGCCCGGGCCGGTGTGATCGAGCGACTCGGCCGCTACCAGCGCACGTGCAGCGCCGGGTTGAACATCCTGACTCCGTTCATCGACCGGATGCGGCCGTTGATCGACCTGCGCGAGCAGGTGGTCAGCTTCCCGCCGCAGCCGGTGATCACCGAGGACAACCTGGTCGTCAACATCGACACGGTCATCTACTTCCAGGTCACCGAGCCGCGATCGGCGACGTATGAGATCGCGAACTACATCCAGGCGATCGAGCAGTTGACGGTCACGACGCTGCGAAACGTCGTCGGCGGCATGGACCTCGAGGCGACGCTGACCAGCCGCGACCAGATCAACGGCCAGCTCCGCGGCGTGCTCGACGAGGCCACTGGCAAGTGGGGTGTGCGGGTCAACCGGGTCGAGATCAAGGCGATCGACCCGCCGGCCAGCATCAAGGAGTCGATGGAGCAGCAGATGCGCGCCGACCGGAACAAGCGCGCCGCGATCCTCAACGCAGAGGGCGTGAAGCAGTCGGCCATCCTCACCGCCGAAGGCGAGAAGCAGTCGGCGATCCTCACCGCGCAGGGCGCCCGGGAGGCCGAGATCCTGCGCGCCGAGGGCCAGGCCAAGGCGATCGGGACCGTGTTCGCCGCGATCCACGAGGGCCGGCCCGACTCCGAGCTGCTCGCCTACACCTATCTGCAGGCACTGCCGAAGATCGCCGAGTCGAACGCGGCCACGGTCTGGGTGATCCCGAGCGAGCTCACCGCCGCCATGCAGTCGATCGCGTCCGGGTTCAAGAAGGGCGAGGACGCCGGGTAGCGTCAGGCGTCGTGACGAACCAGGCGGGGGTGGCGCCGGACTGGGCCATCCGGCTCGGCCGGGTCGGGGTGTGGACCGGCCAGCTCGACTTCTCGCCGGCCGATGTCGTGCGCGAGGCGGCCCGCGAGGTCGAGGCCCTCGGTTACGGGGCGCTGTGGACCGGCGAGGCGGTCGGCCGCGAGGTGCTTTCGGCGGCCCAACTGCTGCTCGCCGCGACCGACACGCTCGTGGTCGGCACCGGCATCGCCAACATCTGGGCCCGCGACGCGCTGGCCACCGCGGCCGGCCAGCTCGCGCTCGGCGAGGCCTATCCCGACCGGTTCGTGCTCGGCATCGGCGTCTCGCACAAACCGCTGCTCGACGTTCGCGGCGAGGACTACCGCCGACCGCTCGGGTTCATGCGGGACTACCTCGACGGCATGGACAAGGGGTACGACGTCTACCGCGCCGTTGCTCCGGCGAACCGGCCGCCGCGACTGCTCGCTGCTCTCGGCCCGAAGATGCTCGAGCTCGCCGGCACTCGCGCGGACGGCGCGCACACCTACTTCGTCCCGCCGGAGCACACCGCGCGGGCCAGGGAGATCCTCGGCGCCGGCAAGTTGCTCGTGCCGGAGCAGGTGTGCATCCTGTCGAGCGATCCGGCCAAGGCCCGCGAGATCGCCCGCCGGCACACCACGTCGTACCTCCGAC
>Ga0265340_10001668_pt1 | contig 12771 bp, 8 predicted proteins | sample 4CB225metaG_FD_202082 | JGI IMG/M metagenome (GOLD analysis project Ga0265340, IMG submission 202082) | Rhizosphere microbial communities from Carex aquatilis grown in University of Washington, Seatle, WA, United States - 4-CB2-25 metaG | ecosystem: Host-associated > Plants > Roots > Rhizosphere...
TTTGACGTATTCGACATTGACCGAAGCGGCCAGTGCGACGGAAGGCGAGACCTGATAGGAAATTGTCGGCGAGGCATCGATCGCGACAAGCTGTGTGCGCTCGGCATAGTAGCGGCCGGCCCAGCCATCGGGATATTGGGTTTTGAGCCCCCACGGTGCGGACAGCGAGAAACCCAGGGCCCAGCGGTCCGAAAGCCGGTAGCGCACGCCGATATCGGGAACGATGGCGTCGGCGATGAATTCCTTGGGCGTCTTCGATCCCGAGAGCGGCGTCCCCGCCGAGGAGAGCGCCACGGAATAATTGGCATTCGAAGTCGGCAGGATCGCGATCGCGCTCAGCGAGAAATCGGAACGCTCGACATCGGCCAGCGAGGCGGGGTTGTAGGCAAGGTAGCTGGCGTCCGTTCCGCTCGCCGCGGCGCCGGCATAAGCCGCCGCCATTGCGTCGGCACTATGTTCCTTGATCGCGTAGCCGGCCGCTACCGCCTGACCGGAGCAACAGACGAACGCAGTCATCGCGGCACACAAATGGCGCATGATTAACCCCCGGTCCTCGGTTTGCGGCGTTGGCATGGTCGAAACAGCGTAAACGTAGAAAGACACCCGTTAAGAATGCATTTACGCGACGCGGAAAATGGGGTGTCGATTCCTCATGATTATTCAGATTTTTACTCGCCGGCCCCCAAAGTGCGTGATCCCAATTTAGGTGCCGACTGGGCTGATGACCTCGCTTTCACCACCACTGCCAGGACACGGAGGGCCGGAATTCGAGCTCGACCGTCTGCGCCTGCGCTTCGTCGACGACGAGCAGGAAAAGACGTTCGTCCGCGAAGCGATGGCGAAGGCGATGGGCTTCATTCAAGCCTATTTGGTCGCCGGGATCGCATTGTACGTCACGTTCGGCGTTCTGGATTCCCTTGTGGGCGCCAAGTCCGTCGAAGCGCTGTGGATCATCCGGTACGGGGTCGTTTGCCCAGTCGCGCTGGCGGTTCTCGCGCTGACCTTCTTCCCGTTCTTCCAGCGCATCGGCCAGTTTGCGCTTGCAAGCTCAATGTTCACCTCGGGCTTTGGCATCGTCGTGATGACGGCGCTCATGGCGCCGCCGTTCAACGGCATGTACTACGCCGGGCTAATCATGGTGGTGATCTATTGCGCCAGCCTGATCCGGCTGAAGTTCTTTCTTTCGGCAACGATCTCGATCACGCTTGTCCTGTGCTATCAGGTTGTCGCCCTTTGGATTAATCCGTTGCCGCGCGCGGTCTTCATCAGCAACGACTTCTTCCTGATCATGGCGACGGCGGTCGGATCATTCACCGGCTACATCCAGGAAATCTATATTCGGCGCGCCTATGTCGATCAAAAGGTCATCGAAGCCAAGAACGAGGCGCTCAAGATCCTGCTTCGCCAGGCGGACAAGGCCAACAAGTCGAAAAGCGAATTCCTCGCGAACATGAGCCACGAATTGCGCACGCCGCTGAATGCGATCATCGGCTTCTCCGATATCCTGCAGAAGGAGTTGTTCGGTCCGCTCGGCGACCAGCGCTACAGCGAATACGTCGTCGACATCAACAACAGCGGCACGCACCTGCTGGACATCATCAATGACATCCTCAATCTGGCCAAGGTGCAGGCAGGCAAGCTCGAGCCGCAGATCGAGGAATGCAATCTGGCGGAACCTTTAGGCGATTGCCTGCGGATGTGCCGCACAAGGGCGGAAAGCGGAGGGGTTCGCCTGACGCTGGGCGACGTCACGCCCAATTCCTATGCCCTCGTCGACCGACGCCTGATTTTCCAGGCCGTCCTCAATCTCGTCACTAATGCCGTAAAATTTACGCCCCCCGGCGGTTCGGTCACGCTGAGCCTGCTGGCGACGCAAACCTACGGCGCCGAGATCCGCGTGACCGACACCGGCATCGGCATCGCCCCCGAAGATCTCTCCCGCGTCCTAATCCCCTTCGAGCAAGTGGAGTCGGCCCTTGTGCGCAAGAACAGCGGAACCGGGCTCGGCCTTCCCTACGCGAAGGAGCTGACCGAGCTGCACGACGGAACCCTTCGCATCACCAGCGAACTGAACAAGGGAACCACGGTCACCATCACCTTACCGCCCGAGCGCATGGTCGCACGACCGGCGGCGGCGCACGAGAATGTCCTCGATCTCGCTTCCTAGGGCTTTTGCACGTAGAGCATGCGCACGCGCTCGGTCGGATCGGTTTCGGTCCATGCTCTTGCCGCGTCCAGCCCGTCGGCCCAGGCCAGCATTTGCGGGTCGTCGCGGTAATAGAGCGTCCAGTCGGCGATGAACTCCATGGGCCAAAGATTGCTCATCGGCGTTTCATTCATATTCCCGATGATGAGCAGCCCGCCCGGCGCCAACATGTCGTAGAGCCGCCGCGTAAGACTCTTGGCGCGCCGGTCGGTCAGATAGTCCAGCAGCCCCACGGAGTAGATCATGTCCTGCTGGGGCAACGAGTTCATCTCGCTTACACCGCGCAAAATGTCGATGAACGACATGTTCATCGCCTGCACGCTGTGGCGGCCCTGCGAGCGCAGGATGTGCGGATAGGTCTTTTCGGTCGCGTAGCGCAGCGCCAGTTCTTCCTGGTCGATCAGCGTGAATTCAACCCGCCCGCTCTTGCCGGACGCGCCGGAGAGGAACAGTTCCACCTCGCGCGCCGGCCCGCTGCCGAGGCTCAGGATACGAACCGGCCGCCCAAGTTCGCGCCGGGAGGTCTCGCGGATCTGGTCCGCGATGATCTCCATGCGCGTCTTGATGCACTCTGCGATTTCGAGCCCGATGCGATGGAGCAGCATCCCATAGGCTTCGTTGCCGACACGCTTCCAGTCATAGACCTGGTTCATCACTTCGAAGTCGCCGGGATAGCCGAGCGGCTTGGCATAGCTGCGGTCCCAGATCGCGCCGTGCCGCAATTCCGGCGTCAGCACGAGTTCGGTGAACTCCTTGGTGGCTTCGCGGACTTCACGATCCTTCATGAGCGCGCGCACGATATCGTTTCCGGTGCGCCAAACGCCGCGCCAATGCTGGACGAAGCGCTCCTCGCAGGCTTCGAAGGCGGTGTCCTTGTCGATATGATTGGCGAATTCGGGCGCCTGGGAGGTGTCCGGGGTCAGGATGCTGCGATAGGCCCTCAGCAGCCTGAGAGCGTCCACGCATAGCACGCGGTATTCCTGCGGCACGCTTCTCGCCGTTTCGGGCGAGGTCAGCGAGGTCCGGGTGATGATCTGGGCCTGAAGGTTGCGATTGAGCAGCTTCTCGAAATCGATGAAACCATCGACGAACTTGAACGCGGTCTTCGCGCCGAAGATGGTCTTCTCGGTCCGACAGACGGCGGCTTGGGATTCGAAGATCGGAATGCCCGATTGCTGAATGCTGATCGGCAGGGTTTGGCCGACCTCGAAATCGTCCTCGCCCTGGCGCGTCAGCGTCGCGACGCCGCCCAGCGAGATGTCCCGAATCTGATAGACGTTTGAACTCGCGCGGACACGCGGCGGCGTTCCGGGAAAAAGCTTCTGAGCTTCGTAACGCGGCGGCCGATACCAGATCTTGCGTCCGGTCGACCCATGCAACTCATCATACGCCAACATTTACAACCTCGAAGGTTTGGTCTCTGCCCCCTTCGCGGACACCCAACAGCTACGCTTACGGCTTCAAACCACGCCCCAAACCCATCCCGGTCGTGCGCGAGGTCGACTCACCGATCGCCGGAATATTGGTTAACAAAGCGTTAATAGGAAAATAAGTCGCACAAGTCAAGGACTGATTCGCGCCCATGGGAGCGGCCTTTTATCTCTGCGCGCGGGTGCAGCGACTCCGGTTGTACCCAGGATAATTATCCGCTTACCGGCAAACTCTCCGCTGATCGGAGCGGCCGGATCAAGAGCCGCCGAACAGGCGCGCGACGGCGCTCTGGGCGTCGCGCTGGATTTCCCGCAGATGGTCCTCACCGCGAAAACTCTCCGCATAGAGCTTGTAGACGTCTTCGGTTCCCGACGGGCGCACGGCGAACCAGCCGCTCTTTGCGGCGACTTTGATTCCGCCGATCGATTGATCGTTACCCGGCGCGCGGCTGAGGATTGTTTCGATGGGTTCGCCGCCGAGCTGCTTGGCGCCGAATTGTTTGGCATCGAGGCTCCCGAGAAGCTTTCTCTGCTCGCGCGAGGCTAGCGCGTCGATCCTCTGATAGAAGGATTCTCCGAGTTGGGCCGTGATGGAGTCGTAAAGCCGGCCCGGATCGCGGCCGGTCCGCGCGGTGATCTCGGCAGCGAGCAGGCCCATGATCAAGCCGTCCTTGTCCGTCGTCCACACCTTTCCGTCGCGCCGCAGGAACGATGCGCCCGCGCTTTCCTCGCCGCCGAAGCTGAGCGAACCGTCGATCAGCCCGGCACTGAACCATTTGAATCCCACCGGCACCTCGACAAGCCTTCGCCCCAGCTTGGCTGCTACGCGGTCGATCATCGCGCTCGAAACGACGGTCTTTCCGACCGCGCTGTCGGCGCGCCACTCGGGGCGGTTCTGATAGAGATAGAAAATCGCCGCCGCGAGAAAATGGTTCGGGTTCATCAGCCCGCCGGAGGGACAGACGATCCCGTGCCGGTCGGCGTCGGTGTCGTTGGCGAAAGCGACGTCGAATTTGTCGCGAAGCGCGATGAGCCGCGTCATCGCATAGGGTGAGGAACAATCCATCCGGATTTTTCCGTCCCAATCGACGGTCATGAAGCGGAAGGTCGGATCGACCGCGTCGTTCACCACTGTTGCGTTAATCTTGTAGCGCTCGGCGATCGGCTGCCAATAATGGACCGCGGCTCCGCCCAGGGGATCGATCCCGATCCTGACCCCCGCCGCGCGGATCGCCTCCAGATCGACGACGTTCGCGAGGTCGGCGACGTAGGGCGTGATGTAGTCGTGAGCGTGGATGCAGGCGGCTTTGCGGGCGCGCCCATAAGGAATGCGCGCGACGCCGTCGAGTTTCTTGGCGAGGAATTCGTTGGCGGTCTTTTCGATCCAGCCCGTCACATCAACATCCGCCGGCCCGCCATTGACGGGATTGTACTTGAAGCCGCCTTCGTCGGGCGGATTGTGCGACGGGCTGATGACGATGCCGTCCGCTAAGCCCGTCTTGCGTCCGCGATTGTAGGTCAGGATCGCATGACTGATCACCGGCGTCGGTGTGTAGCCGCTTTGCGCATCGATCATCGTTTCCACGCCGTTGGCCGCCAGCACTTCGAGCGCGCTGGCGAAAGCGGGCTCCGACAAGGCATGGGTGTCCATCCCCAGGAACAGCGGGCCGTCGGTGCCGGCTTGGCGGCGATAGGAGCAAACGGCTTGCGAGATCGCCAGAATATGGGGTTCGTTAAACGCCGTCGTGAAAGCCGAGCCGCGATGTCCGGAGGTGCCGAACGAAACGCGCTGCGAGGGCACCGAAGGGTCCGGAACCTGCGTGTAATAGGCCGTCACGAGGCGCGCGACGTTGACCAGCAACGACGCCGGAACCGGCTTTCCCGCCAGCGGATTGATGTTTTCAGCCATTTGCCACCGCGCCCATCTTTCGGACCAAGGAAATCTATACGGTCAGTTTGCCAGTTTAGCGACCAGCTCGCCCGCGAATTGCGACAGCGTGTCGTCGCGCGCGCCCATCACCACGATGCGGTCGCCCCGCTTCGCCAGCGCGAGAAGTTTCTCGCCGCACCCCGCGCGGTCGGCGAAGGCGAACGCGGCGCGGCCGCGCGCCTCAACCTCGCGCACGATATCGACGCTCGACACGCTGCGCTCGACCGTGCCGCCGAAATAGACGGGCTCGGGCATGACGAGCACATCCCCTGCGTCCAGATTTTCCGCGAATCCGTCGATGAAGGCGTCCTTCATCAGCTTGAGCGGACCATAGCCGTGGGGCTGGAACATCAACAGCAATCGGCCGGGAAAATCGTGCAGCGTCGCCAACGTGGCGGCGATCTTGTCGGGGTTGTGGGCGAAATCGTCGATCACCGTGACGCCGTTCGCCGTTCCCACGATCTCGAGCCGGCGCTTGATGCCGGTGAAACCGCTAAGCGCATGCGCCGCCTCTTGCAAGCTCACGCCGCAAGCCCGCGCCGCGCCGAGCGCCGCCAGCGCATTGGCGGCATTGTGCCGCCCAGGCACTTTGAGCGCGACCATCGCCGTCTCGCCGCCTTCGCGCACTTCGAAGGCGATGCCGTCCGGCGCGGGAACGATTCGACTTGCCTGAAGCCGGGCGTCATGACCGGCCAGGCTGTAGGCGATGGAATTCCCGCCCGCCAGCGCAGCGGTCTCGTCATTGTCGAGGTTCAGCACGGCGACGTCGGCCTTGGCGACGAAGTCGCGGAACAGGGCGCGCAATTCCTCCAGCGATTTGTGGTCCAGCGCGACATTGTTGACGACCGCGATGTGTGGGTCATAGCGCGCGATCGAGCCGTCGCTCTCATCCACCTCGCTGACGAAGAGATCGCTCTTGCCGACGACGGCACTGGCGAACAACGCATCGGGGGTGACGAAGTTCTTCATCACCGCGCCGTTCATGATGGTCGGATCGCGCCCGGTCGCAGAGAGAATCCAGCCGATCATTCCGGTCGTGGTGGACTTGCCGCTGGTGCCTGCCACGCCAATGCTGGCCGGCGCAGCATTGAACAGCTGGGCCAACAGTTCGGCACGGACCATCAGCCGGGCGCCGATGCGCCGCGCCGCGACGACGTCGGCAATCGTGCTCTCGACCGCGGCCGAGGTGACGACGACGGTTTCGGGATCGCTGACGCCGCTGCCGTCCTGCGGGAACAGCGCAATACCCTTCGCGCGCAGATAATCGAATTTCTGCGCCGAGCGGCCCTGGTCGCGCGAGCGGTCCGAACCGGAAACCACGCATCCTTTCGCCAGCAGGATGAGCGCAAGCGGCAGCATACCGCTGCCGCCGATGCCGCAAAAGAAATAGTGTCTATCCAGAGTCATGGCGGCAGGTTATAAGGCACAACGCTGCGGCAAGCGATTGGAAAATCAAGCGAATTATGCGCGACGGCAAAGTCAAAATCGGCGTTGTGGCGCCGGCTTCGCGTCTCGAGCCCGCGTTTGCCGAGAAGGTCGGGGAACTGGCGCGAGCGCTTTACCAGAATTGCGTGGAGCTTGTCTTTTACCCACAATGTTTTCTGTCGTGGGGCCATTTTGCCGGTGACGACGAAACGCGCGCGGCTTCGTTCCTCGATGTGGCGAACGACGAAAGTTTCGACGCGCTATGGATCGGGCGCGGCGGCTATGGCTCCTTCCGCATTGCAGAGCGCGTGATTGCCGGACTGACCGAAGCGGCGAAACGGAAAACCTATCTCGGCTACAGCGACGCGGGCGCCATCCTGGGCGCTCTGTACAAGCACGGTTTACACGCGGCGCATGGTCCGATGCCGGCCGACATCGCCCGCGAAGGCGGCGACAAGGCGGTCAAGCGCGCACTGGCATTTCTCGTTAAGGGCGCGGCGGGTTCCCTCGAGTCGACGGTCGCCCCCGGCACCAAGACCGCGGCCTACAATATGACCGTTCTCAGCCATGTGCTCGGCACGCCGCTGGAGCCGGATCTGAGCGGCCATATCCTGATGCTCGAAGACGTCTCGGAGCATATGTACCGCATCGACCGCACGCTGTTTCACATCACCACCACGCCCGCAATCCGCAAGGTGGCCGGCATCAAGCTCGGCCGCTGCAGCGATATTCCGCCGAACGCTCCCGACTTCAGCCAGAGCGAGGAAGACGTGGCGCGACATTGGTGCGCCATGTCGGGAATTGCCTATCTCGGCCGCGCCGACATCGGTCACGACATCGAAAACAAGGTCGTGCCGTTCGGCTCGCTTCACAAAATCCCATAAACCAGCTTGCGCAGCGCGCCCGCGCGAACGAATGAAGTGATCGCGGCAATGTCCGGCGCGAAGTAGCGGTCGCGCTCATAGGGGCCGACCAGCGAGCGGATTTTCTGCGCGGCTTCCTCCAGCGGCTTGGAACTCTTCAGCGGGCGGCGGAAGTCGAGGCCCTGGGTCGCCGCGAGCAACTCAATGGCGACAACCGAGGCCGCATTTTCCGCCATATCCAGCAGCCGCCGCGCGCCATGCGCTGCCATCGAGACATGATCTTCCTGATTGGCGCTGGTCGGCACCGTGTCGACTGAGGCGGGATGGGCGAACATGCGGTTTTCCGCCACCAGCGCGGCGGCGGTGACCTGCGCGATCATGAAGCCGGAATTGAGCCCGGACTCCTTCACCAGGAACGCGGGCAAGCCGCTCATCTTGGGATCGACCAGAATGGCGGTGCGCCGCTCGGAGATGTTGCCGATCTCGCACAGCGCCAGCGCCAGTGTGTCGGCGGCGAAAGCGACAGGCTCGGCGTGGAAGTTCCCGCCGGAGACCACGCTGCCATCGTCGAGCACCAAGGGATTGTCGGTGACGCCCGAGGCTTCGATCTCCAGCGTGCGCCCCGCCGCGCGCATCAGATCGAGTACTGCGCCCATCACCTGCGGCTGACAGCGCAGCGAATAGGGGTCCTGAACCTTGTCGTCGTCGCCGGGCGCGCGATGGGATTCGCGGATTTCGCTGTCCTCCATCAGCGCACGCAAGGCTGCCGCGACGGCGATCTGACCCGGCTGGCCGCGCAACGCATGGATGCGCGCGTCGAACGGCGTGTCGGAGCCTTTGAGCGCGTCGGTGGACATCGCGCCCGCCACCAGCCCCGCCGCGAACACCTTCTCGGTCTCGAACAGGCCCGCCAGCGCAAGCGCTGTGGATACTTGCGTGCCGTTGAGAAGCGCCAATCCTTCTTTCGGCCCCAGCACCAGCGGCTTGAGTCCGGCGCGGTCCAAAGCGGCGGATGCGGACATCGCCTCGCCGTTGACGCGCGCTTCGCCGATGCCGAGCAGCGCCGCCGCCAAATGCGCCAACGGAGCAAGGTCGCCCGACGCGCCGACCGAGCCCTTCGAGGGGATACAGGGATAGATTTCAGCGTCGACCATGCGGGCAAGCATCTGCACGGTTTCTCGCCGCACGCCCGACGCGCCGCGCGACAGCGAGGCGATCTTCAGCACAAGAATCAAGCGGACGATGTCATCGGCGATCAACGGACCGACGCCGCAGGCGTGGCTCAGCACCAGATTGCGCTGCAAGGCTTCCAGATCGCCGCGCGCGATGGCGGTATTGGCGAGGAGGCCGAAGCCTGTGTTGACGCCATAGACCGTTGCGCCGTTGTCGACGATAGCGGCGATGGCCTTGGCGCCCGCGTCGATGCGCTTGAGCGTTGCGGGCGAGAGTTCGATGCGAGCGGGCGCTTCATAGACTGCGCGCAGATCGGCAAGGGCGAGCGGCTTGTCGAGGTTCATGGCTTGTCCCCGATCGAGGGAAGGTTGAGGTGTTTGTTGCGCGCGGTTTCGAGTGCGATCTCGTAACCGGCATCGGCGTGGCGCATGACGCCCGTCGCCGGGTCGTTCCACAGCACCCGTTCGAGCTTGGCGCGCGCTTCATCGGTGCCGTCCGCGACGATCACTACGCCCGCATGCTGCGAATAGCCCATGCCGACGCCGCCGCCGTGATGGAACGACACCCAGCTCGCGCCCGACGCCGTATTGAGCAGCGCATTGAGCAGCGGCCAGTCCGACACTGCATCCGATCCGTCGCGCATGGATTCGGTCTCGCGGTTAGGGCTGGCGACCGAGCCGGAGTCAAGATGGTCCCGCCCGATGACGATGGGCGCCTTCAGTTCGCCGCGCGCGACCATCTCGTTGAATTTGACACCGGCGCGGTGGCGCTCGCCGAGCCCCAGCCAGCAGATCCGCGCGGGCAAACCCTGAAAGGCGATGCGCTCCCGCGCCATGCCGAGCCATCGGTGCAGATGCTTGTTCTCTGGAAATAGCCGTTTCACCGCTTCATCGGTCTTGAAGATGTCTTCGGGATCGCCCGACAGCGCCGCCCAGCGAAACGGTCCGATGCCGCGGCAGAATAAGGGTCGGATATAAGCCGGTACGAAACCGGGAAAGTCGAACGCGGCGTCCACGCCTTCGTCCTTGGCGACCTGGCGGATATTGTTGCCATAGTCGAACGTCGGAATCCCCTGCCGCGCGAAGGCGAGCATCGCGCGGACATGCTTCACGATGGACTTGCGCGCCGCGGTGGCGACGACATCGGGATCGCTTGCGCGTTTCTTTTCCCACTCCGCAACCGTCCAGCCTTCGGGCAGATACCCGTTGACGACATCGTGGGCGCTGGTCTGATCGGTGACGGCATCGGGCCTGACGCCGCGCCGCACCAGTTCGGGCAGGATTTCCGCCGCATTGCTGACCAGCCCGACCGACAGCGGTTTCTTCGCTTTCACCGATTGATCGATCAGCGCCAATGCCTCGTCGAGGTTGTCGGTGGCTCTGTCGAGATAGCGTGTCTCCAGACGCTTCTCGATGCGCGAGCGCTGGCACTCGACGGCCAGCATCGAGGCGCCGGCCATGGTGGCGGCCAGCGGCTGCGCCCCGCCCATGCCTCCCAGCCCCGCCGTCAGAATCCAGCGGCCCGAAAGATCGCCGCCGTAATGCTGCTGCCCCATCTCGGCAAATGTCTCGTAGGTGCCCTGAACGATTCCCTGGCTGCCGATATAGATCCACGAGCCGGCCGTCATCTGGCCGTACATCATCAGTCCTTTGCGGTCGAGTTCGTGGAAATGTTCCCAGGTCGCCCATTTCGGCACCAGGTTGGAATTGGCGATCAAGACACGCGGCGCGCCTTCATGGGTACGAAACACGCCGACCGGCTTGCCGGATTGGATCAGCAACGTCTCGTCGGGCTCGAGCCGCTTCAGCGTTTCGACGATGCGGTCGAAGGCCTGCCAGTTGCGCGCCACCTTGCCGATGCCGCCATAGACCACGAGGTCCTGTGGGCGCTCGGCCACCTCGGGATCGAGATTGTTCATCAGCATGCGCATCGCCGCTTCCGCGCCCCAGCTTTTGCAAACGCGTTCGGGGCCGCGCGGCGCGCGCACGATGCGGCTGTTTTCCATCATCGCAGGTCTCCGTCGGAACGGCCGCCGAGATAACGGTCCTGAAGCAGATCGGCGCCGATCCAATAGGCAAGCTCGGCAGGCTCGGCAATGTTCCACACCGCAAGGTCGGCGGCTTTGCCCGCTTCCAGCGTGCCGATCTCGTTTTCGAGGCCGAGCGCGCGGGCGGCGTCGCGGGTCATTCCGGCCAACGCTTCCTCCGGCGTCCTATTAAAGAGTGTGCAGGCCATGTTGAGCGCGGCGAGCGGTGAGGCGAGCGGCGAGGTGCCGGGATTGCAGTCGGTGGCGACGGCGATGGGCACGCCTGCGCGACGCAGCGCCTCGACTGGCGGCTTCTTGGTTTCGCGCAGGAAGTAGAATGCGGCGGGAAGCAAGACGGCAACGGTTCCCGCATCCGCCATGGCTGCGATGCCGGCGTCGCTCAGATGTTCCAAATGATCGGCGGACAGTGCTTGGTATTCCGCTGCCAGCGCCGCTCCGCCGCAATCCGACAATTGTTCGGCGTGAAGCTTGACGCGCAATCCGTGCGCCTTTGCGGCGACGAAGATGCGCTGGACCTCTGCTGGCGTGAAGGCGATGGATTCGCAGAACGCGTCCACCGCATCGGCGAGCTTTTCGCGCGCCACTTCAGGGATCATCGTTTGGCATATGAGATCGACGTACCCCGAACGGTTCTTCTCATACTCGGGCGGCAGCGCGTGGGCGCCAAGCAACGTGCGCGAGACCCGCATGTTTGCGCGCTCGCCGACGCGCGCGGCGGCGCGCAGCATCTTCATCTCGTTTTCGAGATCCAGGCCGTATCCCGATTTGATCTCGACGGTCGTGACACCCTGGCGCGCCATGGCAAGCGCGCGGGCGGCGGCGGACGCGACAAGCGATTCTTCCGAGGCATTGCGTGTGGCGCGCACGGTCGAAAGAATTCCGCCGCCGGCGCGCGCGATCTCCTCGTAGCTCGCGCCTTTCGCCCGCATCTCCCATTCCGCCGCGCGGTTGCCGGCGAAGACCAGGTGGGTATGGCAATCGATCAATCCGGGCGTCACCCAGGCGCCGCCCAGCCGCACCACCGTCCGCGCGCAGTCTTCGGGCTTGCCCGGCAGCACATGGTGCGGTCCCACGAAAACGAGGCAGCCTTCAGCAATGCCAATGGCGGCGTCGCGAATCGCGCCGTAGGGCGCGCGCGAAACCATGGTGGCCGCTTGGCAATCCAGAAGTAAGATGTCCCACATCGCCGCACCCGGTTGCGAGGCAGACGTTACAGCTTGTACGCCCGGAAACGAGGATAATCTTCCATGCCGAATTCGCCCGACAACGAAATGTCCGAAAACCGCGGCTGGCTTTCCGTTCATTCGCTGCTTGGCGCGAAGCACGACGCAGCCCTGGCGGTCCTCGGCGCGCCGCTGGGATTGGAATCGCTGAGCGAAGGCCGCTGCGATCTGGCGCCGAGCGTGATTCGGACAGCCCTCAAACGGTTCAGCGTCTACGATTTGGAAACCGGCGCGGACCTTTCCGCGCTCTCCATTTTCGATGCCGGTGACATGCCGGTTGAGGCTCTCACCCCCGCGCAAGCATTCGCGCCGATCCGCGACGGCGTTTCGCAGCAGGTGGAGGCGCAGGCGCTGACCATCCTGCTCGGCGGCAACAACGCGGTCACTCGCGGCGGCGTGCATGGCGTTGGGCTCAAGCGCGCCGGTCTGCTGACTCTCGACGCCCATTTCGATCTGCGCGACACCGACGGCGGC
>Ga0265340_10001669_pt1 | contig 12768 bp, 10 predicted proteins | sample 4CB225metaG_FD_202082 | JGI IMG/M metagenome (GOLD analysis project Ga0265340, IMG submission 202082) | Rhizosphere microbial communities from Carex aquatilis grown in University of Washington, Seatle, WA, United States - 4-CB2-25 metaG | ecosystem: Host-associated > Plants > Roots >...
CCTCCTGTCCGGACGGGACGACTTCCAGGGACTGCAGGAGTTCTGGGCGCTCCCAAGCTTCGCGCATGATCTCGAGCTGCATCTGCCGAGTGGCCTGCTCGGCCATGATCACTTTCTGACGTCGCTGGAGGCTGACGGTGAAGACAACACCGATCAGGGCAGCGCCGCTGAGGATAGTCGCGGCCAGGCCGAAGGACTGGCCCACGTCGCTCAACAGTTGCCACTCGAAGTCGGCAGACGAGATCCAGACGGTCACGAAGGGCGATGCGGCACTGAGCGCCAGCGTCACGAGAGCCGCGACTGTAAGCATTCTCGAATGCGAAGGTTTTGGAGATTTCATGGGTTCCTGCATTCCGGACGCCGCCAAGCCGGTCACGGTGGACGAGGCCGGCGGAGAATCGTGCTGCGGACTTTTTCAGAATGACGTTGATTGCCGGGTTCCAACAGTCCAGGCGCTCCGTTCGTGAAGTCCACTGGAACGCAGTGTGGCTGAGCTCGCGGCCGCCGTCTGCACCAGCGGGTGCAGACGTGATGCAGCCTCCGGCGTCGTCATCGCTGCAATCGTCCATGTCGGCGGGACCAGTCCCCTGTCACCGCCAGAATCACCAACCTGCGAGTGGCCGCCCCGGTCAGCCCCTACTGACTCACTCCAGGGCGCTTTGACAGCCAGCCAGATAGGAGGCTCGACCCAGAACCTGTGGACTCTTCGAGTCAGCAGGGAAGCCATCTCCGCTGGTCGGCTAGATATCCAGGGGCTCGCAGGCCAACAGCCGCTTGGGTCAAACTTCGGTACGGAAATCGGCGTTAGAGGCTGTCTTTCAACCTATTTCTGCAGGTAGCACCATCCGCGGCCTGCCTCGCGTGGACCTCCGGCGTTCGTAGTGTCATCACAGCGACGGCTTGACGAACGTCGCTGGGGGCCAAGATTGAAGGTGAAGACGCTTGCACGTCCTGAGATGGCCCTCTGTTGCGGCCTGCGGCAGTATGTCGGGATGTCGATCATATATGGCTACGCCCGGACCGCGGCGGACGAGGACGATCTGGCCGCGCAGCGGCGAGCCCTGCAAGCCGTGGGGTGCACTGAAATCTTCGTCGACGTAGCCTGCGGCGCCGACGATGAGAAGCCTCAGCTCCTCGCGGCGCTGCGCCGGCTGACCGCCCTCGACACGCTGGTGGTCAGCGACGGATCGCGGCTGGGCAGTTCCTGGCCGAACCGCCTGCCCGCGATCGCGGCCGTCCGCCGGCGTGAGGCGCACTTTCGCTCCCTGCACCCAGAGGAAGTGACCGCGTTCGACACCACTCGGCTGCCGGGCAGAGTGATGGTCGACGCTATAATCTCGGCCCGCAACATTCAGCCCCTCGTCGCGCCGGAGCCGGCCGATACCGGCCAGGTTCTTGACAAGGAGCCGGCGGACACCAGCGTGTCACACGACGTGCGGGATCCGTACTCCGGTGAATGGCTCGACAGCGCCGGTCTGGGGGTCGCGGATCTCGGATTCTGCGTCACGATCATTAAGGGGATCGGCCCAGTTGCGGCATTGCGCCGCCTTGGCGCCGAGCAGGTGCAGACAGCGACGTGGCACGAGTTGCGCGAAGCCGCCCAGACGAAGATCGTGACCAGCCAGGCGGTGGCGGCTTTCGCCGCCTCCGGGTGTGCCGTGTTGGTCGAGGACGGCGGGGACGAGGGCGTCGAACAGCCCGAACTGTCGCAGGGCACATTCGCTGCCGCCGCGTATCTCAGTGTCAACGCCGAATCGCGGATGCTGATCAGCCGCGACGGCGTCGTACTAGTGGACTGGGACGGTGACGACCCGGAACCGGACGGCGGTGAGGAACCGGACCTGCTGCGCGATGTCCTGTCCGTGATGGGCTACGACGGGAGCGAGTACCTCAACCAGGTAGAGGCGATCTGCCTGCTGACCGGCGTGCGGCCCACTGTTGACCAGGTCACCGGACCGATCCTCGGCGCCGTGACACCGATCTGAGTTTCATCGAAGCGGAGCTTAGTAGCAGAGCCTGGAACCGCCAGGTGCAGAGACGGCTCGCCTCCGCTCCCGGCCGTCGACGGTGACGGCGGCTACAGCGTCAATCTTGTCTCCAGGTGCAGCAGGTACTCGTCCAGGCGGGCGGCCATGTCCGTGATGGGGTCGTCGGTCAGCGGGGTCATCGCCGCGATGCCGACACCGATGATCGCCCCGGCCAGGGTCCGCGCCTCGGGGTCCTGGGGTGCCCGTCCGTCTCGTTCGGCTATCACCTCGGTGAGCATGTCCACCGTGTCGATGAACTGGTCCAGCATGGCGGCGCGCAACTCCGGGACGGAAAGGATCAAGGTCGCCCGGTCGCGTTGCTCGATCCACTCTTGCGCGGACAGACCGGCGAAGACCGAGCGGAGCGCGCTACGGATTGCCTGGATGGCGCTGAGCTGGGCCGGCTGGGACTGGACCGCGGCGATGAACAGCGGGTCGAGGTCGTCGGCGAGAACGAGGTCCTTCTTGGTGGGGAAGTACCGGTACAGGGTGGTCTCGGAGACCTCGGCCGCGACCAGGATGTCTTCCACCGTGGTGGCGTCGTAGCCACGCTGCACGAACAGCCGCAGCGCGTGGGAGTGGATCGTGTCGCGGGTGCGGGCTTTCTTGCGCTCGCGCAAACCCGGCGTCGGTGGGTCAGCCGGTCTCGGCATATGCGGCGCCCTCCTGGGATGCGTCCGGCGTGAGAATGGCGCTCCGGGCTGGTAAGAAGAGTAGGGCCAGCACCAGACCGACCACGCTGATGCCGGCCGAGACGACCAGCGCGGCGTCCATCCCGTCCACGAAGGCACCCCGGGCGGAGGCGAGCAGTGACGACGACCCGAGCTGCCGGGCGACCCTGACCGCGCCGAACACGCTGTCCCGGGCCGGGCCCAGGGCCGCGGCCGGCAGGCCGGTGGAGTTCAGGTGGGCCTGGTAGACGGCGGCGAGCACGCTGCCCAGGACCGCCGAACCGAACTGGCCACCGACCTTGTTCACGGCCTGGAGCGCCGCCGATCCGACGCCGCTGCGCTCTTGGGGCAGTTCCGACAGGGCCGCGGTGGACGTCGTGGCCAGGGCCAGCCCCATTCCGGCCCCGACCAGGGTCATCCAGGCCGCGACGAAAAGATCGCTGGAACCAAGGCTGGTCGAGGCGCCCAGCAGCAGCCCGCCGCCCAGCAGGGCGAAACCGCCGGCGGCCGTGAGCTTCGCGCCCACCCGCTGGACGACCAGGTCGGCGGGGGCCACCCCGATGATCAGGCCGCCGATCAGGGGCAGCAGCCGGGTGCCGGAGCCCATCGCATCGGTGCCGAGCACCCCCTGGAAGTACTGCGGCATGGTGAACAGCACCCCGAGCATCGCCAGGACCGCCACCGCCACCAAGATCACGCCCCAGATGTAGGAGGCCGAGTCGAACAGGGCCGGGTCGATCAGGGGCTCTCCACCCGGACGGAGCGAGAGCCGGCGCTCGTAGGAGAAGAACAGGATCAGCACTGCGACACCCAGCAGCATCCAGCCCCACGCACCGATCTGACCCCAGCCGTGCCGCCCCGCCTCGACCATGCCGAAGGTGAGGATCACCAGTCCCAATGTCGAGGCGAGGACGCCGACCAGGTCCAGCGCTGGGCGCTGCGGCGCGCGGGACTCCGGTACCAGCAGGGCCAGCGCGATCAACCCGAGCAGCACGACCGGCACGTTGATCAGGAACACCCAGCCCCACCAGTAATGGGTCAGCAGCCAGCCGCCCAGGATGGGGCCGACGGGCAGGGCCAGGAAGTTGGCCGCCGCCCAGACCCCGACCGCCTTGGGTCGCTCCCGTTCGGTGAACAGCACGGTCAGGGTGGACAGGGCCATCACGATGACGCCGGCCCCGGCCGCACCCAGGACACAGCGGGCGGCGATGAACTCCGCCGGCGTGGAGCAAAACGCGCAGGCCGCCGAGGCTGCCCCGAACAGCGCGAGGGCTGTGAGCATCACCTTGCGCCGTCCGTACCGGTCGCCGAGCAGGCCGGCCGGGAGCATGGCCGCGGCCAGCGCCAGCAGGTAACCCGAGGAGAACCACTGCAGGTCGGACTCGGAAGCCCGCAGGGCGCCGGCGAGCGTGGGCAGCGCCACGCTCAGCACCGTGCCGTCCAGGCCGACGGCCACCACCGCCAGGCTCAACGTTCCGAGCGCCCACCATTTCTGCCCAGTGACACGGATCATGACGGTAACCTCAATTCGGAAGACTCCTCTATATAGAGGATACCAACTTTTGATAGTTGCTGCCATAAAGTTGGGCTGCCGAGCGTTCTCGGGCAAGCCCGGCCGCGGGTCCGGTGTGCTGCCGCCAGCCCCGATGAGAGCGAACCGTAGGATCATGGGATGCCTGCTCCCACCGCTCATCCCCTGATCGACACCAACGCCGAAGTGGCTCAGGCTCTGGCCGAAGGCGGGGCCGTGGTGGCGCTGGAATCGACCATCATCAGCCACGGGATGCCGTACCCCGAAAACCTCACTACGGCGCGCGAGGTCGAGCAGATCGTCCGCGACCACGGCGCCGTCCCGGCCACCATCGCCCTGGTCGACGGCCGGCTGCGGGCCGGGTTGGACGACGCCGCGCTGGACCGGCTGGCCAAGCCGGGCGAGGTGTTCAAGGCGTCCCGGCGTGACCTGGCCGCGATGGTGGCCTCCGGGGCTACGGCCGGCACGACGGTGGCCGCCACGATGTACATCGCCAGCCTGTGTGGTGTGCGGGTCTTCGCCACCGGTGGCGTCGGTGGGGTGCACCGGGGAGCGGATCAGACCTTCGACATCTCGGCCGACCTGATCGAACTGGGCAGCACCCCGGTGACCGTGGTCTGCGCCGGAGCCAAGTCGATCCTGGACCTGCCCCGGACCCTGGAGGTGCTGGAGACCCACGGGGTCCCGGTGATCGGCGTCGGCACCGACGAGTTTCCCGCCTTCTTCTCCCGCTCCAGCGGCCTGCCGGTGTCGCACCGGGTCGACTCCGCACCCGAACTGGCCCGGCTGGTGAACGCGCAGCGGCAACTGGGGCTTCAGGGCGGAGTGCTGGTGGCGAACCCGATCCCGGTGCCGGACGCGATGGACGCCGAGGAGATCGGTGTGATCATCGAGCGGGCCCTGAGCGATGCCGATGAGCAGGGGGTCAAGGGCAAGGACATCACGCCGTTCCTGCTGGCCCGGATCAACGAACTCACCCACGGCCGGAGCCTGACCGCCAACGTCGCGCTGATCCGGCATAATGCCGCGTTTGCCGCCGATCTCGCGGTGGCCCTGGCCAAGCTCTGAGCCGGAACTGCGGGAGTATTGTCCAGTGCGCCACGTTCCGCCGGTGACCGCGAGGTCGCCCGGATCGGTCCGCGATGATCGACCCGAAGATTCAGAGTGAACCCTGAGCACCAGGAGTCAGCCATGAGCGAACCCGCCGCCACCGCCGCGTCTGCCGATTCCGCCCCCGCCGCCGGCCCCGGTCTCACCGGTGCCCGGCAGATCGGCTTGCGGAGCCTGCCGCCGTTGTCGATGCTCTTTCTGACCCTCGGTGTGGTGCAGATCTTCCTCGCCGGGTACGGGGTCTTCGCGCTGGACGGCGACAAGCTCGGGTCGAGTAACGAGACCGCTTTCGATCCGCACCGCCTGGTCGGCAACCTGATGCTGGTGGTCGCACTGCTCGTGCTGATCGCGGCCGTGGTCGCCCGGCCGGGCCGGCGGCTGCTGATCATGGCGGTGGCGTTGCTGGTCGTGGTCGGCCTGCTCGGCGCCCTGGCCTCGGCGGGGGAGGACACCCCGTTCTTCGGCGGTCTGCACGCTCTGTTCGGGATCGGTTCGCTCGGCCTGGCCAGTGTGGTGCTGGCCGGCTCGAGGCGGCAACTGGCCTGATCGACCGTCACCACCGGCGGTGCGGCCATGACCATCGGCTGCGCCCGCGAAAGTGGCCGATCCGTGGGCCCGGCCGCCGATCATGCGCTTGGGCGGCTTTGATCGGATTTGATCGGGCGTAGTGCGGCCCTGCCTGCCCGGAATTGCCAGGAATGACGTCGTAGCACGGCGTGTGCTGCTGCTCATTCGGCGTGTCGATGTCGTAGCCTCGCCAATATGGCGACCCGTACGTCCGCAGCTGGCGGGAGATCCGCACGTGGCGCGGCCTCGCGGGGAAAATCGGCCACGGGAAGAACGACGAACGGGACCACCCGTGGTTCGGCCGCGGGTAAGACCACCCGATCCACCGGACGGGCCGGAACGGGCCGGACCGGCACCAAGGCCCGTCCTCCGGTTCGCCGTTCCAGCGGGGTGACCGCGATCCCGCTCCCGGTCCGGGCGCTCCGGGCCGCGTGGATGGGAATGGCGCACCTGGTGGGGGGCTCGACCCGCTGGGTCGGGCAAGGCGCTCGTGATCTCGATCCGGCGCATCGCCGGGACGGCCTGGGGCTGCTGCTGATCGGCCTGTCGCTGGTCGTGGCCGGTCGCGAGTGGTGGGGAATGCCGGGCCGGGCCGGCCTGATGATCCACGCCGTGGTCGCCGGTACCTTCGGCCGGGTCGGTCTGGCCCTGCCGTTGCTGCTGCTGGCCGCGGGCGTGATGCTGATGCGGCGGCCCGATGAGCTCGACTCGGTGAACCGGATCGGGATCGGCACCGGTGCGATCGTCCTGGCCGCCACCGGCCTGACCCACTTGTCGCTCGGCCTGCCGTCGCCGTCCGAGGGGTCGACGAAGCTGCGTAATGCCGGCGGGATGCTCGGTTTCCTGATGGCCAACCCGCTGCACGCCGCCGTCACCTCCTGGATCGCCGTCCCGCTGCTGATCCTGCTGGCCGCGTTCGGGCTCCTGGTCGTGACCGCGACGCCGGTGCACGCGATCCCGGAACGGCTGCGTGAACTGCATGATTCGCTCACCACGCTCGGAGTGGAGAACCCGGCGGAACCGGGTGACACCGCGCACCGGGGCCGGGGCCGGGGCCGGCGACTGCTCGCCGACGACGGTGAGCCGCTCGCCGGTGACGAGGCCTACGAGCAGGCCCTGGTCCGCGACGAGGCCGAGCGGACCCGGAAGGCCAATGCGAAGGCCAATGCCAAGGCCAAAGGCAGGAAGGGCGCCCTGGCCGGGGACGACGACTCCGAGGGCATGGTCCGGCTCGGGGGAGGGGCCGGCGCGCTCGATGCCGCCGCCGGGATCGGCCGGGCCGGGGCAACCGCCGGGGCGGCGGGGACAGCGGCGACAGTCGGGACGGCCGGGGCGGCGGTCACCGGGTCCGGCCTCGCCCCGCCACCTCCGCCTCCGGCCGGTGCGGCCCGGCCGGGCCGGGTGCCGTCCCGGGTTCCGGAAGCACCCGAGACCACCCAGCTACCGCCCCGGGTCGAGCAGTTGCTGCTGGCCGGTGACATCACCTACATGCTGCCGCCCTCGGACGTGCTCAACCCCGGCAGCGCCCCGAAGGAGCGCAGCGCCGCCAACGACCACGTCGTCGATGCCCTGACCCAGGTCTTCGAGCAGTTCTCGATCGATGCCCAGGTCACCGGGTTCAGCCGCGGCCCGACCGTGACCCGGTACGAGGTGGAGGTCGGCCAAGGGGTCAAGGTGGAACGGGTCACCGCCCTGTCCAAGAACATCTCCTACGCGGTGGCCAGCGCCGACGTCCGGATCCTGTCGCCGATCCCGGGCAAGTCCGCGATCGGGATCGAGATCCCGAACGCCGACCGGGAGATCGTGTCGCTCGGCGACGTGCTGCGCAGCCAGACCGCGCGGCGCTCGGAACACCCGATGGTGATGGGAGTGGGCAAGGACGTCGAGGGCGGTTTCGTGATCGCCAACCTGGCCAAGATGCCGCACCTGCTGGTGGCCGGGGCCACCGGCGCGGGCAAGTCGGGTTTCATCAACGCGATGATCACTTCGGTGCTGATGCGGGCGACCCCGGACGAGGTCCGGATGGTGCTGGTCGATCCCAAGCGGGTCGAGCTGACCGCCTACGAGGGCATTCCGCACCTGATCACCCCGATCATCACCAATCCGAAGAAGGCCGCCGAGGCGCTGGCCTGGGTGGTGAAGGAGATGGACGCCCGCTACGACGACCTCTCCGCGTTCGGGTTCAAGCACGTCGACGACTTCAACAAGGCGGTCCGGGCCGGCACGATCGTGCTGCCTCCGGGCAGCCAGCGGGTGCTCACCGTCTACCCGTACCTGCTCGTGGTCGTGGACGAGCTCGCCGACCTGATGATGGTGGCCCCCCGCGACGTCGAGGACGCGATCGTCCGGATCACCCAGCTCGCCCGGGCCGCCGGCATTCACCTCGTGCTGGCCACCCAGCGGCCGTCCGTGGACGTCGTCACCGGGCTGATCAAAGCGAACGTTCCGTCCCGGATGGCCTTCGCGACGTCGTCGGTGACCGATTCCCGGGTCGTGCTCGACCAGCCGGGCGCGGAAAAACTCATCGGCCAGGGTGACGGACTGTTCCTGCCGATGGGTTCGTCCAAGACCTTGCGGGTGCAGGCGGCCTGGGTCACCGAGACCGAGATCGAGCGGGTCGTCGCCCATGTGAAGGAGCAGTTACGGCCGAACTACCGCGAAGATGTGGCCGTGTCGGTGGTGCACAAACAGATCGATGAGGATATTGGGGACGACCTCGACTTGCTGGTTCAGGCCGCGGAACTGATCGTTACCACGCAGTTCGGTTCAACCTCGATGCTTCAGCGTAAGCTGCGGGTCGGCTTCGCAAAGGCGGGCCGATTGATGGATCTGCTCGAGTCCCGGGCTGTGGTGGGCCCGAGCGAGGGCAGCAAAGCACGCGACGTACTGGTCAAGCCGGACGAGTTGCCTGCAATGTTGGCCATGCTTCGGGGAGAAGAACCACCCGATGATGACGCCGGCCGGGTAGACGACCTATGGGAACCAGGTATGGACAATGACTGAATTCATGAGTGCGGAAGCTCCACCTTTGAGCGGGGAACGTCTGGAACTGGACCTTTTGGTCTGGGATGCCCCAAATATCGACATGACGCTGTCGAACGTGATCGGCGGACGGCCCTCGGCCAGTTCCCGGCCGAGGTTCGACGCGGTGGCCAAGTGGCTGCTTTCCACCGCTGAGGATCGTGAGGTGGAGGGCGCCGTCTTCGCCAATGTTCCGCCCGGCGGAGCCGCCACCATGCGGGGCTGGGTGGAGGCGATCCGGTCCTTCGGGTATGCCGTCTTTGCCCGGCCCAAGCTTTCGGCCAGCGACGACGTCGATGACGACATGCTGGCCCACATCGCCGACCGGGCCCGTACGCACCATCTGCGCCGCCTCGTCGTGGCCAGCGGCGACGGCCGTAACTTCGCCGGTCCGCTGGAGGACCTGGCCCGCAACGGCGTGGACGTCAGCGTCCTCTCGTTCGTCGAGGTCGCCGGCTACGCCCAGGAATCCGACCTGCTCACCTTCGTTGACCTGGAAGACGTGCCCGGCGCCTTCACCACGCCGTTGCCGCGGGTCCGGCTGGACAACCTGCCCGAGGGCGGTGCCTGGCTGCAGCCGACCCGGTCGATGCGCTCGCTGCTCACCGAGGCGAACTAACAAAATTGATCAGGCCTGCCGACTGGTTCCGGAACCGGCGGCAGGCCTGATCGCTCTTCCCGTTCGCGTCCGGGGCCGGCGGGTCGGGCTGCTGCGCGGAGCGGGTGGCTAACCGGGGGAGCAGGAACGATGACCGATCCGAGGGCAAGTAGTCTGACCTCGTGGCTGCCCTCCGTTCCGTTGCTCTTGTCACTCTGGGATGCGCTCGGAACGAGGTCGACTCCGAGGAACTCGCCGGCCGGCTCGAAGCGGCCGGGTGGCAACTGGTCGACGACCCCGAGAACGCCGACGTCGCCGTCGTCAACACCTGTGGCTTCGTCGAACAGGCCAAGAAGGACTCGATCGACGTCCTGATCGAGGCCGCGCAGTTGCGCGACGGCCCGTCCCGGACCAAGGCCGTGGTCGCGGTCGGCTGCCTGGCCGAGCGGTACGGCGCGCAACTGGCCGAATCGCTGCCCGAGGCCGATGCGGTGCTCGGCTTCGACTCCTACGCCGGGCTGTCGGACCATCTCGACGCCGTTCTGCGCGGGGAACGGCCGGCTTCCCATCTGCCGCGCGATCGCCGGACCCTGCTGCCGCTCTCGCCGTCCTCCCGGGTTTCTGATCGGGAGAGTGGTACGACTCCACTCGGTGGGACGACGGCGCGCGTCGGCCTTGACGATCCAAGCCACCCCGATCACCCGGACGAGTCGATCGGCTTCGTGCCCGGCGGGCTGATCCCGGGGGTGCCCGGAGCGGCCCGGGCAACCGGCCCGGCCGGGGCGCAGGCTCTGGAACCGGTGCGGTTGCCACCCGATCTTCCGGAAGGTGTCGGGCCGGCCACCGGTCCGCGGGTGATCCGGCACCGGCTGGACGGGCGTCCGTGGTCCCCGCTGAAACTGGCTTCCGGATGTGACCGTCGGTGCACCTTCTGTGCGATCCCGGCCTTTCGGGGCGCGTTTCTGTCCCGCCGTCCGGCCGAGGTGCTGACCGAGGCCCGCTGGTTGGCCGAGCGGGGAGTCAAGGAACTCTTTCTGGTCAGCGAGAACTCCACCTCGTACGGCAAGGACCTCGGCGACCTGCGGCTGCTGGAGACCCTGCTGCCGGAGCTGGCGGCGGTGGACGGGGTGGACCGGGTACGGGTCTCCTATCTGCAGCCGGCCGAACTGCGGCCCGGCCTGGTCGACGTGCTGACCTCGACGGACGGCGTCGCCCCGTACTTCGACCTCTCCTTCCAGCATGCCTCCCGGACCGTGCTGCGCCGGATGCGGCGCTTCGGCGGCACCGAGGACTTCCTGGCCTTGCTGGAACGGATCCGGCGGGGCAGCCCGGCCGCCGGGATCCGTTCGAATGTGATCGTCGGGTTCCCGGGGGAGACCGAGGCCGACGTCGCCGAGCTGGCGGCCTTTCTGGAGGCCGCCCGGCTCGATGTGGTCGGTGTCTTCGGTTACTCCGACGAGGAGGGCACCGAGGCCGCCGGGCACGAGGGCAAACTGCCCGAGCGTGAGGTCAGCGACCGGGTGGCCCACCTGACCGCGCTGGTGGAGGAGCTCACCGCTCAGCGAGCCGAGGAACGGATCGGCGAGGTCGTGCGGGTCCTGGTCGAGGACCGGGACGAGGACGACCCGGACACCATGGTCGGCCGGGCCGCGCACCAGGGCCCCGAAGTGGACGGAGTGACGTTGCTACCGGGAGTGGACCTCGAACCGGGGCAATGGATCACGGCGGTCGTCACCGGCACCATCGGCGTCGACCTGGTCGCCGCCGGCGTTGATTCGGTCGACACAGCAGGGTGAGCGGTACCACCGCCGTGCCCAGCAACTGGAACCTGGCCAATGGGCTGACGGCGCTCAGGATCGCCTTGGTGCCGCTGTTCACCGCGCTTCTGCTGCACGGTGGTGGCAAGGACACGACCTGGCGGATCTGTGCGGCGGTTGCTTTCGCGGCGGCGATCCTGACCGACCGGATCGACGGCGAACTGGCCCGGAACTGGGACATGGTGACCGATCTCGGCAAGATCGCCGATCCGATCGCCGACAAGGCGCTGATCGGGGCCGCGCTGATCTCGCTCTCCCTGCTGGGCGAGCTGTGGTGGGCGGTGACGGTGCTGATCCTGATCCGTGAACTGGGCATCACCCTGCTGCGGTTCATCGTGATCCGGCACGGGGTGATGCCGGCCGGGCGAGGCGGCAAGGCCAAGACGGCGACCCAGGCGCTGGCGATCATGCTTTACACCGCGCCGCTGCCCGACCCGGTCCGGCCGGTGGCCGCGGCGGTGATGGCGGTCGCCGTGCTCCTCACCCTGGGCAGCGGCCTGGACTACGTGATTCAGGCCTACCGCCTGCGGGAGGGCAGTGAGCGAACCCGGCGTAAGCGGGAAGCCTCCCGGACCGGCCGCCGGGCGCCGGAAAAGGGCACTACCTGATGACGTCGCCGTCGCCGTCGTTACCGCTTCCGGGAACGGCGGCCGGCCCGATTGCCGGCCCGCTGATTTCTGCTCTGAGCGAACGGGTCCAGACCGTCGCGGTGGCGGAATCGCTCACTGGCGGACTGATCTGCTCGACCCTGATCGAGGTGCCGGGAGCCTCGGCCGTGGTGCGTGGCGGAGTGGTCTCCTACGCCACGGATCTGAAGCATCGGCTGCTCGGGGTGGACGGTCCGCTGCTGGCGACCAACGGCCCGGTGGACCCGGAGGTCGCCGCGCAGATGGCCCTCGGCGTCCGGGACCGGTTGGGAGCTGACTGGGGGCTGTCCACCACCGGTGTGGCCGGCCCGGGGCCGCAGGGTCAGATCCCGCCGGGGACCGTGTACGTCGGCATCGCCGGGCCGCTGACCAGCACGGATTCCGGGGAGTCCGGGGATTACGGGAATCCGGGGGAGCAGTCGATCGGGATCAGAGTGTTGCGACTCGAGCTGCCCGGGGGCCGGGCCGCGGTCCGGGCCGCGAGCGCCGAGCACGCCATCGGCGCGTTGCTGGCGGTACTCCGCGAGGATGGAACCGGCACCGGAGCGGAACACGGCGACCCCGGCCGCCGTTGAGGTGAGCATGTCGCCAGGTACAAAACGAACCGCTGATCAATCCACGCCGCGCGGGCCCGTGACACCTCCGCGCCCCTTCTCGGGACCTAGGGGTACGGTGAGTGCTCCACGTCGCGCGGTGGCGGTTCCGGTTGGATCACACTCGGGGGGGCTACAGCGCGCCGGTCAGTCCGCCGATATGGTCGGACGACGGACCTTAGGCCA